>Ga0307515_10023041_pt1 | contig 10942 bp, 4 predicted proteins | sample 17_EM_MG_FD_194513 | JGI IMG/M metagenome (GOLD analysis project Ga0307515, IMG submission 194513) | Populus trichocarpa ectomycorrhiza microbial communities from riparian zone in the Pacific Northwest, United States - 17_EM | ecosystem: Host-associated > Plants > Roots > Unclassified | place...
CCCAGACCACAAATTTTGGCGTTTAAAATTTAGGTCTAGGCCCTATTAGGCCCAAGGGATAATGAAATCGGCTTTAATTAAATTAATTTCTTGGAATAGCATTTTAATTTTCTGGTTTTCCTCTCAACTAGTCGTATGTTCTGCCTAAGATATTTAGACTTATAGTGTTTAGAAGAAAAATAATTCAGTAATTTTTTGTTGCTTTTAATTTTATTACTTTTCAATTGTTTTCATTTCAAAATCAAAACGGTCTAGATTAAATTGTTTTGCATGTAATTAAAGTTTGCAAGTCAAGATTTGGCTAATTAAATTAATTTTAAGATTTTTAAGTCTCCCAAATAGTATTGCAGTTGAAACTCTCTTTTTTTTTTATGATATATGATTTGGGTGAATTTTTTATGACCAAAGTTTCACAACCTTTTATTGAATAGTTTATAATTAGAGATTCCTTGACGAATGATCAAAATTTAATTTGGTATTGGTGTTTTAACTTATTAAATAGAAAATTAAATTTGAATATGAATCCATAATTAATTTAAGTTGATTAAAACAAAGAAGCTTATGCATGTGAGGCATGCAAAATTACATATAAATATGATAACTAATAAATCCTCAAAGAGTTCGATTCTAATGATAACTCTGAATGATCAAATATATGTTAAGAAATATATTTTGTTTTATTTTATTTATTAAGAGTAGAATAATATTTTTATTTTAGTTTGTATATAATTTTTTTGTATTTATATTAATACAATTTGTTTTTAGAATAAAGTAATCATGTAATATCAATGAAACCTAACTTATCTCTCTTTTATTTTTGTATTTTTTATTTAATTTGAATTATTTAATATAATATTAAAATCTAATTTAATAGAATGAAGTTAAATCACAAACATAGCTTTCATTGCGCCGTTAAAAACTATATCAATTATTGAATCCACAAAAACAGTCTTTGAGATATTCACACATGTCGAAAAACAATTTTTTTAATCCTATACTCTTATATAGGATTAAAAAAATTAGCACCACGATATCCACATGTCGTGGAGAAACAATTATAAATTAAGTCATATGCTTGCATAAAATCCTGAACCAGGTATAACCTTTGTCCAAAGTTTTCTTTAACAAAGGAAAAGAATGTGGAGACTAGTGGGGACTCAGCACAAGGCAAACATTGCAATGAGTGAGTGAGTGTTAGTTTTTGTGTTAGAATTTTATTTTTAAAGTGATTTTTAAATTATTTTTTATTAAAAATATTAAATTAATATTTTTATTTAGTTTTAATATATTAATATCAAAATAATATATAAAAATATTTTGATTATACAGCATAGTAACAAATATTACGCATGCATTGTTAATAATTTGATATTATAGAGGATTTGCATCGTTTGGCACTATTAGGCTGCTAATAACTCCAAATCTCTATGATGGGGCTGAAAATATACTAAAAAAATGGACAAACAAAAAATTATGCATTTATCCATAGAAAATCAATTGTAACACGTGACAGAAAAAATAAAAAAAGAAATGTATTCCACTCAATGGTAGGAAAATTCATAGAAACCCCACAAAGTTTCACCTGTAAATTGTGATGAATCATAGGCAGCCATCCTCAACTTCTCCTGATAGTTCCTATATAAATGGCAGTAACAAATCTTCGAACTTGCTCACGTAGAAAACCCAAAAAGTAAAGGAGGGAAACCGCATCCTACAAAAGTACAGGTCAAAATGTTTGGAGAGAAGAGCTTGGAATCAGGCTTTGATGTTCTTGAATGCAATATTAATACTGTTGCCAGTACCAGTAATGTTAACGCACCAACATTTTACAAGAGCCTCAGCTTTAGTAATATTTATTCAACAGAAAGCTGGGGTGATTTGCCATTAAAACAAGATGATTCAGAGGATATGATCGTTTACAATGCTCTCCGAGATGCTGTTAACTTCGGATGGCTTCCATCAATGTCGTTGCAATCTAATATGACCACGACGACAGAAGAGTTTCCACAAACAGCTGTTCCATTGGAAGTGGCACCACCGCGCGAGTCTGGAGCACCACCGCTGAAGGAAAAGGGATTGCAGTATAAGGGTGTGAGAAGGAGGCCATGGGGAAAATATGCGGCAGAGATTAGGGATCCTAAGAAGAATGGAGCGAGGATGTGGCTCGGGACTTATGAGACGCCTGAGGATGCTGCACTAGCTTACGATCGAGCTGCTTTTAAAATGCGTGGCTCGAAGGCTAAGCTTAATTTCCCTCATCTGATCGGATCCAACAATAACTGGGAACCAACTAGGGTGACTTCTAAGAAGCGGAGTTCACCAGAGCCTTCATCTTCTATATCTATTTCAGATTATGACTCACCACGTTGGACGAAGCAAAGCAAGATCAGTTCTGGGATTTGTTTCCACTGACACTTCGGACGAGTCATTAGTAGCCAGTTATTTTTTTTTTATTAAACAAGAGACATGTTAAAGTTTCAATAAATTTGAGTTTTCTCAAGGGAGTTGGATCTACTATGTACGGCTAAATCATCATTGCATCAATCGAAATATAAATTTACACTTCTTTTTATGAGTGGTTTTAGTCCTAATTAATACTCTTAATTATATATGACCACCGTAGAGATTTACCGCTATAAATATGTAATGAGTTATTTGTAATGGCCATCATGACAACTATTTAGACAAAAATCAATAAAACTAATTATTATCCTTTTAACTATCTTTAATTAGTCTTAATCATAAGAATTAATCTTTGGTTTAGTTTTAATGTAGATTTCATCACTTTTCTTGCAATCTATCATTGGAACGGACTGATCACAATCGTTTGGTTATTTTTATTATCAACACCCAAGAGCTGTGACAAATCAGTGGTTCGTGATTGCTGTCTTGTTCTGATATAGAATTAAAATGGTATCATCTGTCCGAGTGTGGTGCTGCAGTTTGAATTGCTTGGTTTAATCTCTTAGTTATGGCATGAGTTTTGCCAGGTTTCATGAGCAGTCCTAGTGCCTATTGTTCGAATTTATGCACCTGTTCGCAAGAGAAATTCTTACATAACCTGATCCATTGGACGAAACACAGATTGGTTGGAGCAATACTGTACAGATGATCAGTTAAGCCTGTTCTGCTGTTATAAATTATAACCAGTTGATGGAGTGAATTAAGACAATGCGATTCATTTCGTCCAAAGAACCATGTTCGTGTAATAATTTCTCTTTTCAAGCATCATCCATGGAATTTTGCACTTTGCATCTGCAGATATATATGGTGAAGTCCCATAGAGACAGCTGAGACGTCTTGATGTTTGTGTACCTGCTATCTCCCTTCAAGTTTATTATATCCTATATTATTATTTTTTAAAAAATAATTAAGTTAGATTAGGTTTTAATCAGATGAATCGAATTAATTTATATCAATTTTAAATTGATTTAAAAAAAAAAAACTGACCAGATTCAGCTGAATTTAATAATGGTGATATAATAAAGAAGAAAGAACTAAGTCATTGCGCACGTGATGACCAAGAAATATATAAATAATACTATATAATATGCAATGGCTCTCGCACATGAGTATGATTGTACTTAATATAACTGCAAAATTTTCCTTCATTCGTTGAGGAAATACATTGGATGCTTCTGACTACTTTTTTAATTCTCTCTCTTCTTTTTTTAATATCAATCAACATATTCAATTCATGAATTAAATACTATACAAAACCAAAATATCCTGTCATTAATTAATTAATCTTACATTAAATATTATTATATTTCCCTTACCTCTTTTAGCTTTGTTTATTTTAAAGCGCGTCAATTAATTAATGAGAAAGTAGTTAGAATAGAGTATACATCATTATTGTACTCTATCACTTTATTTTCAGAGTTGTTTTTTTTTATTTTAGAAATTTTTTAAAAAAAGATTAATTTTTTTTATTTTTTCTCTTCCCTTTAAATTATTTTAAAAAAAATTATATCATTGATATCAAAAATAAATTTTAAAAAATAAAAAACTTATTTTAATATATTTTTTAAAAAAATAGTTTAAAAAATAACCACTATTATAATACCAAATAAAATCCTAATTTTCTCCATAACAATAGTGTCTCTCTCATTAATCATGATATTGCGTTATTAGCGACGAGTACAGAAAGATTACTAATTAATATATATACCACATGAGTAGAGTAACAAATAAAAATATAATAAGATTAAAAGCACGTGACTTTTAAAAATATAATCAAATTGTAATTAATATTTAATTTGTTGAGTGGTTATTTCTTTAACATGATAAAACTTGTCATTTTTTGTGTGTAAAAATAATGTTAGAGTCTTGAGCACAAAACTAATTATGAACTAATGTAACTGTCAGGTGTCCGTCCCTTTCGTTAATTTGACATTATATTACCTTTAACTCTTTTAGCTTTAATGTAATGTCAATTAATGTACGAGAAAGCAGTTAGAATGACGATGGCATTAGCATCTATATCAATTTTAAAAAAAAAAATCAAGGAGAAGTGAAGTTATTGTAATTCTAGTAACTCCTAGCTTAACCCTTTTTTTATTATATATTAATGAAAAGATTATCTTTTCACTGTTATATAATTGTCTTATACAAATTTTATGGGTCAGTTTATTTATTTTATTTTTTATTATATAGTATAATTATTAATTTAACCTTATAATTAAAAATATAAGTTTGCAACGTTATTTCTATCATGTGTCCAGGTTAATTAACTCATATTTCTTTTCGTTGTTTTTCAGCGAAGCACTGCGCCACAAATATAATTTTGTACTGAAACACTAAGTTTTTTTTGTCATCTAAGATTTGCGATGAAGATTGTACACAATCTTAAGGAGCTGGTGTGATGGTTAAATTGTTTTTTGATTTTCTCGGTTTAACCCTTGAATATTTTAAAAAAATTATGCTTTAGATTAATATAGAAAACGCACCATTAAATTATTCAAAAATAAACTTAACCTTAGTTGATATACAAATTAACAAAAAAAAAAACCTAATAAAAAAATAAAACCCACGCACTTGTTGATAGTATATGTCCTTCGCAATCATTCATAAAAAATAAGAAGAATAATTTACATATTTTAAAGAAACAGGCAAGTATAGAAATATATATATATAATATAAGATCCAAAACATTAAAAACGTGTGATTGAATACCAACATCCCACTATACTATAGAAAAATGAAACTTCATAGAAACATCGAACGACGTTGAAATGTTATCATATATAAATACATAAACTTAAACTCCTGAAAAAAGTCATTCTCACTCTCTCCTACAGGACTTACAAGCAACCTATTCTCTTGATCGAAGCTAATACTCCAAGAAAAAAAATGTACAGTCAAGCTGCCTCACGTTCCGATTTTGCTCTATTAGAATCAATTCGCCATCACCTTCTCGAAGATGAACCAGTTCCAGAGAATAACAATGGCATCCAAGCTCGGCCGGTTTATTGCGAGAGCTTGAGCTTTAATAGGCTTTTCTCAATGGAGAATTGGAGTGATATCCTATTACAAATAGATAACTCCAGTCAAACCATGGCCTGTGACACTCAGGTACCAGAGTCCCTTGATATGCAATGGTCTCTGTGGAATCAAGTTGATTCAATGACCACTACATCTAACTATGAGTTTGAAGTAGGTGTGGAGGATGCATCCAATTACTTGCCACCACCAAAAGGGAGGAATTATAAGGGAGTGAGGAGAAGGCCATGGGGAAAATATGCAGCCGAGATTAGGGATCCCAAGAAAAATGGTGCACGACAATGGCTGGGGACTTATGAGACACCGGAGGATGCGGCTATGGCTTATGACCGGGCCGCTTTTAAAATGCGCGGTGCAAAAGCCAAGCTTAACTTTCCACATTTGATTGGCTCGAGCAATTACGAACCTGTTAGAGTGACTAACAAGCGTTGCTCGCCTGAACCATCTTCCTTGGAAATCGCCGGTTTCATCGTTGTCGGAAGTGGATGATGAATCTCCGAAGTCCAAGCGGAGAACATATAGATTTGACTCTTGATGTGCAACTAGAGCCATCGGATGAACAGATGTTCTAGGCTGGCCAAAAATTATAGTTCAATTATTTATATACATTATTATTTTAATTCCAAGTTTTGTTTCTTTAGATTCTCTTGATTTACATCTCCTGAAACTAAACAAAGAAAAAAAAACAACCAACAGGGCTACGAACTGGTTAATACTAAGATTAAATGAGTGATCGAGAAATATTGAGGTTAATACTTAGCTTTCAATTTTCAAACCATGTGAAGGAAGGGATATTTTCCTAAAAAAAGTGGATAGATCTTAAAAAAATGAAAGAAAGGAAGGAAGGAAAGATCAGTGGCTTGTAACTCGTTTGCCAAGCAAGAGGTGTGAGATTTTGAATCGAATTTCGAGTTTTCTTAGACCAACTAATCTCCAGTCTATTATACAGCGAGTTCTTAGTTGCCTCATTGAAGTTAAGGAGGTTATGTCGCTCCATTGAATGCGAAAGAAGGCTAGAATAATCCTTTAATTTTATTTTATAGCGGTGATTGATCAAGCAATCTTTAAGTATAATGCTGCCCATGAAATGAGACAATTGGGTGATAAATATCGTGAAATAAAGTGAATATATTAACTCCTGTTAAGTTCAAAATTTATGTTCTCTCTCCATCAAATCTTCTTATACATGATTCCAATCTCATATAGTGGAAATCCTAAGGAAGCCTTAAACTGGAAATTAATAAAGCTTTCTACTTGTCATAAAGCTAGTGAAATCCCATTATAAATAACCTGGGTACAGTTTTGAATGTAAACAAAATGGACAGTCTAAAAAAATAAAGAAAGGATAGATTACTGTTTCGAATTTAAATCCTTTGAAGATTCCCAACAATCGCACATGAAACAAGTTCCAAAACAAAGGCCTCTGTTCCGTTTGTTTGCCTCTTAATTCGAGGTATTAATCGGATAAAATAATTAGAATGCATGTGAAAGAGTATATATTGCCTTCTTCAAAAGCCAGCAATCTCTTCTTATTGCACAGTTGAAAAAGAAAAAAAACTAGGAGTTAACACGAAAAAAATATACGGTCAAACTGCCTCACCATCCGGTTTTTCACTGTTATAATCAATCGGCCAGCACCTTCTCGAAGCTGAACCAGTGCCCGAGATTAATGCACCAATATATTGCCGCAGGGCTTTGAGATTTAGCTTCTTGTCAAGCGATCAAGCTGGAGTGATATCGTATTAGAAATAGATAGCTTGGGTCAAACCGTGGTCAACGACGCTCTAGAACAAGAATCCTTCGATATGCAATGGCAACGGGTTCCTTCGGATCCTAATATTGATGAGGTAACCACTAACACGGTTAGCTATGAGGCTGAGAGAGATTTTGAGGGTGCATCTACCACAGCACCGAAGGGGAGGAATGATTATAATGGGGCGAGGAGAAAGCCATGGGAGAAGTATGCGGCAGAGATCATCAGGGACCCTACGAAGAATGGTGCAAGAATATGGCTAGGGACATATGAGACACCTGAGGATGCAGCTTTGGCTTATGACCAAGCTGCTTTTAAGATGCGGGGAGCAAAAGCTAAGCTAGATTTTCCACATTTGATTGGCTCCATTATTGCTCATCAACCGGTTAGAGTGACTGATAAGCTCCGTCACCGGAGCCGTCGTAGTCGTCCTTGGCATCCTTGTCTTCAGAATTAGATGATGGATCTCCTAAACAGAAGCCAAGAATGAATTGGATTTGACTCCTGCCAAGAAGCACTTTTTGGTTTCCAATATTTTTTGATCAATGAATTGTGTATAATATTTTTTTTAATTTTTTCTTCTTATCCTTTTATTCATTTCAACATTTGGTCATCATCACCATCGTTCTTTTTAATTTTAAGCTGAGAAAACACTTAATGGAAATGAATACAAATTACTTGTTCAGTCGAAGAAATTAATAAAATAATTGCGGACCATTTCATTCATCCGCAAGAGTGCTTCATTAGACCCTAGCTAACTCTTTTTGGCCTTGGCAAGTCTCGTTGCGAATGCGAAGGAGTGGGGACATATTTTATACCTAACTCATTAATTTATGATGTTTATGAATAAAAAGATTAAAGATAGGGTGATGATATTACATGTATAAACTTGATAAAATATTAAATCCAAACAACATTGGTCTAGTTTTATTTTCAGACTCAATATCATTGGGCTCAACTACATTATGAGCCCAAACATCCATGGGTTTGGCAAGATGTTTGATCCAACACCCATGAGCTCGGCTATGTGCTGAGCCCAAACATCTATGAGTCTGTAAGATATCAGACCCAACTCTCTTGGGCTCGGTTACAGCCTAAACCCAAGCACATGTGGGTTTGCTAAAATGTCAGACCCAACCCTCTTAAGCTCAGCTGCTCGCTAAGCCCAAACGCTTTTGGGTTTTGCAAGGTGTTAGACTCAACTCTTTTTGGCTTGGTTACACGCCGAGCGTAAGCGCATAGGGGTCTAGTAGGACGCTAGACCCAAATCTTTCAAGTTTGACTACTCATTGAACCCAAGAGTACATGAGTCTGACAAGATATCAAACTCAAATCCCTTGAATTCAGCTATACACTAAACTCAAACATACATGAGACTAACAAAACATCACCTTAGGATAATCATTTTCATACACCTCTAAATATATAAAAGTTCTTTAAAAGACGATTATATTTCAATCGATATTAATATTGCGATAGGGTTATTCCCATCAACATTAAATTTTGTGTGTGAAATAAGGTATAAAAATATTTTATAGCTCTATTGTTTGTCAATCATCACTAATAATATGTGAGGATAATTCCCATCAATATTAATATTGCGTTAGAAGATATTTTTATCATCATTAATGTTGATGTAAAGAACTTTTTCCTTACTAAGATATTCAAGAGAGAAAAATTTTCGATCCCTTGAACAAAATAACAAGATTCAAAGTACAAGGGTTATAAATACTATTTGAACCACTAGGGTAAAGAATCCTTTTATCATATATTCTCAAGGCATTTATTACACAAAAGCTAAGAGTAAGTATCCTTGTTATTAGAGTTTAATGCTCTTCTTCTCATTCATTACAATCACTTACAGTAAAGTCACTGAATAATTATCGGAGGGTCTCTAAACCCTATAAAAATAGAATGTTTTGCAAGAACTGAGACTTGTACCACTAATTCTCTACTCTTTTTGTTTATAAAAATGAAATATTGATATGAATATGTGATGATTTATTTTTTAGATACTAGAACTTTATTTCTAAGTATATTGAATCTTGGAAGATAACACACACACACACACACACATATATATATATATATATATATATAACGGATTTGGTAAAAAAAAAGGTTCATTTCCTAGATCAAAAGGGGTCTAATTTTAACCAGGAAGAGGTGAGAGGCTCGTTTTTATTTGTTCTTTTAGTCGGGAATTTGGGTTCTAATTAGGATGCAACATTCAAATCATATTGAGGGCAAATTTGGGTCATTCAAAAATAGGAATGGAATTGAGAAATAGGGTTCAATTTATTCCAAATAAAATCACATTTTAATTTTTTAAAATAAATTACTAGTATTATTTTTTATTAAAAAATACAACACGTGATGTCTAGTGAAATTAAAATTCATGTTATTAGCGAAGCAAATGAATTAAGAGTTTCTTTTCATTCCCAGTTCTCTAGCAATTAGAGACAATATATATAGTCGAGTAATGAATAGATTGTACGTAACTTTAAAAAGATTTTCTAAAATAGCTTTTTTGTTATTGTTTTGAAATAAAAAAAAATAGAGATAGTAAAAACATATGGTACATGTTTTATTGTTTTTCTACAAAAATTCACATGGAAACTTATTTATTTTATTTTATTTTATTTATTTTTTTATCCTTGAAAACTAATCAATCTACCTATCTTCATAGGAATTAATCCAATGATCTTAAGAAGATATAAAATCATTAATCCTTTTGACATAATTATGAAAAAATGTTTTTTTTTTCATTTTGAAATATCTTGTCATGAGACTCCTGTTAGTGAGTAAACTTCGATGAAGGAAGATTAAACAATCACCGACCGTACCTTATGAATAGCACATGCTATATATTCCACATGTTTCAGAGCGCGCACGCCATGAATACAGACCACCCTTTTTCTTGAAAAAAAAAAAACAATTATTTTTCTTTTTCGATAACTTGAGTCAAATAGAAGCCATCCAGTACTGCATATAATAGCGTGTGTATGCGTGTGTTATTTGAGATTATTCCTGAGGAACAAGTGTACTTTAATAATTTGAAGTACTATATAAGAAGGAATAACAAGTACATATGAAAAAAAAAATTATGAATACTATACTAAATTAAATAAATACAAGGTCTAAAACATTAGAAAAATGTGAATAATGCCCAATTTATTTTATATTTTCTTGTGTTTGTTTACCAATAAAAAAATTATTTAACAGAAAACACTTTTCAATCATAGAAAAGTTTGACTTGTTTTTCAAAAAAGTATTTTCTTTTTATTTTGAACTGAAAATATTTTTCATAAATTGTGAAAAATTCATGAATGTCTTATTATTTGTTGATTATATCAAATTTGATTCTCAATCTTTTGATTGTTAGATATTTTGTTTTCAATTTGTTTTTCAATTTATCCCTTATAATTTGATTTTTATATAAATTTTGGTCCCTTTTTTATTGTTATTTTCTTTTCTCCTATCATTTTCTTAATTAAAGATTTTTATATATCATATTTGGTTCTTATTCTTTTGATTGCTATTTTTTTTATCTGAAATAATTTATGAAATTATATTTTTTTAATTTCATTATCTTTCAATTTTTTTATCTGTCGGATTTGGTCTTTATTATTTTAATTGTTATTTATTTTATTTGAAATAACTTATTAATTTTTTTTAATTTCATCC
>Ga0307515_10023042_pt1 | contig 10942 bp, 5 predicted proteins | sample 17_EM_MG_FD_194513 | JGI IMG/M metagenome (GOLD analysis project Ga0307515, IMG submission 194513) | Populus trichocarpa ectomycorrhiza microbial communities from riparian zone in the Pacific Northwest, United States - 17_EM | ecosystem: Host-associated > Plants > Roots > Unclassified | place...
AACAAATTAAAAAAAAAAAAAAAAACCATTTCATGCACATGGAATAAGTAGAAAAAACGTACAAATTCCTTTCAAATGTTATTCTATTTTGAATTTTCCTTGATCCAAAATATATCTACGCTTTCGATAATCAATTAGTTACTGTTCTTACATGTTGGTTCATGGAGGGTATGAGACCACGCAGCAGAAATATATCTCTTGTTTAATTCATGATTGTCAAACAACGGTCCATAGAACACTTTTCCAGAGATATTGGGAAGAGAGGGAGTCATCTAACACTAGTAATTAATGCATTAAAACAAAAGCTAAAAATTAATGAAGATTGTTAAAAAAAGAAATCTGGCAAGACTCAATTAGAACACACGAAAGAAGAGAAAATATTGCATGAAAAATAATAATTAGTGTGTTGTAGTAGCATGTTTTCTGATGATAATCTTGTGCACGGAATATCATATCAGATGTCTTGTTTCTAAAAAGAGAGATTTTATTGATGTTTGATGCATAGCGAATCTAGTTTGATAGGTGTAGATAGATAGAAATGTAGTTCATGCGGAAAGCTTTGATGGATAGAAATGTTGAAAGATCGATAGTGATAGAGGACAGCAGTTTTCTTGCTGTCCATGAGATGAGAAATTGGTGTCCCTAATCTTATCAGCCCAGCATCTAGCTACGACCCATCACATCTTCACAAATTTAATTCAGTTTCGTAAAAATTCTATACTCATTAGACCGTTTACACACGAAGTTGAATCTCTAACTTTTAGGCTTTTAGCATACGAGAGAGAGTGACAAGACGAGAAGCAAATTTCCAATAAGGCCTAGGATTAATTATTTTGCATACGACTGTATGTGCTAGCTCCTTGCAAATTAGCTTGCTTTTATGAGCAATATCTATTTGTTTGTATGCATAGGACGTGTTTCTGATATTGCAATCATGCATGCAGAGAGTGCAAGTGAATCAAATGAGATCTCAACAGATTCACAAACTGATGAAATCATCGCAGCACTAGAGAAAAATGGTATCAGTTTCATCAATTCGGCGACAAGAACAAAAACAAAGAAAGGGAAACCTAAGATGGCAATGAGGATTGACATTCCGGCGACGACACCAACACGAACAATCACAGCCGTAACATCGATGTTGTGGGAAGATTTGGTCAATAATCCTAAAAAAGAAGGTGCTGGTGATTTCATTAATAGAAAGAAGATCCAGTGTGCTGAGAAGATGATTAGAGGTGCATTTGTGGAGCTCTATAGAGGCCTTGGTCTACTTAAAACGTACAGGTTAATTCCTACTCCAATATGTATTCCTGACCAAATCAAGTATTGGCGCCGCTGCTAAAATCCTTCATGCATGGACTGTCGTGTATAAAATATTTTCAATTGATTATATTTATAAAATCTCAATTATTAAAATACGCACGGAGAGAGAGACTTGCAACTTCTGAGGATTTTTGTATCATGAAATATCTTAATAAATATGTTTGCCTATTCTTGGCAGCTCATTGAACATGGTGGCCTTCACGAAAATATTGAAGAAATTCGACAAGGTAAGGTGGTCCTATCTCAGCTTTTTCAGTACACGTACATGTTGGCACTATGATTGGTAATGGAAGGAAGAAATCGAAATATATTTTCCATTTGTTGGTTATAATTTTATCTGAAAAATTATAATAATCAAAATCAACTAAACAGGGTAGAGCCCTATAAATACAAAATCAGAACAAGAAGCCCAAAGCTTTAATCCAGAGGGGGAATTAACCACTATCGTTTCCATCATCAAAAGCCTTAACAAGTGAATTAAAGTATCTACTTCATTTCTAATCTGTACTAAAAATTAATTACTGTATATATATATATATATGTTCCTCACATGAAGATTAATGTGAGACCAACAAAGATCCCAACCTAGAATCAAACACGACCAATTTTCCTATCTCATCCCATGATTCAAAATAGTCTTGATGATGTGATTGATGATCAGAGGGATTGGAGCTCTTTGTGAAGAATTAAGGTAGCGGGCAGGACTTCCAAGTCAATTTTCAAGCATTCTTATGTATATATTAGTGATGCAATTTTAAGATTTTCCTACTCTATATGTCATTTGCATAAACTTCGTTTGGTGTTTATAGAATTAAAACTGGGATATTTTATACATAAACAGGTATCCAATCAGCAGGCATCGGCAAGTTACTTGAAAGTAGTGAAGAGATCCCACTTTATTAGCTCCGATAAGGTAATAAGATGCCTTGTTGTGCGTATGGTGCTCTTACATCCTTTGATCGATTGCACGTGATCATGCTTTGGTTCCTAATTCTTCTACCACTAACAAATGTCTGTCCATATCAAAATAAATGTCTGTGCCATCTTGTGGTTAGCTGATCTCCACAATTATGTTATTTGCATTTTGTTTACTGGTTTTAATTAATTACATTTGGAGAGTGGGATTAATGGTTTTCTAATAAGCATTATGGGTGATAATATATTTTGTTGATAAGATTGTTAGGCTAATGGATGATGTGGAGTCCATATTCACAAAGCACTTCGCCAACAATGACAGGAAAAAGGCTATGAAGTTCCTGAGACCCCAGAGACAAAGAGAGTCTCACATGGTCACTTTTTTCGTTGGTAACTAGTCTTTCCCTCTCCCTTCCTCTCTTATACTGGATCGTTAATGTTTAAGAACAATATTCATCACTATACGTTTAATTTAGTGCATTTGGCAAAGAAATATGGAGAAAAATTCATTTCTCCTGAGGTAGAGGTAAATGAGAAGAGAATAGCCCCTTAGGGTTAATACAAGTTGTGAGATTTGACTTTGGATACGCAATGGTTTTGGGCTCAGATTATATATATCCTTGGCTTTTTTAGCATGTATATATATATATATATCAGTCTAAGCATTCTCTTCCATGATTGGTCCAATACGACTAATCACACTGCATGATATAAACGGAACAAGATTATGTAACATCTCTGCTTTCTTTCAACTAATGACAGAAACATCACCTTCTGTACTGGACAAGAAAGAGTGCTGGCCACTAATCCCATTAATTAGTAGAATTAACCCTCATCCATGCTTGTTAGTGCATTTAGAATTGGACTCGCGAACCGGGGATGCTGGTGGTTTCAGGAAAATTCTGTTTGTGTTCGTCAACTGAAGTTTTCCCTTTTTGTTTTTGCTGATTGCAGGATTATTTACTGGCTGTTTTGTATCACTGTTCAGCGTATACGCAATCTTGGCTCACTTATCTGGTATTTTTAGGCCAAATTCTGAGAGATCATATGTGGAAACTGTCTACCCTGTTTTCAGGTGACTTTATAAACATTATCTTTAATCCACCAAGTAATTCTTCACATACATTGTCTACATGATTTTTAACTTAAAATTTGCAGATCGATTTGACAAAAAAAAAATCATAAATTATGTACTAATGTTGCAATTAGCAGTCCATTTACTCTAGAATCTTTTTAACAAAAAAATGTTTGGCAAAGAATTGGAAACACTTGTTATGTTTCAATGGACTAGGTGACTAAAACGGCATTCCTTGTAACTGGATTGACAAGAACTGAAGGGTTTATTAAGTAGGAGAATGCAAATTGCAAGCAACAACGCAATTGATGAACCGAATGTGATCTTATGCAGTGTCTTTGCCTTGTTAAGTTTGCACTTGTTTATGTATGGGTGCAACCTCCTCATGTGGAAGGGAACAAGGATCAACTACAACTTCATTTTTGAATTCCAACCCAGCACAGCCCTCAAGTACAGAGACGCCTTTCTCATTTGCACCACCTTCATGACCTCGGTGGTTGCGGCAATGGTAATCCATCTTCTCTTAAGGGCTAGCGGTTTTTCGCCAAACCATGTTGATGCCATTCCTGGGATTCTCCTCCTGGTAAGTGTTACTGGTTCCTGTTTTAAGTTTTCCTGCTAGTCTGTATGCACCAGCATTGAATGTTTGCACAAGTAGAAATCATTTTCCTTTGAAGGTCATCAGACCTGTAATTGGATGTGATACCAAACTAGAGATTGATGCTGATGTCCGAACACATTTTTCAGATTTTTGTTTTTGTGCTCATCTGCCCATTTGACATCTTCTATCGTCCAACACGTTATTGCTTCGTCCGTATTATAAGAAACACAATCTGCTCTCCATTTTACAAGGTATGCTTGCTTACTTATTTTGTTGAACATTATAAAAACTTTTCAGTGTAATAACACAAAATTCTGTTTTTTGGTTTGCTTGATTGAAACACCATATATGCAGGTTTTGATGGTCGACTTTTTCATGGCAGACCAACTTACTAGCCAGGTGATTTCTCTTATTAGCATATAACTTACTGCTTGAAGCCTTCTATATTTTCTTCTCTCTTGATTTCTATTAGTTTGCAGCCTGGATAATCCTCGTTTTGATTTTCATACAGATTCCATTAATGAGGCACATGGAATCCACAGCTTGTTACTTTCTAGCTGGGAGTTTCAAGACTCATAGATATGAAACCTGCAATTCCGGAAGGCTATACAGGGAGCTTGCTTATGTCATTTCATTTTTGCCTTACTATTGGCGTGCTATGCAGGTACAATATATACCCCTTAACAACTTTGCACTTTTTTTGCTCCAATTAACACATTTTTTATTGGATAATGAAAAATCATTTAATTTTTAGTCACTCATAGCCAACTTTTTTTATGGCTCCAATTAATACATTTTTCTTGTTAATGAAAGTGTGCAAGAAGATGGTTTGATGAAAGTGACCTGAACCATTTGGCTAACATGGGGAAGTACGTTTCTGCCATGGTGGCAGCCGGTGCGAGGATTACTTACGCTACGCAGAAGAACCACCTATGGTTAGGTATAGTCCTGGTTACTTCTGTGTTTGCTACCTTATATCAATTGTACTGGGATTTTGTTAAGGACTGGGGACTTCTCAACTCTAAATCCAAGAATCTGTGGCTAAGAGATGATTTGATTCTAAAGAACAAAAGCGTCTATTACATGTCCATCGTGAGTTCTCCCTCCATTTAAATCCTCCATGTCCTTCCTGTCAAAAGTTTAAATATGGAAGTTCTTAACAGATTGAGAAATTGAATTGCAGGCCCTGAACATAGTTCTTAGAGTTGCTTGGGTGGAGACTGTCATGGGGTTCCGCTTCAATAATGAGGTTGAGACACGTATGTTAGATTTTTTCTTGGCTTCTTTGGAGGTAATTCGACGTGGCCATTGGAATTTTTACAGGTACATTTATTTCAACCTGAAATAACTTAGGAATGTTGATGACAAGAACTTTGTGATCTATAGAGACGAAAATTTCCGATCTTCTAATATTCGTCAGAATGTCTCGAAACAGGTTGGAGAATGAACATCTGAATAATGTTGGAAAGTTCAGGGCAGTGAAGGCAGTTCCGCTGCCATTCCGCGAGACTGATTCTGATGGCTGAGATGTTCTTCCATCAAAATGTATAGAGTTCCCTTGCAAGTTCATTCCAGGTGAAGTCCCTGGAAGGCGGACATAATTACATAAATGGGCCATATTCAGTACTTCTTATGTTGACATATATGGAATCCGCATCTTATAAGAAAATGCGCGAGTACCTTGTCATTCTGCACAGATCCAATTGATTCTGCGATTGTAAAGCTCCGAGTGTAATGAAGAAAGCGAACATCAAGTTTACTTTGTATTATCTTGTACAATATTTGGGAATTCTTACTTCGATTGGATTATATGAATGAAACTACCAAAAATTTTCCTTTCCTGTGGTAATGACTCGAAGAACATCAATTGGTAGCTACAAAATCCACATTACTCCTCTGGTATGTTTTAAGTAGAAAATTTGAAAAATTTCGCTGCCTTTTCAATAAAAAATTTGCATGAAATAACAAATAGTTGCGTTGAGTTGAATGAAGTGGATGTTTACATAACTATTATTGTGAACTTATCTAAAAGTTTAAGTTTTTAGATAAAAATAGTTCTCTGATATGATATCAAAATTTTAATAACTAAACGATTTCGAGTTCGAATCTCATCACCACCCACTTAACAATTTAAGTTTTTGAATTGATAGCTTTCAATTGAGGAGATATGTTAAAAAATAATATTAAACTATTTTTTAAACCTTGATTAACATTTTAAATTTTTAGTTGAGATGGTTTTTTAACAATGAATATATCGTCAAAATGAATTTTAAGCATTTTGAAGATCAAAAGGAGACTCGAAATTCCTACTGAAACAAATTAAATTTTTTGGACTATTGAAGATTGCTTAGGACTGCCATAAGTCCAAGTTATCTTTCCTTTCTGTTAGCTTCAGAATTTTTTGTTTCCAGCCAATAAAGTTGTCCTAGTTTTTAGGAGTTATTAGTTTGCTAGCAGTTCATAGCATGATTTGTGGCTATTAGTTAGCATTTGAGTTTTTTTTACTACTAATTAATTGTAAGGATGTTTATCAAATAATAGTAATCAATTATCCCTTGTCTGCAGCATGTTAGTATTCTTATCCTTGCAGTCTTTTAATTTCTTCTGTTTCTTCCTTTACTTTGAATCTCTGCAAAATGACAAGTTTAAGATTAACAGGATTCTCTAAGCTCTAGAGGATTGTTCTCTAATCTCTGCATAATGACTCTGCAATTTTCTTCGACAGACAGTAAGCAGTGGACTGGATTGTGATCATAGGATTAACACCGACAGCACTTGGCAAAACACTAGCATCACAAACAAATAGGCCCTCTGCTTCCCAACTCTCTCCGTTCTCGTCAACCGCGCCTTCTTTTTTATTAATCCCCATCCTGCAGCTCCCCATTTGATGGGCTGAGGTGTACAGCATCCAGTCCTCTACCGGTGACAGTGGCCCTGCAGTTGCATAAACTGTGTCCAAAAATTCCTCCAGATCCTCTTTTTTTATCCCTCTACATTTGATCCTCTGCCCATCACTTCGATGGGTACCCACTTCGACAGCTCCTGCTGCAACTAAAATCCTCAATGCCTGCCGCAGCCCTGCCTTGAGATTCTCTTTGTCCATTGCATCTAAATTATAGGATATCCTTCCCTCTGTCGTAACTTTTCCGGACCCGCTGTCTCTTATTATTGCTATGAGGTGAGCAGTTCTTGCATACTTCGCCATTCTGTCTTTCATGTCATGTCCAGACACCCAGGGACACAGCGCAACAAATGAAGAAGGCCCTAATGCAGGAGTTTCTATAATTGCCCTCGCGTTGGAGTCTCCTGTTAACACTTCATGAACTGCTGTGATTATTCCACCCTCGTATACTTTCCCCTTGAACTCTGAATTTGACTCTGGAAAGTATCCCCAAGCCATTAGTACAGGGTGTAGATGAAGGTTCCGGCCTATATTCTGATTCTTCAATCCACTGGAGATCATTAAAGGGGGTGTCAAAAGAGCTCCGCATGCTGAGATTGTTACCTTGGCCTCAATTTGCAATCTCGTTCTGATATTGTTGTTTACAATTTTTGCGGTCACTCCCACGCATTTCTTTTTTCTCTTACTTCCACCCTCGTTCTTTTCCAACATGAATCTCTCTGCTTTGCATCCTGTTAAGATCACTGCCCCATGATCAACAGCATCGACCAGCCATGTACGATCAGTCCCTTTCTTCTCTCCTTTTAGACAACCATAACCGCAAGAGCCACAATAATGCCTCTCTGAGGAATTTCGTGGGACGGTTTTGACAGGAATACCAAGGGACTCGCACCCTTTCCGAAGTACTTGATTTTGAAATCCTTCCTCTCCACAGCTCTCTGTGACTCCTATTCTAGTACAAACAGCATCCATGGCAGAAAAATATTCAGAACTTCCGAAAAGTGGGATTTTCTGGGTCCCAGCCCATTCCTGAAGCACAGAGTTTGGTGTTTTGATGGATGCTGACCAGTTAACAGCAGAACCTCCTCCGACTGCTGATCCTGCCATGATCAGCATCTCTGCATCAGTAGTCGCAAGTTTTCCACCTGATTCATATAGTTGGTCCATGGAAGGGCCTTCCAAACCAGAATAATCGGTAGCAGTAAAGTAGTTTCCTTTCTCAAGAACAAACACCTTCTGCCCAGAAGCTGCAAGAACAGCTGCGGCAACTCCACCACCACAACCGGAGCCAACAATGACAACATCACATTTGATTTTATAAAGGTTCTTTCGAGGATCTTGAGTAACTCTTAGTCCTTTCTCTTTAAGAGAGTGTAGAAGGGTGGAGTCAGTTTCTTGATTAGTATCTATCAATCCCTTTTGAAGGGGCCTCTCTTTAGGAACCTGGTCTGGATTTTCATCAGTGCCTGCATTATATTCAATGGCTTCCCATGCTGGGTTGTCACCTTTTTCATCAACCTGTAGAAGGAAATCTTGAGTTAAATAGCTTAGAAAGCTAATGGCCGGCTCATTCTTAAAATATGGTAGGAGAGGTCCATTTCTTGGTGGGGATTCCAAAGGATAATGGCTTATAAAAATTCCCAGCTAGCCCACATCTTCGATAAGATTATGATAACAATGTGTCAACCTCCATTAATTTTCCTTCATCTTGCGTGCAATTTTTGTTGTTTTAAAACTTCTTAGATTGATGACAATGCAACTCCAACTACTCACTTCCTAACCGATACAAAGCAAAAAACTCATTTTCAAGGGTGTTCGTTTCTAATTTTTATTGATAAATTGCGGCCAAATCCACCATTACACTGATTCAAAATTTCGACCTTTTTTCCCCCCCTCCTTGACTACAAGGATGGTCAACTTTCTAGCATCAAGTTAGATTTAGACGTTAACTATTTTATGATTTAAAAGTAGAAACACTTTACATCAAGTATTATTTCACTTAATACTCTATAATTTAAAAATATTTGAAAACGCTAGTCTCCATCGATAAATAATGTTAAGTATATTAGATTGTTTTTGTTTTTATCATACTAAATCATGACTGTTTTTAGTCCCATGGTTTCCGGCAAAAAAAAAAATGAAACTCATCATAATAACTATGGATAGGTTCTATTTTTACACGGAAAAGGAAGCTTTACACGAAATATTGATAATCTTTCATATAAATATACACCTAGAATTTTAATCTCCTGTATAATTCCTCACCCAAGTTAACCACCCTTGAACTTCTACTGCCCAGATAATAAAAAAAAAATGTCTGGCATGATTATGATAGATGAAAATACCAAAGAATAAAGAGCATGGAATCCTGAAAAGTGATCAGATGGCATTACCCGAGAGAAGAAGACGTAGAGGACCAAGATCTTGACATATACGAAGGCAGTTCTGATAGGTGTAAAAAACCTATGTTTGAACCACTTCTGCAAAACCCTCTCCCTCTTGTCCAAAGGGATGCTTGAGAAATTCTTGAAGTATGGCCATTTCTCCCCAAAACAAAGAGACCCACAAAGCAAAAACGTACCCAACCTAGTGGATAGAAGCCATAGAACCAATCTTACCATGAACACAGCCTCTGGCAATCCCCTCTTCGTTAAAAGCTCTGCCATCTGTGAAAAAATATATATAAAAAATAAAAAGTAAACTACCAATTTCAGTAAATTCCTTTAGGAAATTGAATAGTTTAACAGTGTTTTTATGTGGGTCAGCGGTGCAATATCTAACAATGGACCAAGAAAGACTAAATTAACCGTGTGATCAGATGGAGAAATATTTAAGAGGGGGAGAATATATCGATTCTATACCTCATCAGGCATAGGCGTTTGAGAGGCAGAGGCTCTGTAGAAGGCCTGCACGGCCTTGGTAGGTTGGTTTTGCTTCCCGTCAAACTTGGGAATCGGTGACAGAGAAGGCAATATGGTCTCGCAGAGGCTAGAAAGCGATTCCATCTCAGCTGAAGAGAGCCCATGGTTATATTTGCTCTCTCTATTTCTCCCTCCCCTCAACAAAGGATGGCACTCTCTTCTCATCTCTAGTCTCTAATATTCCTTCTCCTTCACATTGTAGTAAACAATGGCGTGCTCCTCTTTTTATAATGTTGAAGTTGAAAGACAGCATATTGTATTACTCCCTCCATTCTATTACTTTTGATCATTTTCAAAAAAAAAAATAATAAATTTTAAGGAAGTGTAATAATTAGTGTTGACTTTAATACCGTTTATTTACAGAAAAATAGTTTTTGATAAAAAAATGATTTGTTTAAAAAATAAATTCCAGAAAAGTAAATTATTTTTTGATATTTGGTAGTGTTATGAAAAATATTTTCCAGTGTTTGGTTATATTATGGAAAATAAGCTATAAAATAGCTTATTAATGTTTTTTTTTCAAGTTTATTAAAATAATAAGGAACAAATCTTACAACTTAAAAAGTTGAATGAGAATGAAATTGAAAAAAATCTAATTTTATAAATTATCTCAAATAAAATAAATAATAATCAAAATAATAGAGATCAAATCTAACAAATAAAAAAATTAAAAGATGATGAAATTAAAATAATAATAATTACAATTTCATAAATTATTTTTAATAAAATAAGTAACAATCAAAAGAATGATGATCAAATTTGATAGACAAAAAATTTCAATTAAAAAAATAATAAGAGAAAAGTAAATAACAATCATAAAAATAAGGACCAAAGTTAATATAAAAATCAAATTAAATCAAATTTTAAGGGATGAAATTGAAAAAAAAAAGATTCAAACAAATTATATAGAAATCAAAAGTTTGAGGACCAAATTTGACATAATCAGCAAATTAATATGATATATATTTTTAAATTTTTCACAACTTCTGAAAAGTGTTTTCCGTCCAAAATAAAAGAAAAATACTTTTCTGGAAATCAAGCCAAATTTTTCTTTGAAAGGAAAGTATTTTCCGTTAACCAACTTTTCTAATAGCAAACAAACACAAGAAAATTTAAAAAATAATTTTCAAAAAACTATTTTTCAAAAAACAAACACAACCTAAAAAATTGTTCCTTTTCTATTTTTAAGTTGCCTTTCAAAATGG
>Ga0307515_10023043_pt1 | contig 10942 bp, 12 predicted proteins | sample 17_EM_MG_FD_194513 | JGI IMG/M metagenome (GOLD analysis project Ga0307515, IMG submission 194513) | Populus trichocarpa ectomycorrhiza microbial communities from riparian zone in the Pacific Northwest, United States - 17_EM | ecosystem: Host-associated > Plants > Roots > Unclassified | place...
TCCGCACCGCACTGAGGGCATTGCGGTGACGCGCGCACCCCCAGGAAGGAGAACCGAGGATGACGGTCGATCCGGCGGTGCTCACGGAACTCGGCAACCTTCGCACCAGGATGCCCGAGCTTTCCGGAAGCGTGCTCGCCACCGCCGACGGAATGGTGGTCGCACATGACGCGCATGGCATCGAACCGGACAGCCTCGCGGCCCTGGCCGCCGCGCACCTCGCACTCGCGAGACGCTTCGCGCACGCCGTCAACCAAGGCGAACTGCGCGAGTCAGTGGTCGAGTGCGACGGCGGCTACATCACCTCGTACACCGCCGGCCTGAACGCCCTACTCACCCTGGTCACCTCCGGCGACGCCAACCTCGCGATGGTGCATCTCGAGGCCCGCCGCTGCGTACGGCGGCTGGTCGCGCTGCTCGCACTCGAGCCGCCGGTGCCGGCCCGGCCGGAGATGCCCACCAGGACCGGGCCGGCTATCCCGCTGGCCCGGCGTACCCCGATGGCCACCCTGCACCACAGCATGCGCGGCCCGCACGGCTGAACTGCCAGATCGACCTCGGGCCGCGACACAACTTCGCTCCCCCAATGAGTAAGAACCCACCCGCAGACGGAGGACATCAGCCATGGCCGACATGGACACCGCTCTCAAAGAGGTAATGAACATCGACGGCGCTATCGGCGTCGCGCTCGTGGACCACACGAGCGGCATGGCCCTCGGCACCGCCGGTGGCGGCAAGGAAATCGACCTGACGGTCGCCGCCGCGGGCAACACGGACGTGGTGCGTGCCAAGCTGCGCGCAATGGAGATGCTGAACATCTCGGAGAAGATCGAGGACATCCTCATCACATTGGACAGCCAGTACCACCTGATTCGGCCGCTGACGAGCAGGTCCGGCAAGGGCCTGTTCCTGTACGTGGCGCTACGCCGGGACCGGTCGAACCTGGCGATGGCACGCCATCAGCTGAAGCGCATCGAAGCGGACCTCGACGTCTGATTCCCACCCGCGGCGGAACCCATGCAAACTCGCTATCTGGGCAGGATGACGTGACACCGCGCACGTAGTGCGGGGAGGGCTGCGCGACCGCCTTCCCCGCCTGCTCGCCCGATTGCCGCACCGGCGGCGACTACCCGATCTCGTTACGTAGGCTTGCCTAGTGACAGGCGTGCGGGAGACGGTCCGCGGGATGCTGGCGCGGACAGTCGACTGGGAAGCCGGCCTGGACGTGCTGACCGTCGCACCAATCACCGACGTCGATATGACACTCGTGGCCGCGCTGCACGACGCCGCCGGTGCCCTGTTCCGCGGGGGCTGGCAGCCGCTCGAACTTCAACGGGTTGTCGCACGTCACGGCGAGCCCGTTCGCGCCCGGCTCGTCGCCGACGCTGTGGCCGCCTATCTACGGGGATTTCCGCGCGGACGCGTCGACCCGCGCTGGCTGGCCCAAGCCGACGAGCTGGACGCCCACGCCTGGTGGAGCACCGACGACACCTATCTGAGCGAGGCGGCAGCCCATTGGCGGGTCGACCGGGTGGCGCTCCTGGACGCCGCCGTCGGGCTGCTGCGGATCCTCGCCGGGCTACCGCCGATCGAGGTGCTGATGCCCCCACCTGGGACGGTGGCCGCCGCCGACACCAGTGGCGGTCGACGTCGCGTCGACCAGCGACTGCTGGAGCGGGTCAGGGCGTTGCTGGCGAAGGCGGAATCGACCGCGTTTCCGGCAGAAGCCGAGGCCTACTCCGCGAAGGCGCAGGAACTGATCGCCCGGCACAGCATCGAGGAAGCGCTGAGCGTGGGGCCTGCCGCCGAGGTGGTGCCCTTCGCCCGGCGAGTTGGCGTGGACCATCCGTACGAAAACGAGAAAGCGACGCTGCTCGACGCTGTGGCCCGGGCCAACCACTGCCTGACGGTGTGGTCGCCGGAACTCGGCTTCACCACGGTGTTCGGATTCGACACCGACATCGATGCGGTCGAACTGCTCTACACCTCGCTGTTGGTGCAGGCGAACCGCGCGATGGCGCAGGCGGAGCCCCCGGGTGGCCGGGCCGGCAAAGCGCGGCTGAAGGCGTTCCGCCGCTCCTTCCTGGTGGCGTATGCGGTCCGGATCGGTGAACGTCTCCAGGAAGCCGCTGCGGCGATGCTCGCCGACGCCCGGGGCCGGGCCGGGGCCGCCGACACTGCCGGACCGGATCTGCTGCCAGTGCTCGCCTCCCGCGACGCCCAGGTACACGAAACCGTGCGACGGGTGTTTCCCCGTACGGTCCGGGCCCGGGGTAGCCGCGTCGACAGCCGCGAGGGCTGGGACTCCGGCCGCGAAGCCGCCGACCGCGCCGCCCTGGCAAGCCGTGCGGCCAAGACGAACCGCGCAGCCCTAGCAGAGCACCCTGGCGTAGCCGACTGAGAAGTCTGGCTCATCGGTCGTCGGCTCCGAGTAAGACCGAACGTCGTCTCTACGTTCGTCGGTGGAAGATGTTTCGGCGCGGCCGGCGGGTCGGATCGACATGCGCCGGGGGGATGAATTCGGGCCGCCCGTCCTGGTCCAGACGCACCTGCCAGTCACCCTCGTGGATCAGACGATGATGCTCACCGCAGGTCAGCACCAGGTTGTCTTGATCGGTGGCGCCGCCATCCACCCAATGCCGAATGTGATGCGCCGCGCACCAACGCGGCGGCCGATCACAACCGGGGAAGGCACAACCCTGATCACGGGCGATCAGCGCGCGCCGCAGCGCCCCGGTGGCCAGCCTTCGGGCGCGGCCAACGTCGAGGATCTGCCCGGGACCGTCGAGCACGATGGGCAGTACGTGAGCGTCGCAGGCAACCCGGCGCGCCGCCGCCGCGCTGAGCGACTCGCCGCTGTCCAACCGGGCACGACGCAACTCACGGCTGACCGTGTCGTAGGAGACTGTGATCGCAAGCTGCGGACGCTCGCCGCCGTTGTCGGGCAGATCGCCGCAGTTCAGGGCGAGTCGGCACACGTCGACGAGGGCGTCAGCCCGCTGCTGTGCGGGCATGCGCGGGTCGCCGGGGCGCGGGGCGCACAGCGGGTCGAGGGCGGCACGCACGACCGCCGCGTCCTCGACGGGTAGGTAGCCGCTGACCCGCACGCTGCCCTCGAACGGTGTGGACAGTGTGAACGCCCTCCGCTTGCGGGCACGTTCCTCTTCGCGGCGCAGCGCCTCCTCATCCTGCTGATCGGCGCGCTCCGGTGCGACATGCTCGAGGATCCGGGTGCCGATCCGGCGCAACTTCGCCGGTTCAAGCTCGCTTGACCAGCTCACCAACGTCGTCTGCGCGCGCTCGGCGATGTCGGCACCGACGTCGGCCGGCAGTTCGTCCAGGGCCTCCGCGACGGCCAGCACCTGACGGGTGTGCATCTCGCCCGCGCTGAACGCCCGGTCAAGATGCTCGTAGCGATCGAGGGCGTTGGCCGCTTCAACCAGGTCACGAGCGGCCTGCGGGTCGATCCTCAGCCGCGCCCGTAGCCAGCTCACGATGCCACGACGATCCTGTGTCTTGGCTAGACCGCAGACGTCGATCTGGCGGACCAGGTGCGCTTTGGCCGCGGCGGCGGACTGCTCCAATCGGTGCGCGGCGTCGAGACAGGCGACCAACTCGGCGTCCGGCAGCGCCCAGGCGGGCGCGCGGGCACATTTCGCCGCGCCCGCGCCGAGTTCCTCCAACGCCTCCTGCATGCCGCCATTATCGAACGGCCGTACGATCAGTTTCTCCGCCGAGGTCGCGCCTGTGGATAACGGTTGACGGGTGCTCGCTCGGGTGGAATCTTTTCGGGTATGGCCGATGCCACGCGACATCCCGATTGACCTCGAGGCGGGACTGCCCGCCGCTTCTACGCCGTCCGGGCTTGTGAGGACGGCATCCTCTTCTACCCGGTGTATGCGTTGTTGTTCGCCGACGCCGGGCTTTCCACCGCGCGGATTTCGACGCTGTTCGTCATCTGGTCGGTCGTCTCGTTTGTCTTTGAGGTGCCGTCTGGGGCGTGGGCCGACGCCTGGTCGCGACGCCGTCTGTACGCGATTGGTGCCTTCCTGACCGCGGCGGGCTTCGCGAGTTGGACGCTCTGGCCGACGTACGCCGGCTTTGCTGTGGGTTTTGTGCTTTGGGGTTTGGGTGGTGCGCTGTGCTCGGGCACGCTTGAGGCGCTGCTCTACGACGAGGTGGGCGACGGCGCTACCTATGCGCGGATCGCCGGTCGGGGCGGCACGGTGGCGATCCTGTCGATGCTGGCGGCGACGGTGCTCGCGGCGCCCGGTTTCGCCGTCGGGGGTTATCTGCTGGTCGGCGCGGTCAGCGTCGCGGTCCGGGCGGCCGGCGGGTTCTTGGCTTTGGGGTTCCACGAGGCGGCCACGGATTCGGCTGCGGAGGACGAGCCCGGCTATCTCATGACGTTGCGTACGGGTCTCGGCGAGGTTCTCGGCCGGCGCCGGGTCTGCTGGGCTATGGCGATCGCCGCGCTGGTGCCGGGCTTCACCGCGCTCGACGAGTATTTGCCGCTGTTGTCGCGGGCCGCGGGCGCGCCGACGGCCGTGGTGCCGCTGATGTTCGCGCTGCCGGCCCTTGCCATGGCGGTTGGTAGCACGCTGGCCGGCCGGTGGGCGACGATCACCGTTTCCCGGCTGGCGGCCGCCTTGGCGACGGCAGCGGTTCTGTTGGCCGGTGGTGCGCTGAGCGGCCGCCTCATGGGGATGCTGCCGGTGGCCGTGGCGTTCGGGATTTTGCAATTCGCGATCATCGTCACCGAGACTCGGCTGCAGGAGTCGATCACGGGCGCCGCGCGCGCGACCGTCCTTTCCGTTGCCGGCTTCGCGTCGGAGGTCTTCGCCGTTTTGCTCTACGCGGTGTTCGGGTTGGGCGCGGCGTTTGCTTCGGTGCCGGTGCTCTTCGCGTTGTGCGCTCTGCCGCTGCTAGCGACGGCTTTCGCGGTCCGCCGGCAGCTCACCAATACTTGAGTCACCCCACAGCTCAGCCGCCGCTGTTTTCCATTTCGGCGCCTTCGGGGACCGTATCGTCGTCGCGGCTTTCCAGCCAGCCGTACGGGAGGGTCACCTTGCCCGGGGCGTTGATCCGGCCGCGCGGCTGGCCCAGGGACTCCGCCGGGAACGGCAGGGACGGGTCGAGTTGGGCGAGCAGGTCGTCGAGTTGGGCCAGCGAGGACACCATGGCCAGGCTTCGGCGCAGGTCGCCGCCGACCGGGAAACCCTTCAGGTACCACGCGACGTGTTTGCGGAAGTCGGCGCAGCCGTGTCGTTCGTCGCCGAGGGCGTCGACCAGCAGGTGGGCGTGCCGGGACATGATGGCCGCGACCTCGCCCAGGTTGGGGAGGGCCTGGGTGGGCCGGCCGGCGAACGCCGCCTCAAGGTCGGCGAAAAGCCAGGGGCGGCCGAGGCAGCCGCGGCCGATCACGACGCCGTCGACGCCGGTCTGGGCGACCATGCGCAGCGCGTCCGAGGCTTCCCAGATGTCGCCGTTGCCCAGGACGGGGACGTCGAGGGCCTGCTTCAGGGTGGCGATCGCGTCCCAGTCCGCCTGGCCCGAGTAGCGCTGCTCGGCGGTGCGCGCGTGCAGGGCGACCGCGGCGACGCCGGCTTCCTGGGCGATCAGGCCGGCTTCGACGTACGTCAGATGGTTGTCGTCTATGCCTTTGCGCATTTTGATGGTCAACGGGATGCCGGCCGGGCGGGCCGCGTCGACGGCCTGCTTGACGATGCGGCCGAAAAGTTTGCGCCGCCAGGGCAGAGCCGAACCGCCGCCGCGCCGGGTCACCTTGGCGACCGGGCAGCCGAAGTTGAGGTCGATGTGGTCGGCGCGGCCCTCCTCGGCGATCATCCGGACCGCAGCGGCCGTGACGTCGGGGTCGACGCCGTAAAGCTGCAGGCTGCGGAACTCTTCGTCGGGGGCGAACGAGATCATTTTCAGGGTCTTCGGGATGCGCTCGACCAGCGCCCGGGTGGTGATCATCTCGCAGACGTAGATGCCGCCGCCCTGCTCACGGCAGAGCCGGCGGAAGGCTACGTTGGTGATTCCGGCCATGGGGGCCAGCACGACGGGCGGCGCAACGCGGTGCTGGCCCAGCTGCAACGGCTTGCCCAGCGGCAGGGGCGCGCCAGGCTGCACGGGCATGCCAGGCTGCACGGGCATGCCAGGCTGCACGGGCACGCCAGGCTGCACGGGCATGCCAGGCTGCGCAGCGGGAACGGAAGGTGCGAGAGTCACGCCTTCGAGGATGGCACGCCGTCTGGCAGAGTCGTCAGTGTGGGTGAGCCGCAGAGTCCTCGGAAGCTCGTCGTAGTGTTCGCGTCGCCGGTCGCCGAGGCGATCGTGCGCCTGGCGCCGGAGCTGGGCTTCCATTCGGTGCTGGTCGAGCCGGACGAGACGAGGCTGCTGGGTGCGCCGAAGCCGCACGGCGACTCGTTCGTGCATGATCTGACGGCCGCCGGCCTGGACGAGCACACCGACGTGGTGCTGAGCGACCATCATCGCGCCGAGATCGGCACGCTCCTCCAGGACGCCTTGCAGGCGAAAACCCGTTGGATCGGCATCGTGGGCAACCCCCGCCACGAGGGCCCCCACGTCGCCGCATTAAAAGCATTGGGTGTACGCGAGGAAGCGATCGCCCGCGTACACCGCCCGATCGGCCTAAACATCGGCAGCCGAACCGCAGCCGAGATCGCCGTAGCGGTCCTGGCCGGCCTCATCGCCGACCGCAACCTCCGCCCAGGCGGCTTCGACTTCTAACTCCCCGCGCGCTCTTTCCTACCGACCGTTAAACACAACCCGGTAGGCGGTCGATCAGGTAGCGCTCGATCTGGTCCAGCGCCACCCGTTCCTGCTTCATCGTGTCTCGGTCGCGAACAGTCACCGCGTTGTCGGTCAGCGTGTCGAAGTCGACCGTTACGCAGAACGGCGTGCCGATCTCGTCCTGCCGCCGGTACCGGCGGCCGATCGCCTGGGAGTCGTCGAATTCGACCACCCAGCGCTTACGCAGCGCCGCGGACAGCTCGCGGGCCTTCGGCGACAGCTCCGGGTTGCGTGACAGCGGCAGCACCGCCACCTTGATCGGGGCCAGCCGGGGGTCGAACCGCATGACTGTGCGCTTGTCCACGCCGCCCTTGGTGTTCGGCGCTTCGTCCTCGTCGTAGGCCTCGAGTAGGAAGGCCAGCACCGCGCGGGTTAGGCCGGCCGCCGGCTCGATCACGTACGGCACCCAGCGTTCCTGCTTTTCCTGGTCGAAATACGACAGGTCGACGCCGGAGTGCTTGGAGTGGGTGGTCAGGTCGAAGTCGGTGCGGTTGGCGATGCCCTCGAGTTCGGCGAAGTCGGTGCCGCCGAACTGGAAGCGGTACTCGATGTCAACGGTGCGCTTCGAGTAGTGCGAGAGCTTTTCTTTCGGGTGTTCGAAGAAGCGCAGGTTGGCCTCGCTCAGGCCCAGGTCGCGGTACCAGTTCCAGCGCTGCTCGAGCCAGTACTCGTGCCATTTCTCGTCGGAGCCGGGCTCGACGAAGAACTCCATCTCCATCTGTTCGAACTCGCGGGTCCGGAAGATGAAGTTGCCCGGGGTGATCTCGTTACGGAACGACTTGCCGACCTGCGCGATGCCGAACGGCGGCTTCTTGCGGGCGGCGGTCGCCACGTTGTTGTAGTTGACGAAGATGCCCTGGGCCGTCTCGGGCCGCAGGTAGTGCAGGCCGTCGGCGCTCTCGGTCGGGCCCAGATACGTCTTCATCAGGCCGTTGAACATCTTCGGCTCGGTGAACGTGCCCTTGTTGCCGCAGTTCGGGCAGTTGATCTCGGCGAGCGAGGCCGGGGCGTGCCCGTGCTTGTGCTCGTACGCCTCTTCGAGGTGGTCGGCGCGGAACCGCTTGTGACACGACTGACACTCGGTCAGCGGGTCGACGAACGCGTCCAGGTGACCCGAGGCCGCCCAAACATCCTTCGCGAGGATGACGGCGGAGTCGAGGCCGACGATGTCGTCGCGCTGCTGGACCATCGCCTTCCACCACTGCCGGCGAACGTTCTCTTTCAGCTCCACGCCGAGGGGACCGTAGTCCCACGCCGAACGGGTGCCTCCGTAGATTTCGCTGGAGGGGAAGACGAAGCCACGGCGCTTGGCCAGGCTGACGACGGCGTCAATGCGGTCGGCGGGCATGTTCCTCCTACGCCGGCTGGTTGTCGGCGGGGACGTCGGAAGCGGAGACATCGCCGGGACATCTGCGATGAGTTGGACAGGTCAGGAGATTACTCCTCGATGCCGCAGACCTGGAATTCGCCCGTGTCGGGGCTTTGCTCCAGGTAGACCTGCAGGGTGCCGGTTTGGCCGTCGGTGTAGGTGACCGAGACGGGCACGGTCACGTCGACGGTGAGGCTTAGATCACCGACGCTGTGTGACTGGATCGGGTCGGCGGCTTCCTCCGCGCTGATGAATTCGGCCTGACTCTGCCGTTCTTTCACGTTTTGGCAGAGCATCCCGTACGCCTCGTCGTATTTCTGCGCTTCGATCGCCTCGAAGTAGTCGCCGACCACCACGTGCGCCTGCTCGTCGAGCGCGCTGGTCATGCTCGCGAACAGCCCGATCACCGCGGCAATGCCGCCACCGCAGACCAGCACCAAGACCGCCGCGCCGAGGCCCAGGCCGAGCCCGACGCGCAGCCCTTTGCCCTCGACCGGCGGCGCGGGGAACGGCGGGAACACGCCGGGGCCTTGCGGCGGGTCGGGCACCGGGGTCGGCTCGGCCGGCGGTGGCGAGGCGTACTGCTGGCCTGGCTCTGGTGGCCGGGCTGGTTCGAGCGGCGGGGCGGGAAGCGCCGAGGTCATGCCTCAAGACTAGTGCTCAGCGCCACGGCTCCGCGGCCCTGTCGCTGGCCAGCACCTCGACCGCCGCGCCGGGGGCGGCGGTGGCCAGCGTCTCGAACGCGGACGGCTCGTCGACCGACTCGCTGAGCAGCGGGGTGGCGTGGACCTTGACGTCGAAGCCACCCAGCGCCCGCCGGTAGGCTCCGACGGACTCCCACTCGGTGACCAGGGTCCAGTGGGCGGGGTCGTCGAGCGCCCGGGTGAGCCGGCCGGAGAGATATCCGGGCCGGTCGGCCAGGGCGGCGAGGGCGGCGTGCGCCCGCTCGACGAAGCTGTCCTGGGTGTCCGGGGGGACGACGAAACGGTTGAGCACCAGCATGAGTTGAGAGCGTACGCACCTGTGGCGTGAGCTGATCGGAGGACCGGCACACCGTGACACCGTCGGAGAACCTGCTGCGCCGGCTGACCCGGATCAACCCCATGACGGCGTTCTTCGTGGCGCTTGCGATCATGCTGGCCGGGCTGTTCTTGCCGGGGATCGTCGGGGCGGCGCTGCTGTTTGTGCTGTTCGGCGGGTTGGCGGCGCTGACGTTCACGACGTGGCCGGTGCAGACGGGGTCGAGTCGCTCGGCGCGGGTGATCCTGTTGGCGTTGCTGCTCGCCGGCGTCTTCGTCAAGCTCATCTAGCGAGCTCGCGCGGGTCTCACCCACCGGTGGGCTGGCAAACACCCATGCGCTTTTGACAATCATTGTCATTGTCGGGCAGGGTGAATGGTATGAGGATCCGCCTGGTCGCCGCGCTGCTCGCGCTGAGCGTGGCTACGGGTTGCGCCGGGCGGGCCGCCGCCGCGGGCTTCACCGCCGGGCGGCTCAACGTGGTCACCGCGTTCTATCCACTGCGGTTCCTGGCCGACCGGATCACCGGCGGCGCGGCCCGCGTGACCGACCTCACCAAGCCGGGCGCCGAGCCGCACGACGTCGAGCTCAACCCGCGCCAAGTCGCCCAGATCGTCGACGCCGGACTGGTCGTCCACCTCCGCGGCTTTCAACCGGCGGTGGATCAGGCCGTCGGCCAGGAAGCGCCGGATCGCGCGCTGGACGTCGGGTCCGTGGTGCCCCTGCTGCCGCTGAGCACGGGCCCGACCGACGAGGCCGAGTCCGCCCACGGCATGGATCCGCACCTGTGGCTCGACCCGCAGCGGTTCGCCACCGTCACCGACGCGATAGCGGCCCGGCTCGCCCAGGTCGACCCGGCGCACGCGGCCGGGTATCGGGAACGGGCGGCCGTCCTGCACACCGAGCTGGACGCCCTCGACGCCGAGTTCGCGGCCCGGCTCAAGACCTGCACCCGACGGGAGATCGTGACCAGTCACAGCGCGTTCAACTACCTCGCCGCCCGGTACGGCCTGACCCAGGTCGGCATCACCGGCATCTCCCCCGAGGCCGAGCCGTCCCCGCGCCGCCTGGCCGCGGTCGCCGCCGAGGCCCGGCGCACGGGTACCACCACGATCTTCTTCGAGACCCTGGTCAGCCCGAAGGTGGCCGAGACGCTCGCCCGCGAGGTGGGCGCGCGCACCGCCGTGCTCGATCCGCTCGAGGGCCTGACCGTGCCGGGCGCCGACTACTTTTCGGTGATGCGCGGCAATCTCACCGCCCTGAGGGCGGCGCTGGGGTGCACCTCATGACCGTCGTGCGGGTGAGTCACGCCGCCGTCGCCTACGCCGGCCGCGAGGTGCTGCACGACGTCTCGCTGGCGGTCGAGCCGGGCGAGGTGGTGGCGATCCTCGGCGCGAACGGGTCGGGCAAGTCGACGCTGATCCGGACGGTGCTCGGCCTCGTGCCGCTGGATCGGGGCGAGATCGAGCTCTTCGACACGCCGCAGCGCGGGTTCCGCAGCTGGGAACGGATCGGCTACGTGCCGCAGCGGATGGGCGCCGCCAGCGGGGTGCCCGCCACGGTCGGCGAGGTCGTGGCGTCGGGGCGGCTCGCCCGGCGGGGCATCTTCAAGCCGGCGCGCGCCGCCGACCGGGCCGCGGTCCGCGCGGCGCTGCAGGATGTCGGGCTCGCCGACCGGTTCGGCGACCCGGTCGCGACGCTGTCGGGCGGCCAGCAGCAGCGGGTGCTGATCGCC
>Ga0307515_10023044_pt1 | contig 10941 bp, 4 predicted proteins | sample 17_EM_MG_FD_194513 | JGI IMG/M metagenome (GOLD analysis project Ga0307515, IMG submission 194513) | Populus trichocarpa ectomycorrhiza microbial communities from riparian zone in the Pacific Northwest, United States - 17_EM | ecosystem: Host-associated > Plants > Roots > Unclassified | place...
ATGACCAGCTTCGTGAATTTGTCATGAACATGGCATCACAGAGTGGTGATACATGTGCGCCTACTTCTTTTTGGCCGTATAACAACCAGCCTCCTCCTCCTCCTCCAGCTCCACCATTATGTTAATTTGTAATGAATATTATTTAACTTTAATAGTTAATTTAAAATTTTTTTAAAACACATTCAGTTTGTAATGAATATTATTTAATTTTATTTCTTTTGTTTTTTATGTTTAATAAAAATTTTATTTGCATAATTGGTTTTTTATTACCATTAATTTATATAATTTTATATTATGTATTCTAAATATTTTTTTAAAAACATATTTAAAAATAATCACAGAGGGTTTTACCGACGGAATATATCCGTCGGCATTTGATAGTTGCTGCCACAGTCACCGATGAATTTACAGACGGATATATTCGTTCGGTATTAAAGACTCACCAACAACTTTACCGACGGACTTAATCCGTCAGTATTTTACAGTGCGTGCCACAACGACCGACGAATTTACAGACGGATATCTTCGGTCGGTATTCCAAACATTCACCGACAATTTTACCGACGGTTTTAAACCATCGGTATGTCACACTATCACCGACGGGCTAAAATCCGTCGGTATATTTCAAGCGGGAAACTTTTTTTTCACACAATTTCCGTCTGTAAAACCATCGGCAAATTGTTTTTTATTTTTCCGACCGATATAGCGACGAAATATGGTATTACCGACGAAAGGAAAGCCAACGGACATATTCCGTCGGTGATGACGTCGGTAAATAAATTACCGATGAAAGCTTAATCACTTACCGACGGAATATTTTCGTCGGTAAAACTGTTAAATCTTGTAGTGAAAGGTTATTGGTCTTAAATTTCTTCAATTTAACCCTTAATTGACCCTCAAACTCTTATTTTCTTGCAATTTTACCCTTGATTTCATCCAATTGAGTTTTTAAAAAATAAATTTGGTCCTCAAAAATTTTGATCTTCTCAATTAAGCCTGGATTAGACTTAATAAGTTTTTTGGTCCTTGTACTTAATTAATTTTTTTAATTTGGCCTAAATTAATTCTTAAACTTAATTAAACATTTGATTAGGCTTGTGATTAAATTAAATTAGCCTATTAAAAATCTAATTAAGTCTTCACACTTAATTTTTATGCAAATTCATTCGATATTCACTAAAGTCATTGTTTTTCACATTTAGGTCTTTCAAGGATGCAATTGAGCTTTCAATTTCACTTTTAAATCCCTCTTTAGCCTGTCTTTGCCAATCAAGTTACTGGTCCTCTTTTATTTTTCATTTTTTTATTTAAAAGTAAAAGGATGATTTTGAGGGAAACCTAAAATTAAGTTATGATAAAATGCCAACAAAATAAAGATGACATTTAGAAGCATTATTTATGAAATACATTTGTTGTTTAATATAAATCCATTTTAAGATCCAAATTTTAAATTTGTTTGAAAACTCATTCCATTTATCCCAAAAGCATTTTTTAATAACACCTACCTAATTCAAATGTTTTTGTTGATTGAAATTAATTTCTTAAAGTTATTTATCAATTAGAATGAAGAAATCAATAAAAATGCTAGATATTAAAAATTTGCACTTCTAGAAACTAAAATATTAGGAATCATCATAAATTTTTCCAGATGTTGATGTTTTAATTATGATGTCTTTTATTAATTAATATATTAGTATATTTATCTTAAACTTTCTCGATAATTTAACTATATAATTAATCCATCATTTCTTTTTTCATGTAGCATCATTTAAAAAAAATTACAAGCAAAAGGAACACTTGATATTATTCACACACTCCTCACAAATTTAATACTAAAATTTTAGATCAATTAATTATTATTTTTTTTGGCAAAGTGATGGGCCTGACATGCCAAAATACTGAGCCTAAGTGATGAAGGTAAGAAAATACCTAATTAAGCGTGTGTGTGTGTGTGTAGAGAAAGAGAGGGAGAGACCACTATGTAGCAAAGAAGAAGGAAAAGAAAATAGGGATAAAAGGAAGGAAAAGCATGAAAATCAAGGAGAAGAAGAAAGAAAATAAAAGAAGGAAGAGAAAAGAGAGGCTCGAATAGGCCTAACTCGACCAACCAAGCTAAAAAGGGAAAAAAGAGAGGAAAAGATAAGTAGAGAAAGAGAAAGAAGAGGAGCACGCCCAACCAAGCCTAATGTATTTGGCCCAATTAGGTCTAGCAAAAGTGAAGAAAAGAGAAAGGCCTAACTAGGCAGAAAAGAAGAAAAGAAAAGAAAAGGAAGAGAAAAGGAAGGAGAGGTGGCGCAAAAATTAAAGAAGAGAATGAGAGAAAGAAAAGAAAAAAGAAATGAGGTGTCAAAGCTCCATCATGTATTTAACAATAATATACGCCATACAAGAAGGTTGGATACCTAGACAAAGCCAACACAGAAAGACCATCATTGGGTGCTAGAAGCGACCACCACTTGGTTAGAAGACGATGGGCTTATGCACGCATCAGCACCTGTTGTACACTCACCAACTCATTCCCCAAATGTGACCTAATAAAGGCTCAACTTAGGAGAAAAGAAAAGAAGGAAATGAAAGAAAAGAAAAGAAGAGAGAGAGAGAGAGAGAGAGAGGAACATCTTCATTAAGCCTAATAAGGGCCCAACTGAGGAGAGGAAGAAAAGGGAAAAGAAAAAGAAAGAAGATGGCCCAATCTGGACCAATAATCTTGTCCTAGTCATGCCCATCAAGATGAGAAGGGGAGCATAAGAAAAAACAAAGAGACATAGAGAAAAGGTGGTTAACCCAAACTAGCAAGTACATTAATCATTTTCGTATTAGCAACTCTCAAATTAGATGTGATATGTCAAATGAGGTTCAAGGCATGTCCAATACACCACCACCATCCTGAATTGTTCTTTATATAAGTTATTAGTATGGTGTATGCTTGAATTTCCTTCTTTATAAATTATCAATGTGGCACCTACCTAAATGTCTTGTCTCACAAGATGGGCACCTCCATGAATAAATTCTTTTACAGGTTAATTGTTTGGTTATTCATGATAAAGCAATTATTCTTTATGATTATTCTATGAGTATGATGCATAGGATATTTACAATCCAACTCACCACAAGGTAAATTCATGTGATCCAAGGGTATATAAATATCAATCAGGTATCGGACACAAGATAATAGATCCAGACATATAGCTCATGTAATGACACAACACACATTCTCTTTTTTTTTTCTTCTCCATACATTATTTTTCTACCATGCTTTACTAACTTGGGTATCAAAAAATCTTTTATTCTATATAGAGGACTTGTTTTGCAAGAAAATACGAAGCACAACCCATCTCAACTCTTTAAAAAAAAATTGAGCATATTAAATAGCCATCAAAAGGCTTAAATTCAGTTAAAGTATTTTCGACTTCATCAATAAGAAAAACTAAAATCTTAAAAATACAATACAAAAACCAAATTTTTACTTTTCTATTAGAAATCATTATCCTTTTCATTTTATTTTATTTTTGGATGATGTAAAGTTGTTATCCATCTTTACATGGTTTTCTTATAAGGTGTGTGTGTGTGTGTGTAGAGAGAGAGAGAGAGAGAGAGAGCATGTATGTATATATTGATCAGTATGGAATTCATACTCTATGGACATAACTCATGTCCCTATACTTGAAATTACATTCAGAGGAGAAACAAACTCAAAACCATTATAGGCCTCAAAGCTTACCTAAATATCCAAGAAACAAATAAAACTCATATTCATATGGTTTTTTATTCAAAACCTAGTATAGCACATGGCTCTTTTAAAATAAGGATCATTGATTTAGGCTTCTAGAAACCTTGATGGCCCAACAAAGTCCAAAGCACCCACTTTTAAATTAGACTCGATGTGTTCATAGAACCTAACATGACAACACCCCCCAAATAAAAGGCTTATTAAGATCTCATGGACTAACCGAACTCTAGACAAGGCTAATACACCCAAGACTGATTACTACACTTGAATGCACAATTTTTTAGTCAAACATGGTTTTTACTCTCCACCAACCACAATAAAAAAAAATATGTACATGTATTAAACGAGGATACGCTCTTTGATTATGTATTCCTAGAGGTTGGTCAAATTATTATCATTAGCAATTTATAACCTATAAAATATAGAACTATGATAGATTTTGTAGTGATCCATTGTCACTTTAAACTTTTATCTCCAAGTAGTACATAGTATACATGGCAAGTTCATTGATCATCATACTATTGCATCAATAGACACATCCACATGAGTTCAAAAAGCTATATAAATAGCTATATAAATAGTCTTGAACTCCAAAATAAAACGACTTTATTTTTTTCTTCTTACTTAAATTTGAATATTCTCTGCAACCAAACATGCATATACACAACCTCACAAGGCTTTCATCTCTTACCTAAACTGATTTGGGCATCGGAAGATTCCCAACCCTTTAAAGGAACTTGATTAGTAGGTGCCCCGGTTATCCAAGCTCAACCTTTTACGCTTTCCAAACCACAACAATTTTGGAAAGAACATAATTTTTAGAAGAATTTATTGGCGCCCAGTTCTTGCTGGGCATGGAGACAAATGAAATTATAAACAAAGAGTGGGGTAGTATTTTCTTGTGGTATAATTCAACAATCCATCTCATAACTCGCCGACGAATTAGATGAATCTTCACACTTGGCCGAATTCGCATGAGAATAAATAGAAGTTAATTAGGAGCCTCACTTGATTCGGTCATAATAGTAACAAATAATAAAACCCAAGTAGTGATCTGCATGAGCATAATTATTGACTTGCACAGTCGCTCTATCGTGGTCTGAATGTGGCCTTGGGTGGAAAAGCAAGCACACAGGATACACACACACACACACACACAAAAGCATGCTTTGATTTACATCATTAAATTGAAGTGATAGTAGTTGATATGAATAGAGTATGAAAATAAATAAAAAGGGGGGGTCAAGGCAATGGTGGACGCGCAAACCGCAACCAATGACTCACCACTCACCAACAATAGATTATTATAGACTAATGCCCAACCGACCAAAACAAATTAAGGATTTTGTCCATAATCATGATTAAACAAAACCCAAGTTGATGTCAATGTCTCTGCCTTGTCGTATTAGAGAATAATTTCAAACATAAACAGCTAATTTATAATGGACAGTCCATAAAAAGACAATGGACAACCAATGCTAATCTGAGCAACTAAAGCGGAAAAAATATATATATGCGGGGAAATTTTGGTGGGATTGACAGAAGCAACTATGAGCTTATTATATTTTCAAAGCAAAGGCACAGAAAGTCAATTAAAGACAGGGTTCTGTGTCCTTATCCAAGCTTTAGCTTGTTTCTACCATTGAAATTTTAAAGCAGTCCGCAGCAGCTGAATTTTTATTATTATTATTATTTTCAAGAGAAATGAGTGTAAAGACCAAAGAGGGCTTCGAGAGTGGTGTTTTCTCTTTCTTTCTCTCTTTCCTCTTTTTTTTTAATACATTGTTGGAAGTGGTCCCTCGTAATACATCCAAAATTTCCAACCACTGGTAGATGAGTTTCCTCCTGTCAAACGAAAGCTAAATTCCTGTTTTTTTCTGGCTTACTATCCCAAGTTCCAAACATAGCCCAACCACAATGTGCCATCAGGAGCTGACAAGAAATAATCAAGTTTTGACGTCGAAAAGTTGCGATATCCAATATCCATGATTTAGACCTTATGTCCAATCACTGCATTTGCCCAAAATTTCGATACCCTTTTTGGTGGACGGGGTTTTGTGCCACGCCATTGCCACACGCCCTTGTTTGCCAATTTTTCAAGGTGATTTGGTTGAGGGAGCAGATTTCTTTTTCTCGCTGTGACAAGTAAAATTGTGGATTAAAATCCTTGATGGGATCAAAGAAAGTGGAGGTTGATTTGCGTTGGTCAATGGTGATTTATTTTCTTTTATTTTTTTGACAACAATGATAATTAGCAAAGGTCCCTACAAAATCTGCACTGACATCGGATCTAAGTTGTTCTATTCTCATATGTTCAACAAATTGCCAAGGCTGGACGTTCGAGTAACGAAAGCAAGGATGAGCAACAAGATTGATAGATAGATAGATAGATAGATAGGTAAAAAATAAAATGCAAGCAGACATTTTGTAAAATATATAATTCTAGAAGACGTGCGTAACATACAAGTTCTTAACAAGATGGATATGTTCAAGTCTATGTTCAGAAATTAGTGCTTATATGATATAATAAATTGCTAAAACAATTTCATCAACCACCAAACATTACCCCCATGCTTGCTTCTACCTCCCCTAGTACTGTGGCTGGAAGCTGATCGGGGTAAGTTTAGAATTCGGTGGTTCAGCTGATTCATGTAAACAAAGTTCAAATCCTCTAAACCGCCGAAACTGGCCCTCTTGAATACCTTGCTTTTATGCATCCAGATAGAAGACATAAGCAGTACTCTCTCCAGACCAAGGGCAACTGGTTCACGAAGATACAGAACTCATGTCACCACCACCAAGTGGTAACATGATAAGGAGTAATGCTACACAATATTCTTATGACTACACGCCATCAATGGAAGAAGGGGTAAAAAAGATACAACCCAAGCGAAAAGTCAAGGTTCTGTTATGTATGGCTGCCTGCAGGTAAGGTTACGAAGTCTATTAACAGTTAGAATTCACAAACTTTTTTATCTCCTCCATGAGACAATAGAAGTGATCATTATTTGGCAGGAAGTAGAACCCTATTGTGGCCTGTTTTAGATAGAGAAGTTTCACTTCATGGCCAGCTCTCTGGAGTCCTTCAACATATGCCAATTGCCAGTCTTGAACGAGATCGAAACCAGCCACAACAACTAGACTTTTAGGGAACTCCAGTCCTTCAAGCTTTTTCCCCCTTGGACCAAATATATTACATGCTGGATGGTCCCTATCTTCTCCTTCAGGTAGATATGCTCTCCAATACCAGTCGCGGTCTTGAATTGTAACAAAGTACTTGCCATCTAATATCTTCTCTGATTCTGTTCTCTGTTGACCACCAAACATTGGGTGAAGAAGAATATTACCCAACACATCGATTTCTTCCTCCGCCGCTCTCGCGGCAACATGGTGAGCTATATTACCACCTGAACTATCGCCAGCCAAATAGACATGAACCTTAGAATCCTTTCCACTTTGAAGCCAAGTTCTAGATTTAACCCACTTAAGAGCCGTCCAGCCATCATCATACGCGCAAGGGTATCGATACTCAGGTGATCGACGATAATTAACAGACACCACAACAGCCTTGCAAGCGCTGACAAGGCGGCGACAAAAGGTGTCATAAATAGCACTATTAGCAGAGGAATGAGTAAAGCTTCCACCGTGGAAGAAGATTATGACTGGAACAACCTCCGTAGTGTTCAAGGGCTTTTCAAGTTCTACAATGCCCCATTGCGCCTCACTTTCAGGGGCAGGTTGGTAAACCCGGTTAAGGAGGCCCGTGGTTCTGTCAACATGATCAAAGGAGAAAACCCCATCAACTGGGATGGTGTTGGCCTGGACCTTTCGTTCAAGGAACTCTGCCAATTCGCGGTTAAAGGTCCCATCCGGGCGGCGAAGGAGATTATATGCAAGCTTGAAATTGGAAATGAGGACCCATGTGTTTAGCGGAACAACCCTCTGCAAGAAGCAAGAAGAAAATAGGATTTTAAGGAATTAGACGTTTTCTTATATAGAAAAACTAAAGGTTTACACGATCTTTGACCTTGGATTGATTGAGAGCCAAGCCAGTCATATATGTACATCTTAGATATTAGAGAACGCGTCAGGTTTTTCTTACAGGTAGAAGTAGTTGAATACTGGTAATGGTAAATAAATCATGTGAAGGAAACTAGACAGATTAGAGCTTAAATGAAAGTTTTTTCCAAGAATCTTCAAAATTAAACTTTTGTCAAAAGACACCGTCGAAATAATTAATGCTGAAAATTAAGAACTTGATGAACTACTGAATCAGATGGGAAGAAATTGCAGCAGCAGCAAAATTAGCTCTTAAAATGACTCCAACCGAAGTCAAATTCTTCATCTTCCAATTTGAAAATCAAAATAAACCATGAAGAAGAAGGAGAAGAATCATTAATTTAAGCTCCAAAAATCTTCATTAGAGCAATGATAAATACTGAAAAGAAGGTGATTTAAATGAAAGAAAGAAGGGAAAAGGAAAAGGAATGGTGAAGAAATGAAGAGAGCACCTTGGATTCATTTAGGTTGACTTCATTGCTACCAGCCATGAGGGAATGAAGTGAAAAGATATCAAGACGATAAAACCCAGAAGCTAAAAACACTTGAAAGAAACCAAACTCTTCATTGTTTCATTTCTTTCACTAGAAACACTTGAATTCTTCTGTCTCTCTCTCTCTCTCTCTCTCTCTCTCTCTCATTCCTCTTATTGTTACTATATATATACAGCTGCAGCTTATATTAGGGAACAAAGAGACTGACTTTGTGTAAGAGAGAGAGCGGGGGAGACGTATATCTTCTTCTCGGGAGAGAGGGTCAAAGGGACAAGCAAAACTAAAAGAGCGACGGAGGTGCACGGAGACGAAAGAGACGACAAAGCGGGCGGCCGAATTAAACTGTTAACGTGGGTCCTCCCATCTCTCATCTCTCCCTTTGTTACTCTTTATATAAAAATACTACTCCTGTTCACTACATGCTGTGCTTGTTCTTTCTTGCTTTCGTGTTTATATATATATATATATATATCCTTCTTTCTTATTTCCATTTCTTGACTATGGGGTGGTTTACATGTTTGAAAGTTGAAACTATGGCTATTGCCAGTCTATGACGAGTTGTTCGGCCTCTTTTGCTTCCTTACACGATAAGTTAAACACCATTTGCTAATAAAAATAAATGAATCAATCCAACAAATGTCATTTTTTATAATTTTATGGGCATATTTTTCTTATTTCATTGTATTTTAAAATTAGCCTTTGTGTGATTACATTAAATTGTTTCTCAATTAAATTTTAAACATATTTGTGTGTTTGAATTGTTGTATTCAAAAAACTTTTGACAACCCCTTTTAAATTTGGCCTTTTAATAAACTCATAAGCCAAGCAGCTTCCTAAATTTTTACCATGAACAGTTTACAATTTTAGTGTGAAGTTTTTTTTTATAATTATATTTCACCATGGTAGAAAATTACAAGGAAAATATAATATCAATTTTGTGTGAAAATATCTTCAATGAAAGGCCTGATGATAGCTGTAATAATTATTACTAGTTTTATCACATACTATGTCACTAGTAGAATTCTAAGTTAATTTTTAACATTATATATATATAAATCATTGAATCTCATGCATTAACTCGTGCCCTTACTAATATTGAGCATATTCCAGATGATTTCCTGAATGTATTAACACAAATATCTTCTAAAAAATATTTGATTAGAATTACGCTAATTTTTTCTGATCTTCTAGATCGGATCATAGGTTTCCAGCCGATATACTAATTTTGTGAAAAGAACAAAGAAATAAACGCAAGCAAAAATATAAACAGATTTATGATGCGAATGAACAAGGCAAAACCAACAATGTCAGGATCCTTGATCAAACATAAAGCATACTTAAATGTACAGAAATATGAAATATAGCAAGAATGTAAATAATGAAAATAGAATCTTACTTAAATTTGTAATGTAAATCAATACAGGAGATATTGGTTACAGAGGAGAATGGATATGGGTTATAGAGGAAAGTAAAATCTTCTGAGAAAAAGATGATAGTCTGTCTTCTAAGGATATACCAAAACCTGTTTATACAGACCTTGAGCAACCATCTCCTCCAACTTCACCAACCTTTTTAGCTATTACCGAAAACATCCAAAACGAGCTGAATGTTTTGACTTCAAAAAAGCACTTTGTCATAAACAAAACTCTTTTCAGAAGAGATTTTTATGGTGACCATAATTTTAAAAAACGATCTTGGTTTTTGCAACACTTCTTTCAATAGAGAAATGATATCCAAAAACAATTTTATGCTTACATTGAAACCCATAAGATACAAATTTTATTCTTTGATTGGTTTGAATTTCATTATGCACCAGCACAGCATATTACATATCCATTTGCATCCATTAAACATGCATGTCCAATTACAACCCATTCCAAAACTCCTACATGGAACCTCACCAGCGGACCTACAGTTGAGTCTGACCATCCACCTTTGCGCAACATACAAGTTACTCACAAAGACCAAACAATTGATGCAGCTCTATACAAATTACCCGGAGAGGAAACCCTCACAAATACCAAACATATCATCCAACAAAATAATTTCACAAATACCAACCTCAATACCATAGGTAAACAGCTTACCAGATTGGAAAAACAAATACAAAAGAACCCAGTCCACTTCAAAATTCTGCATTGTTTACATTGACGATGTACTTATTTTTTCACATTCCATAGATCAACATTTCAAACATCTGCATACATTCTTTCATACTGCAAAACAAAATGGTTTAGTTGTTTCCAAAACAAAAATTTCTCTCTTTCATTCCAATCTCAAAAAGGAGAAACACTCCTTCTACAAACAGATTTATCCCGCTCAAACACTATTGTTCCAAAAGCAATCCAATGAAAAGATATATCTCTTCCAGAAGATTGGATCCTCGAAGATGCAGAACCACCAGAATTACCCCAACCACCACAACCCAATGTCCAAATTAAAAACATTACCCAATACACAGATGGCAAAGTCAAATTGTCTTTCCATCGACACTCTACAAGTTCCAGATTCTCAAAAGACTCTTCTACTTCCAGTGCAATAGATTTGGGAAGAATTTCCAAAATCCCTTCTGTTATCAATATCCCTTATCACGCAAACCCTCCTAGAAAATTTACACCTGATATCCCTTCTACTAGTTTCCAAAATGCAGACTATACT
>Ga0307515_10023045_pt1 | contig 10941 bp, 5 predicted proteins | sample 17_EM_MG_FD_194513 | JGI IMG/M metagenome (GOLD analysis project Ga0307515, IMG submission 194513) | Populus trichocarpa ectomycorrhiza microbial communities from riparian zone in the Pacific Northwest, United States - 17_EM | ecosystem: Host-associated > Plants > Roots > Unclassified | place...
AAACAATGACGGCATGCATAAACAATAGTTATATCGAAGCTCTTAAAACATAAAGCTATACCTGTACAGCTTTCAAGTTTCGAATGACTGCAGCAGTTAAGATGTCATTAAGATCTCGTCCACCCTTTAAAAGCTTCCTTACTGGGCCATCAACCTGAATAAAGTTGAAGAATATAAGACAGAGTTATGAAAAAGGGATACAACCAAACTCCAATTCTTGTTTTATTTTTTTTATTGTTGGTTCAAAGAGTTATTTGACATTTAGAAACAAAGTAATTGTTCTAAACTATCATCCTCAAACCAAATAGCAATACCTCTCCACTTATAGCTTTTGAATAGTATTATCAGATAAAACCAACCTCTGGTAGAGTTACACTTGCATAGCGAAACCAAGCAACTTGCCTAAGATCAGGAATGCCATCTCTTTCTCTGAGAACCCTCATATAAACAATGTCCACCAAGTTCAATGCCAAGTTAAGGAGGAAAAAAGGAAATTAATGAGGGTGCCAGATTTGAGATTTTTTTACTATGATGTAAAAGAAATGGGGTTGTAAGGTGGATGGTAAATAATATTTCCTAGTGAAAAGAAATTAATTATTGAAAATATGAAACGGGGTAGCTAAAAGATAGAAGGTATTAATGAACAGAGTTGAAAAAACAGTACTGACCCTTCAGTAAATGTCTGAGCAGTCAGCTTTAGTGTCTCTCATTCAGGTACTAGAATTTCTAACAAAAGAAACTTAAGAACAAAAAAGGCCAGAAAAATTTACTCTCTTGCCTCAGGCCAGACATCAATAAGTATGGCGTCTTCCTTCCCTGCCAAGAGCTCCAAAGTTAATTGCGGAGACAAATCTCCAGAGTAACCACCATATGCCCACACCCTATAAAAACCCCTGCACAATCTGATCCAAGCCAAGACTTTTCTCCAGCCCCTCAATAGCAATGTAAACCTGCTTGAGGTGTAAAAGCAGGTTTAGGAAATTCAGCTTTGGTTTTTGGAACATAAATTAGTTAGATCAGCACATAATTAAGCAGTGTAACAGAGATGGACGCAATTGAGTTTTCAACTAGAAGTCCTGTAAGCTGAAAGCAGTGACTGATGTCTCCAACAAAAAGATTTCTAAAATAATCCAAATATATCTTTGCAGGAGATTTTTTTTTTTCAAGTCCACACAATTAAACGAGAGTACAACAGCCATCAAAGTAAAACGTGCCAAGTATAATGTACCAGTTGAAAAGTTACACCAATTGGCCTCAAAATCTCTGTTACCCTTTCTTCAGACAGATTCAGTGCACCCCTAATCTCTGGAGGAAGCAAATCCTTGGCAGACCCATAAGAATAAACAACAAAAGAAGCCCCTTTTGCTATAGATTCCTCCACTGCAACGATTGCAACTCTGAGAACATCAACATAAGTGCCAGTAGCTTTTTGTGTAGCTTCCCTCAAACCAGATGAAAAGCTAGTCAATCTATCGCCAGCTAATTCTCCTGTTTCATCAAAAGTTGAGAATACTTTACTCAAGGCACCATCTACTGCTTCTGAAGTAATTGTGTCTAGTGAGCTTTGCACAACATTTCCTCCCTTATTTATTGAAGTGTTGATGGAGTCCCTAACCTCGCCCAAAAAATCATCAAAACCAGCCTTTGCACTAGATAATGAATCGTTATCCATTTCCAGGGAATCAGATCCCAAACTGGGATTCTCTGGTGTAATATCAATAGTTGATGTTATTTCAGGTTCCACAAGTCGTATTAAACTATCTGTATTATCAGCAAACTGGTCTGCAGAGTTCAAAGGTCCTTCTTCAACATCAGATATGTTATAACTTTCTAAGAATTTCAGTTTACCCCCCTCCCATAGGGTGTGGGTGCAGTTCATCTATTGCTCCAACTGAAGAATCCCAATCCTTATAAAAGTTGCAATTAATGTTGCCTAGTTCATTTGGGCAATAATGATCATTAATGAAAGCAAAGCTTTCAATAATATTGGAGTAGAAAGACTTTATAGCTTGTGTTTTGAAGGAAATTCTTTGGTGATGTGTTATTTTTGACATTCCCAAAAGTACCCTGTCTTCTACATAACATCTGGACTCGAAATCCTTCTAGAGTGAGCAAAATGGTCGCAGACCTCCATGGAATGTTATCTGCAGTAGTTGTGGTTTCAAATACATGAAAGAAATTTTTGACAATAGAAATACTATTCCAGAGGTATATGAAGAAAGATGTGACAAGATAACACAAAACTTGATGAATTGATAACCGATGTGCATGGAAGTTACTGCCTGCAAGGCTTCACTGAAAATTGTCAAATTCTGTTCTTTAAAGGTGGACAAGGACTTCTTATATTGAAGAGTCTCACAGACCTCATATCTTAATTTTCTATTCTGATGTAAGCAATCAGATTAAGAGCGTGTTTGACATTGTGGTAGCGGTTGCTTTTCAAAGTGTTTTTCGTTCGAAAACACTTTAAAATAATTTTTTTTCATTTTTTAAAATATATTTTTGACATTAGCACATCAAAACGATCCAAAAATAGCAACAAAAAAAAAAAATTCAAGCAAAAAAAATTATATTTTTGGCAAACGGTGTTTTGACATCAATGCTAAACACACTCTAAGTGGAGAGAAAATGCCATCATAATCCACTGCACATGAGAAGGAAGTTGGTTCTAGGGAATCACACCCAGATGCTTAAACTACTAAATGGAGATGTACAAGCAGATTATTAGGCCATGCAAAACTTTCTGCTAGATTGTTAAGGGATTTACTCAGCATACCTCTAATGTGTAGGCCTAGAAGGAAGGAGAAAGCTGCACTGGACTATGATACCATGCTAGAGCATGAGAATCAATTCAAAACCTTCACTTAGGCACATAAGCTCTACATGATGTCATACTGACCTTTATGCTTAAACAGTTTAAGCTTAATTTATACCTTCATTCAAAACTTCACTGAGGCACCCCAGATTTTTCAACTCAAATACATCAAACATATTTTATAAAGAGGCAGACATGTCTAGTTACACCAATATTTTTTCTTTTATTTTTTGACACCAGAATTTATCTCTTTAGCGAAAGTTCAATTATAGTCCCGGCTTGTTCTCCAGCTAATTAGAGGTCATGCATCTCCAAAACTAAGGGCATAGATGAAATCCGAGGTACAGGGATGATAGAAACTTGGCAACAACACGAATTAAATTACAGTCTAGGAAGTGAAACTCACCTGAGAATGAGAGGAACAACACTGAGTGGCAGAGCAAACAGGCAACATCTTTTTTACCTTGTGAAATTATAAAACTCGTGATGACTGTGAGGCGGAGTTCGACAGCATAGAAGATATAGAGTTTATGTGTGTTTTGTAATTTGCTTTAAATAAATGTAAAATAGTTGCAGGGAGGGTGATTTGACATGGCATTTGACGAGCTCAAGAGATCTACAATTTTATCTCCTCTATCTCCGCTGGCTAATCTTCTACACCGATGATTTTGCTGGTGCTTTCTGCATAAGATCACATCAAAATGGAGTCATTCGTTTTAGTTTTTGCAGATTCCTTGGAATGCTGCTAGTTATTTTGGTGCCCTGCAATGTTTTGTGGAGCAATGCAGGAGGTTGGCCATATCACTTGATAGTGATTTGGCTTACTGTTATCAGTCAGTCACAATGTTGGTGGATATACTGCTCCATTGCCACCAGGCTGGGAGAAGCGATCTGATGCAGCAACAGGGAAAACGTATTATATTGATCACAGCACTAGAGCTACAACCTGGAATCATCCATGTCCAGATAAACCTTGGAAGAGATCAGCAATTTTATCTCCTCTATCTCAGCTGGCTAATCTTTTCCTTCTTGCCGGCGATATCCACGCAGCACTTTATACTGGTTCAAAAGCTATACCTAACAAGTTCTTCCCAATGAAATAATAATAACCATTAAAATATAATGTGAAGTCAACGAAGTCCTTATAATGTGAAAGCAAAAATGAAATCGGCACACACAAACACTTAGAGCCAAGACATGGAAGGTGTTTGTGAGTATTATGACAGTTATTTTTTAAAATATTGTTTTTAAATGTTTTTTTTATTAAAAATACATTAATATATTATTTTATTTATTTTTAAAAAATTATTTTTTACACCAACACATCAAAACAAACAAAAAAAAACTAAAAAAAATTAATCTAAAAAAATCAAAATTTATAAAAACACTATTTAATTATACCATAAAGACAAATAGCTCATAGGTGTCCTTTCCTACCACATCACAAATAAAAAGACCTGAAGCCTTTTGTACCTGAGATATTTAAAGGAAGTCAACAATGTGCACCCTCTGTAATGTCGTGAGAAAATACTTGGATTTGAATTTTTTTATTTTTTTATTTTTAATTAATATTTTTTTGTTTTTTATATCATTTTTTGTTTTTTATATCTGCTGCTCTCATGTTTCTTCTCTCAACTGAATGGGTTGAGAGCTAAATTTCCTTTCCAGGTTGTTGAGTGAATTTAAGTTAAAGACAATGCTATGAGATGATCACTTCCTGTTTAAGGTGTCGTTGGTAACTTTTTGCCAATTTTGAATTAAAGAAGGAGAAAACTGATGAATAAGTCTTTAGTTTGCGCTACAAAACTGTAGGTAACGCCTATTAGTACCTCAGCCTTTCCTTTTGTTCTTGGCCCTCCTAGTTGATTTCATAGTTTTCATTTCCAGTTGAACATTAGGGTGTTTCAGTTCGCACTTTTACTTGGCCGGTAAAGTGGATTTTGAGTGTCTTTGAGAATGAGGTGAAAATCATATTTTTAAAAATTTTAATTTTTTATATTTAAAATAAATTTTTTTATATATTTTTATATTATTTTGATGTGCTGGTATCAAAAATAATTTTTTTAAAATAAAAAAAATTTATTTTTATATATTTTTAAATAAAAAACACTTTGAACCGTCACAACTATCACAATCTTAAACAAGTCACTACACCAATTACCTAGCCAAAGTCCCGGTTACAAAACAAATATAAAAAAAACAAATAACAAACACAAATCATAATTAATTCATCACAACCATTCTAATGTGAAGGCAAAGACGAGTTTGTGATCATTTTAGCTCAGAGTCTCACCCTCGCTCACTGATTTACCTTTACATTTTTTTTTCTTTTACTTTGAAAGTTTGAAATTGTTATTTTTTAAAGTATATTTTTGTTTAAAAATATATTAAAATAATATTATTATTTTAAAAAAATTATTATAATATAGTTGTTTTAAACAATTAATGATGAAATTTAAGGTGTGTTTGAGATTATGATAGCGGTTGCGGTTCAACGTATTTTTTATTGAAAAATACATTAAAATTATTATTTTTTAATTATTTTTTATATCAGCACATGAAAACAATTCAAAAATATTAAAAAAAATAAAAATTTGAGGAAAACCGCGTTTCCAAATAGACTCTTAATTAAATTAAAATTAATAATAACTATTGGTTTAATTTACAATAGATAACTGGTTTGTGTTGTGTTGTGCTATGGTATAGATAAAAAAAATTTGATAAAAAAAATTTTGAATGTAAAAATAGAATGTTAAGACTGTGGAGAACTAATTGATTATTAAACTTGGCACAACAAATAACCTTGAAACTTTCCGACTTAACTTTTTATCTAGCCTAGGTCTTAAATTAAACCTTGTAAAAGTTATTTTGATATAATCTAGTTGATTTAGCATGTCCAAAAGTAACGTGGATGACTGATAAAAACTTGATTTAATTTTAAAAAGCTTCAAGATGATATTATCTTTTTTTATTGAGACCTTGGTTCATGGATTAATTCGTCAAATCTGTAACTTAAATCATGAATTCTATTGGATTTTAAAAAAAAATTAAGATTTTTTTACTTAATTATATAATAATAATAATAAAAATAAAAACTTATAAAATCAATCACCAACTAGATATTGTAATATTTGTTTAAAATCGTAATAACTTTATAAAAAATAAATTGAAAAAAATTATTATAAAATTCAATTCTTAAATAATTTAATTTAACCAATTAAACTCATGATTCAAAGTAATGTATTCTATTAAAAAAAAATTTCTAAAATTATTTATTATTTAAATTAAAAATCTAGCATTCAATCCAAAACTAGGAAATATTTTCTAAAACTTAAAATTTAATTTAGAAAATCAAGCATTCAATTCAAAGCTAGGATCTATTTTCTAAAACTTAAAATTTAATTTAGCTAATCGAGCATTCATTCCAAAGCAGGGACTTATTTTAACATCACAAACACAATGTGTCATACAAATCGAAAGGAATTATTAGGTTTTAAATTACACAAGTATAAAACGAAAGGAAGAAATTAAAAGAAAAAAATAAAAGAAAAACCAACAATTGAAAAAGGGACAATTTTTTTTAAAAAAGAGGGATCAATTAGGCCCAATGTGGCAGCTGATATATAAAAACGGCATAGTTTTGGCAAGAAAGAAGTACAAAAGCCCATATCCACAAACACTGTTGCTATCTCCCTCTGCAATTCACTATCCCATCTCTCACTTGAAGAAGAATGGCCCCTTAAAATGGCGGTGAAGATTCGTTTAGCAAGATTCCTTGAGTTCATGTTTTATTTTTTTGGTTCATTAAAAAAAAAAAAATCTTTGCTGGGTTTTACGGGTCACCCAGATTCCTTGAGTTACTTCCGCTCTCTCTACAGACTTACCCTGCCACCACAGTCTTACTCCTGTTTCTTCGACTGTTTCTCCACAAAACAACGGCGGTGTTTTTCTTGTTTCTCTCTATCTTTTTGTTTGTTTATATCTGGAGATTCATCATACGAAACTGTCATATATCTCCATCGCCATCTACTCCTTCCACCTTAACCACCGCCCAGCCACAAGGGATGAAATATGATGTCTTCCTTAGTTTCAGAGGAGAAGACACTCGTTTTGATTTTACCAGCCACCTCTATGCCGCTTTGAACCGGAAACAAATCCTGACTTTCATAGATTATCAGCTTGTGAGAGGAGATGAGATCTCGGCATCACTTCTGAGAACAATTGAAGAGGCCAAGCTTTCTGTGATTGTTTTTTCTGAAAACTATGCATCTTCCAAATGGTGCTTGGAGGAGCTTGCAAAGATTTTTGAGCGTAGAAAAAATAATGGACAGATAGTTATTCCGGTATTCTACCAGGTGGATCCATCCCATGTAAGAAATCAAACAGGAAGCTTTGGAGATGCATTTGCTAGACTTATAAAGAAGAAAGCTTTGACGATGGACAAAGAGCAGAGCTTCAGAGACGCTTTGAAGGATACAGCCACTCTATCTGGATGGACCTTAGGGAATTCTGAGTAAGCTCTTGAAATATATCTCATGAGAAAATATTCGTTCTTTTGTTGAGTATTTGAAATTTGATTTAAAATTATTGACAATGATGAGCTCTATGAATCCGTATTTATTTTATTTTATTTTGAAAACGTTGTAGCGAAACACTTGTACATATCTTAAGTTTTAGGAGACAAAAAGAAGATACTTAGGAATCCTTATGTTAAATTTTATTAGAACAATCAATGTTTTCTACTATTGTTTCACTTGAAATTGGGTCATTAATAGTCTATTTATTTGAGATGAAAAATTTGATGAAAAATATCTAGTTAAAAAAATAATATAAATTATATATTTTGAGATTTTCTTCTAATAACTTAAACTTTTTTAATTGAAATGATTATATGATATGATGATTAAATAAAAGAATCTTGTCCAGGTTTATGATTCATGTGTTCCATTAGCACTATTCATTGCCAATAATGATGCTCAATTACTCGTACGTGCCTCCTATGTATAGATGTAGCTACTAAGGAGTGAGTATGTTTATATGTTTCTTCTTGTCCGGTCCATTTTGACTAACGATTATGTGTGTTCGTCTTGTTTGTCAGATTGGAGTCTGAATTTATTGAGAAAATCGTTGGAGATGTTTCGAACAAATTGCAAGCCATGTCTTCAAGTCACACTACGGGTTTATTTGGAATTGATTTTCATGTTAACAAAGTTGAGTCTTTGTTAAATATGGAGTCTGTAGGGATATGGGGAATGGATGGTATCGGTAAGACAACAATTGCTCAAGTTGTGTGCAACAAGGTTCGTTCTCGATTTGAAGGAATCTTTCTTGCAAACTTTAGGCAAGAATTAAAAACTGGTTCCATGGCTGATTTGCAAAGAAGCTTTCTTTCACAGCTGCTAGGCCAAGAAATTCTGAACATGGGCTCCTTGAGTTTTCGAGATTCTTTTGTGAGGGATAGACTTCGTCGTAAAAAGGCTTTTATTCTTCTGGATGATGTGGATGATTTAATGCCTTTGGAAGAATGGAAAGATTTGCTTGATGGACGACACAGTTCAATTGGTTCGGGCAGTAAAGTTCTCATAACAAGTAGGGACAAGCAAGTGCTTAATAATGTAGTTGATGAAACATACAAGGTTGAGGGTTTGAACGATAAAGAAGCTCTTCAACTCTTTAGCTCAAAAGCCTTGAAGAATTGCATCCCCACAATTGATCACAGACACTTGATAGCACAGATTGTAAGGCATGTACAAGGCAATCCGTTGGCTCTTAAAGTTTTGGGTTCCTCTCTCTATGGTAAAAGCATCAAAGAATGGCGCAGTGCATTGAATAAACTAGCTCAGAACCCTCGAATAAAAAATACATAAAGAATTAGTTACAATTGGTTGGATCAAGAACAACAATCCATATTTCTTGATATAGCACATTTCTTCAGAAGATTTGAGCAAAACCAAGTACAAGAGTATTAGATGGCTTTTATTGTTAGACTGTGATTTTCGATATAAGCACGCTCATTGATGAGTGTCTCATAACTACTTCTCATAACATACTAGAAATGACATTTAGCATTCTTCGTGCAGAATCTAAGTTTCCATTATGATTTACCAAATAATACCATAAATACATGAAGGACAAAAGACTTGGCTTGCAAAATGCCATTGTAAGATTGATAATCTGGTGGAGTGTGAGAAATCAATAATTAGAGAAACTCAAGGTTCACTAAACTAAATTTAGCAATGACATAAAACTTTCCATCAAAAGGGATCTAGCTCAATGGTCGAATGCATGCCATTTTTATGGAATACATCAAAGGATCCGAGTACTAGTACAATATCAGAAAAGCGTGAAGTTTTTTATTTTTTTTTACCATTATCAGCTTAGAAATCAACATTTGTGTGTGAAAGAAACTTTGACCAAACCACTATAACAAATAAGAGTATACCTGACTGAAGCCAACGATGGCAACAGTTTGGCAAGAAGAATGTGAGGAAAGCAACAACAAAGAAAAGGAAAAAAAATAAAGAAAACCAGAATTTATATCATTGGTTCCATATAATACTGTTGAAGTATTTCAAACTCTTCAACATTTTAGGGAGTTGTTCTTGAAAAGTAATAGAGAGCCTGCCCATGAGGAAGAAAATGTACTGATAGCAATGCATATGATGCTGCAGCAAAATTCTGTCCACAGCGTAAATATAGTATAAGTAAAGCATGCACTGGACATTTGCATGGTAAGCAATAGATATTTCTCAATCATGGATTGATGATTAATGAAGACCTCATGTAAACAGCATGAGTAGTTCTAGTTAACCATATACACATCTTTGTGGAATCATGTCTCTAGACTATACAGAAGCATACATTCGAAATAAAGAGAAAATGGCGGTGAAGATTCGTTTAGCTAGACTGGGATGCAAAAACAGGGCATTTTACAGAATTGTTGCTGCTGATAGCCATACCCCAAGAGATGGCAAACACCTTCAAGTTGTTGGTTTCTACGACAACTTAGCAGGTTCCCTCTTCTTCTTCTTACCCTTCTCTTATTATTTTCATATGCTCAGTCCACATGAAGACATTTTTTTCTAATTTTAAAGACCTGGACTTTGAAGGCTTACTGGGTTTATTTTCAGGTTCTTATAGCATCATTGCATGATATATGTAGATAACTTTGTTATTCCAGACTTAGAGTGTGTTTGGTATTGCGGTAGCTGTTGTGGTTGTGGTTTAAAAAAAATTATTTTATAAAAAGTACTTTTAGTTGAGGTTGGTTTGAAAAAATAGGTGTTTGGTTAAAACTGTGGTTGAAATTGAGATTGAAGAAAAAGTAGTTTAATGTGTTTGATTAAAAATGCTTTTGAAATTGAGGTTATAAAATAATTTTAAAATATATATATTAATATTGATGGTTTTAAATTTAAATATTATAGAATTAACTACTCTTATTACATCATGAAATAAATAATACTTGATATAAAATATTTTTTATTATTCCATTAAACTATTTATAATTTCATTAGATACAAAATTCATCCGATAAGAACTACAGTTTTCATAACTTTGTGAGCGTGTAATAAAATCAGATAAAATATTATCAGGTATAAAATTGATATTACAGTGCGAGTGAATTTAATTTACTCTATACTAGTTTTTCGAAAAAAAAATTATTCACATCACAATGCGAGTGTATTTAATTTACTCTAAACTAATTTTTTTTCAAAAAAAAACTCTTAAAAAAAAAAAAACAAACTAAACTGTGCACGTGAACAGTGCAAGTGAATTGCACTGTTCACATGAACAGTGCAATTCACTGACCAGTGTGCCTATCACATGTTGAAACTCTCAAGCAAAAGCAGGATTTTATTGCTTCGGCAAAATTGTGGTCCTGCCGCATTTAAATGGTGGGACCCATGTTTTTTATTTATCATACAATCTGTAACCAAACGCCTCTTCAGTGCGTTTTTGAAGAAACGCGAACGCTAACGCGTTGCCAAACGGATTCTTAGTAGGACTTCTTAGCATCACTCCGCCAAACTAAAATTTTGAGAGAAACATGAGAAAAATAAAGAAAAGATAGAAGAGTTTCAAGTTTTCTTCTCTTCCATGACCGATGATCTTTCATTGATAAA
>Ga0307515_10023046_pt1 | contig 10941 bp, 3 predicted proteins | sample 17_EM_MG_FD_194513 | JGI IMG/M metagenome (GOLD analysis project Ga0307515, IMG submission 194513) | Populus trichocarpa ectomycorrhiza microbial communities from riparian zone in the Pacific Northwest, United States - 17_EM | ecosystem: Host-associated > Plants > Roots > Unclassified | place...
TTCGTGTAGAGCTTCGTGTAGAGCCTCGTGTAGAGCCTTGTGCAGAGCCTCCAAGTAATAAGACTATATAAGATTGTATAAGATTATATTAGATAATATATAATAGTTAAATATATAGCATATAACTTTACCTTAATTGCATGTCAAGAAATATATAGTTACCTTTTAAAGTTGCCAAATAGGTTAACTGCGTGTTAAGAAATATGTAGTTAGCTTTTAAAGTTGTTAAATAGGTCAACTGCGTGTCATTTAACTTTTGAATGTGTCAAGTTGGTCAATTACGTGTCAAGTTGGTCAATTACGTGTCAAGTTGGTCAATTGCGTGTCGAGTTGGTTAAATTGCATGTCAATTACGCGAAACGCGAAAATCAAAGTCTACTTGAATCTTATCCTGCGAATATTTTCCCGATGCTTTTAGTATAAGAGTAGTTATAACTTATCTTCCTGCTCTAGCTCCTATAGGTATGGCTAGCGAGTTTTAATTGCTATAGAGTTGCTTCTACTAATTAGGATAGGCTTTAATCTGCTTTAGTTTTAAGTTTAATAATAGGTAATAAGCTATAAGTCTATTATAAGTTGGCAGATTGTTTAAGGTTATAGCAATCTTCTCTTATAGCCGAATTATTAGCTTATTATATAGGTCTAATTAGTAGTTCTTAAGGGGAACCTAGCCTTCTCCCGTAAGGTATAGGAATTAAGTTTAAAATTTAGTAAAAGGTTAGTTTAGTTTTATTATTAGGCGATTATAGTTATACTAGGCGTCCCGTACTTTATTTAGGTTAACATAAATAGCTGCTAGGTGCCGTATTATCTTATTAATAGATATAAATCGGATAGTAGACTTGTCCTTAAACTTGGCTTAAAGGTGCCGTTAGGCGTCCCTAGTAGTTTAACTAAAGAGGTAGAGTATTTTGGCTTCTTTAGAAAGGAAATAGTTATAGTTAACACGAAGCTTTCCTTATACTTAAATCCTCCAATTCTTAAAAGTAGGGTCTATCCTATTAGATAGTAATAGGGGGTTAGGGAGCTTAACGGACTTTAGTTACTTTATTATTATATCTATACTCCCTAGTATATTATATTTAGTAGAGTAAATAGGTTAGCTAGGGCTTTAAAAAGGGAAAGCTAGGCTATTTTATAGGGCTATAAGGCTTTTTAGGATCTCTTATAGGGTCTCTTATATATTTCTTACTTTAAGATAATTGGCTTTCTAGCTAGCTATAAGGGCGTAAATCTACTCGCATACGTCTATAACGTTATTATTATCTTTAATTTCTGATCCTAATTAGATCTTAGGTTCCTCTTAGGTAAAGGCAGCTCTCTTAAATAAGCTTACTTTAGGTGCCATCGTTAGCTTCCTAAGGTTTGTTAGTATTATACGCTTTAGTTTCAATTCTAGGGGTATAGGTCCAGTCCTATTTGGCTTATAAGATAGGATATTATCTAGGCCTTCCTAGGCAATATAGAGTTGTTTTAGTATCTAAGTATAGCGCGTTAATGCGTTATTGCAGACGAAGTTTTCTTTTAGGGTAGGATATTATTAAGGCCTTCCTAGGCAGGGTAAGGTGAGCTTAGTATAATATTACGGCTTAAACAAATACTTTTAAACTAAAGCTTGAACAAATGCTATATTATAAAGATACTAAGCTAAAAAGAAGGGAAAAAGGGGTTTCTAGGACTGATGTAAATAAATATATAGGGTAAGCCGCTAAGGCGTTAGCTCTGGGCGAGCTAATCGCAGGTTGGTAGAATATAGCAGAATTTAGTAGGTAATATGCGATAGCGCCGTTACACTAAGCCTTATTATATAATATTGTTTTAAACCTTTAGTAATACCCCCCTTTCTTTTTTTTTATACCTTAAGTGTCCCTTTAATATATATATAGTAATTATAGCGTTACTGGAGCTCCGCCTCTATAGGAGGGGGGGTAATATTATAAAACCTTACTATAGGGGCCTCTATAGGAAAGCCCTGTACTTTTATATACACCTCGCGTATAGCTTATATTAGCTACGCGTAGGTATATTATCTCCTTACGCCCTTAACCCTTATAATTAATTGCGTAACGTCTTATAGACTCCTTAAATATATATACTCTATAGCCACTACCCTTGTTTTATAATATATAGCATAAGCTTATAATTAATAAAGATATACTTAAGCCTAAAATAAATAGATATATTAGCTAGTATTACGGCACTAATAAATATTAGTAAATTATGGTGGATAGTTATAGATAGTTTTATACAGTTCTAGATAGTTGCCGTTACGTAACTAGAGGATCGTATATAACGTTAAGCGGCGCCGCCCTTTATCTCCTTTCCTTTCTTTAGCTTTAAATCCTCGTTTATAAACAATTCAATTATATAGGCTTACGCGACCCTTTTACTGTACTTATACCTCAATTAACTAAGTCGCTAATATTATTTAAAGCTCGTCTACTCTTCTTCTTAAGAAGGAACTTAAAAATATTTATAGATTATAAATAAGAATAGAATATAGAAATAGACCTAAAGACTATTACTAGAACTTAAAGAATAGAAAATAATAATAAGATTTATAGAATATGCATAGACTAGAACCCCTGCAGAATCTTATTAAAAGTTACCCTAATAACCGTATTACTATGCTAAGAACTATAGCGGCCGGCAAAGCAGCCGTAGGACCCTTAAATACCTCCGATAGTAAAACAGTAACTAACTTAAACTTCTAAGTAGAGCTTATAGCAGCTAACGCCGAAATTAAATAACTTTAAGAGCTACTTAAAGCTATAGAACCCCTTATACCTAGCGAAGAGTTATTAGACACCTAAAGACTTACTATAGTCCTTAAGGCTCTAGCCTAATATATAGTATTAGCATTATCGCGTTCCATAAAGGTTATGGACCCCCTATTACTTATAGACGGAACCAACCCTATATTTAATAATTAAAAGCTTTAATTATAGGATAAGCTTAAAGTTAATACGGACTACTTCCCTACCACTTAGGCTAAAATGGCTTATATCTTCGGCCGTACTAGCGGGGATATATAAACGCACTTACGTACGCGGTATATATAGGACTTAGTAAATCCCTTCCTCTTTAAAGAAGAAATAATTAACTACCTGTCTTCTATTTATAAGGACCCCTTTAAAGTATAAAACGCCCGACTTAATTATAAAAGCCTAAATATAAAAACGACAGAGACTTTCTTAGCTTTTTAGACCCGCTTTCTACACCTAGCCAGCTAGGCTTAAATTCCCCAGGAAGATTTAATGCTAGACCTATTTAATAAGCTTACCCTAGACCTACAGCGAGCCGTACTATTAGTTTTTACTACTATATAGACGCTAAAGGAACTTATAGACTAGTACTTAGCTATTAACTAAGGCCTCCGCCGAATTAAGGTACGCGCTAAACGGTATAAAGCTAAAAACCTATTAAATTAGACTATAAGCAATATAAAAACAACCTATAATGCCCTAGCACAATTAGTAACCCCTATAGCACCACTTATTAGCCTACCGCTAATTTAGCAGCTAGCTATATGGCTAGTCCTACTATAGGTCCGGTAAATGCTCGGCCTATATATAGCAACCCCTATATATAGGCCCTTAGTAATTAAGGAGCTTACTTCTCCTATGGTTAAAAAGGCTATTATATAAAGGATTACCTAATAAACGCAAAAGTGGACAAGGTTCTGTTAATCTAAGAGGATAGCGCGAAGTTAGAAAAAGAGGAACCCTAAAGAAAGACTCCTCTCTAGGGTTAAAAGGGATTAATATATTAGATATTAATCTAGGTCGGCTAGTTAGTAAAAGAAGTTATACTATCCCTTATACTTTATTCCGTAATAAATACCAAGTTTTAACCTCTACTTTAGCTAACTCTAGAGCAAATACCTTTGCCTTAATAGACACCTAGTATACTATAAAGCTAGCTAACTTTCTAAATACACCTATTAAAGAACTACCTAAACTAATTTCTATTTATAGGTATAACGGGCAAATAGGGCTACCTATTACAACTATTTTATAGATTTACCTCCGTATTAACGGACAAAGGTAGTATAATACCCCCTTCCTTATTACAGACCTAGGTAGCTATAATATAATCTTAGGGCAAAATAGCTAGCCTATTTAGGCTTATAGCTTAACATATAGAGTAGACGGCTTATCTAACCTAAAACCCTACCCCTAACCCCTTCCTTTATAAAAGAAATTAGTATTATAATAGAAAACCTTATACGGCCCTAGATTAATACTATTTACTAGGCTAATACTATGTATAGGGACTAGGCCTTTAAGAAATATATATAGCTTAATTTATAACGGATCCGTATACTATATTACCCTTAAACTACCTATATTACGTCACCCGCATTAAAGACCTAGGAAGTTAGTAGTAACCTAAAAAAGCCCCCTATAGAGAGCTTAGGCCCTATATAGCTATAAAGAATAGTAAGGGACATTAGGCGTTATACTAAACTAATAGATTAAAGGGATAATCTACGGAAGATAGAATAGGAGCTAAGAAAGATTATAAACCCTAGACTGTAAAATACGGTCCAGAAAACAGCTATAAGGAAACTAGTAGACTTCCTACTAGTTAATATCTACTGCATTAGTGCTATAGGATTCTACTAAAACTTAGTTTAGCCTAATACTATCGCCTTTATAACAAGCTTATACAAAATTAATTAAATAATTAGGAAAAAGGGAAGTAAGCTTAGTAGATAAGAAAGCAAGCTTATAGATAAGGAACTAGTAGAATAAAAGCTGCCCTATTAATACCAGAAATTTAAAGATATATTCTCTAAAGCAGCGTCTAATATACTTCTACCTTACCAACTATATAACTATAAGATTGAGATTAAGTAGGGCAAGGAAAATACCCTTAGCTTTAGCCCCCTTTATAAGCAGTCTATTATTAAATTATAGGCTATAAAGTAGTATCTTATTAATAACCTAAATAAGGGCTTTATTAAGCCTAGCTAAGCCCCTTTTACCTTATCTATTTTCTTTATTAAAAAGCTAAATAGAGGACTCCGCTTCTATATTAACTACTATAAGCTAAATAATATAACCCACAAGGACCGCTATCCGCTGCCCCTACTTAATAAGACTCTAGCCTAAATAAGTAGAGCTAAGGTCTTTATAAAGCTTAATATCCGCTAGGCCTTCTACTATTACGGACACTTTAAGTACAATATTATAACTACTTAGAGAAGAGTTAGAAGAAGCTAGTTAGTTAATTTAGGTATAGTCTAGGATGGAACCGGTAGAGCTATATAACGAGAAATAGTAGCTAAGGTTATATAACGTTGTACGCAGTATATATAGTATATAAAGGGAACGTATATATAATACGTATAACACGTACCTTATGTATAAAGGGGATTTCTTAGGAGTATAGTTGTGTATTTAAAGGACCACAGTCCCTACCTAGATAGTTCTCTCCTTTATAGTAAATCTTAGAATATAATTAGAGTTAATCTATTAGGCAACCACTCTACTAGTTATATTTACGTTGTTAACTATTCTATACCTATATACCTAGCCCATTAATAAGTCCACCGTAGTATTTCCTATAAGGCTTTATTATATATTTACTACCAAGGTTATAGTAAAAGAAGTTAAATAATATGCTACTAAAAGCAGCAGCTATAACGGCGTCCATAGTAGCAACTACCTTAAGATTAGGTAATAACACTAGTATAGCAGATACTAACTCGCAACTAGTTACTGTCGGATAGCTATAAGAAATAGTTAATTAATTAATAGATAATAATAGGATACTTAAAAAAAGGATTAATGGTATTAGAGTAGCTAAGGTTAAGTTACCCTTAATTAAGCAATTCTTAGGAAAGAAGTTAAAGCTTAAAGGATTCCTTATATAAATGCACTTTAAGGTTATATAAAAAGGAGTTAAACTAGGAACGCCTATGGATTAAGTTACTTACGTAGGATTATTCTTAACGGGAAGGGCACTTAAGTAGTTTAAGCCTTACCTTACGGAGGTATAAGAGTATAGCATAACAACCACTAACCAGGAGGTATAATATATATTCTTAAGTTAGAACGGGTTCGCGGAATACTTAATATAGATATTTAGAGACCTAGAGGCAACTACTACGGCGGAAAGAAAGCTTTAAAACCTAGTATAAAGGACTTTAGCAATTAAATATATAACGTAGTTTTAAATATTGATAATATAGGTTAAATAGAATAATAAAGCGCTTATAGTACAGTATAAGTAAGGACTTAAGGTAAAAGTCTAGAACGTAATTATCCTAATAGAAGATGCGGATACTCTTAGGGATTTAATTAATTAAGCAATTAAGATTAATAATAGGATCTACTAAAGAGAGCAGACTAAGAAGAGTTCTATAGTTATATAAGGCGTAGGGTACATAACAATAAAGTTAAAGTTAAAATTTATAGTATAGCGCAGAGCTAATAGACCTAAGTAGTACTAAAGAATCTAAAAGATAAAATAAGAAATTATAGAAACCTAAAGGATAAGGATTAAGTAATTAAAGGTTTAAGGAGCAGAGGCTAAACCAGGAATCTTAGTAGTAGAAGATATTTAGGCAGACTCTATAACAAGAAAAATGGTTTAAAGAAGGAGCTTATATAAATTACGGAAAATAGGGTTATTATATTAGAGACTATAGAAGTAGTTAGAGTTACTATATAGTAAAAGGAACGAGACTAGTAGACGATATATATATATAAAGGGATAATAATATACTACGAGGAACAAAAGAGTGTTTAATTAAAAGGTTTGCGTTTTGTTATAATAACGCATACTAAATTTATAAAGACGCTAAAGTATAGCGCAAGCTATTAGCTATAGGAGCTAAAAATACTAGAGTTTAGAGGAATTAATAAACTAGTTTATAGATTGGATATTAAGGACAATAAATTTAATATAGGCGAAACATTCTATAACGATAAGGTAATAAAGGTAGCTTATTAAAAGCATATAGACCTTAGAGATGTTATATAAAAGGTAGAGGATAATTCCACTATAGAATAGGGAATATTAGTAGGGATTAAGACCCCACTAGATACAATGTCTATCGCTTTATAAAATGTAAGAGAAGTAGGGTAGCGAACTACTTCGGCACTTAGTAAAGGTAAAAGGCTATTAGCTTAAGACTTTTAAGATAAGATATAAGACAACTAAGATTCTTAAGATAAGATAAGGTAAGCTTAAGGACCTATAATAGATAATAACTAATAGAGTAGAGTAACGGCTTAGTTTAGTAATATATAAATAAGCTTAGGACGAAGTTTCCTAAAGGCATAAGATTCTTAAGACGAGATAAGTAAGATTTAAAATTCTTAAGACGAGATAAGAACACTAAATAAGCCTAGTTAGACTAAGGCTAGAGTAAAGCTTAAGATAGAAGTAAGCTTAGGATTAAAAATCTTATAGGACTAAGATTTTAGTAATAGAATAAGGACTATTAAAGAAATTGCGAGCAAGGCTTAGTAATAGGATTAAAATATTAATACTAAGATTAAGAAGTAAGAGAACTTCGAGGATTTACTTATAAGGCGAAAACCAAAAGAAACTATAGAAGAATTTAGACGAAGAATTATTATATAGCAAGAACAGAAACTAAATAAAAGATTTAGTATACTAGGATATATAAAGGACAGAGTACTAGTATAAAGAATTACTAATAGGCCTAGGGTAGGTATACTAAAAGCTAAATAGCTTACTAAACTAAAAAATAAAGAGGATTTAGGGATCCTTACTAGATTTAAGGAATAATATATAAAGGGCTGTTACAATATAGTAATAAGAAGATACTTCCTTACGGATAAGCCGTATATACTCTAGTAGTTATACTAAAAGTAGTATAGATAGCGACATAATAATAAGTGGGAAGACTTCTATATATAGTTGGATAAATAAGTTATCTAAGACTACCCAATTATAGAGAAGGCCATGACTTATATTAAAGGATCTAGAGGAATAATTAGAGGACTAGAGAAGTAAAAGGCGTATCTTAGTACCTGTAAATAAAGTTATAATGTTTAGATTAATACGGTAAAGGTTTAAACTTAAGAATAAGGACGAGTTAAGAGTTAACCTAAAGCACCTAGCACACTATACGCTATTATAGATTGTATGCGTGGACGATATATACGAGATATATAAGAATCCAAAAGAAAAGAATTAGAAGTACCTTATAAGGATATATTAGGCGCCAGATAAGCAATAGTATAGAAATGCTAAGTATATATATAGATGGCATCTAGCGGAAGTTTAAGAGTTAGAAGACTTAATACTTTAACTAAAAAGATTCCTTATAGAAGAATACTTAGACGGACGATAGTAGTGGGAATACCTAGAAAATACGTATCTATAGCATATAGAAGATAAAAAGTAAACTAGGCATTGGCCGAAAAGTAAGCTAAGTGCAGTAGGATTAAGTAGCTAATAATTAGGAAAAGTAGAGGCTTATAAAACTAGAGGAAGCTAGTAGTAAAGCCTTAAACCCTTAAAGGAATTTAAGGACAACACCTAAATTTATAAGTTAAGTAGTAAGATTAACAGTTTAAAGCATTAATAGATAGTAGAGTAACGCGGAACTATATCTTACTAGTAGTAGTTAAGAGAATAGGATTACCTTATAGGCAAAAGAAATAGCCTTACCTATTAGTTATAATTTTAGGAGATCTAATAGCCTATAGAAGAGGTATTATTAATCTTAAAACAGGACCTATTTAAATAACTATTAAAGGAAAACAAATTAAGATGTCTTTTAATATCCTACTATTAGGACAGGATAAGGCAGTATTAAAAATGCCTTAGTTATAGGAATATAATCTAAGAATTAATTAGATTATAGGTTAGGTTAATATTAGAGATACTTAACGCCGTAAAATGTAATAGTAAACTAAGTTAGTATAGTACTAAGTTAGAGTAATATATAAGGAGACTAAGCGAAGCTTAAGTTATATACTAAAGAGATACTATAAGTATAGTAAGAAACTATAGAGCCTAGAAAGTAAAAAGCTAGTAAAATATATAGCGTAGGACTATAAAATAGAGTTAGAACTAGGAATAAGTCTAAGGTTCTTTCTAACCTATAAGCTTATTTAAGAGGAGGCAAGCGCACTTAAAGAGTTTATCTAGGAAAACTTATAAAAGGGATATATTAGACCATTATAGTTATTAGTAGGTTATCTAGTACTATTTATACCAAAGAAGAATAGAAAACTTAGGTTATACATTAACTATAAACAATTAAATAGCATTACTTAGAAGGATAGATATCCTTTACCCTTAATTAGCAAAATGTAAGATTGGATAAGTAATGCGTAAATCTTTATAAAGATAGATCTAAGATGGGCGTACCATTAAATTAGAATTAAGGAAGGCAATAAATAAAAGGCAGCCTTTAGGTCAAGAAAAGGACTATATAAGCCATTAATTATATAATTCGGATTAATAAATATACTAGTAACGTTTTAGAAACGAATTAATAGTGTATTAGGAGAACACCTTAATAAGATTATTATAGCATACCTTAACAATATTATTATCTACTTAATAACTAAGGAAGAATACGAGGAACACATTAAATAGGTCTTAAAGAGATTAGAGGAAGAATAAATGCTAGTAGTAATTAAGAAATATAAGTTCTTTATAAGGAAGACCGATTTTATTAGATTTATTATTAAACTAGGTTATATTAGTATAGACCTAAAGAAAATTAAAGCTATAGTAAGTTAGTAAGAACTAGAGAATATAATATAGTTAAGGTTATTTTTAGGGGTTTGTAACTATTATAGGAGGTTTATAGTATAGTAGTTAAAGAATATTAAACCATATACTAGGTTTATAAAGAAAGAGAAACTATAGATATAGGGAAACAAATAAAGGAAGTTATTTAAGGAACTTAAGGAGCTGTTTACCTAAGAGATAATTCTTAAAATCTATTAACTAGGACTAGATATGGTTGTAAAAATAGATATATTAGAAGTATACTTACTATAGAAGTATAAGGATATATAGCACCTAGTATTATATTATAGTAGAAAGATAATACTACTAGAGTTAAACTATAACGTCTATAATAAGTAGTTATTAGGTATAGTTATAGTACTTAAGAAATAGAGAGTATTCTTATAAGGCTGTTACAGGACGGGGGTAGTGGCTATAAAGCGTATATATTTAAGGAGTTTATAAGACGTTACATAATCAATTATAAGGGTTAAGGGCGTAAGGAGGTAATATACCTACGCGTAGCTAATATAAGCTATATGTAAGGTATACGCAAGAGCATAGGGCTCTCCTACGTCAGGAAAAAATTTACCAGCATTTTTGCAGCATTTGGCAGCATTTGGCGGCCAAATGCGCATTCCGCATACTATAACGTGTAGCGTATAGTATTGACTAAGGTGCGGCATACTGCTGTATTTAACAATATAGTGCGGCATACTGCTATATTTAATAATACAGTGCAGCTAATTACGCATTTTGCCCTCCTTACGCATTCTGTATATAATGCCCTCTTTACACATTTTATATATAATGCCCTCCTCGCACATTTTGTACATAATGCCCTCCTCATACATTCTATATATAATGCCCTTCTCGCGCATTCTATATATTTTGCTTACTTTAAGCAAATAAGTATTACTCTTTCTACGCAGTTGGTGCAAAATAAATTATATTATTTTAGATAATTTAATATAATATAGCGACGGTTCTCTTCTACCGACCTACCTACCTACCTGCCTGCCTGCCTGCCTGCCTACCTGCCTGCCTACCTGCCTGCCTACCTGCCTGCCTGCCTGCCTACTTGCCTACCTACCTGTCTGTGCCTACCTGTCTATGTCACCTTGATTCGATCGATCGATCGAATCGTTTATCGTGTTCGCTGGCTGGTCGTTCGAACGGTTGTCGTGTGGCGATGACGACGGTCGTCTGGCT
>Ga0307515_10023047_pt1 | contig 10940 bp, 5 predicted proteins | sample 17_EM_MG_FD_194513 | JGI IMG/M metagenome (GOLD analysis project Ga0307515, IMG submission 194513) | Populus trichocarpa ectomycorrhiza microbial communities from riparian zone in the Pacific Northwest, United States - 17_EM | ecosystem: Host-associated > Plants > Roots > Unclassified | place...
TACTATGCACAGCACTCTGTGTGCCTTTCTCTGCATATTTCTTTTTCTTTTTATTAGTTCCAGGATAAAATTATTGCTTGTTTCATTGACGGAAGAGCTATAAAAATAAGGTAGGTTAGTTTTCATTTTGAACCCTATTTATTTATCTCTCTTTTGGAGATGAAGCAAAAGGACATGACATTCCGAATCGATAACTTTGGCATTGTGATTGAGAAATGAATACGGCAAAATAAAAATAACACCAAAATAAATTATCTAGTAGGTGGTCTAGTAATAAAAGATATGATGTTATTTGAGACTAAGGGGTTTGTTTTCCCTGTAATCTCATGTTCGAGCCCTGTAGTTGCTAATATGATGGCTATTGGAGGCTTACATGATCGTTAATTTCAGGAACCGTGAGATTAGTCGAGGGAAAAAAAATGTTGTGTTCAGATGATGTGTTTTTACAAATAAAAAAAATAAAAAGAGTTTCTTTTAGTTTTCCAAGATAAACCCTAGAAGTTCCAAAATTTTCCATTTTCATTGGGGCTTGAGAGGGCGATTTTCCCTAATTTTCCCAGCTAGCATTTTTTTTCCAGACAAAATTAACCCTACTTTTTTCTTTTAATAACAATTGTACCCTTTCTCTATATGTAATCTCTTGCCCTAACTCTTTTATTAACAATTCTCACCGTCTAAAAGGAATTTCTTGTTACATATATGTTCATTAGCCATTTTTTGTAATCTAAATTATATTTCTCATAACCCATCTACATGGGATATGGGCATTACAATCTTCCCCTATTTAAATGTGCAATATCTCATCGCACCATAATTACAGCTCATGATCAAACCCTAGATGATGTAGATAGTTTCCAGTTTCCACACTGAAATTCTTTAATTCCACTACCTATTTCTTTTATCTAATTTAAATCTCTCTTAACCCATTAATGTGGGATACGTGGCATCACAATTTTCCCTTTAAAATACGCGACGTCCCTATCACACCATAATCATAGTTCAGGATCAAACCCTAGATGGCTCGGCCAGTTCCCACGAGCCTGGGGAATTAGGGCTTGATGCGCAACTGAACAACTTCTAGTCCTACAGATGTAAATATGGAGTATAGACAGGCAGGCTCCACACTAGCTAGGGTTCCCTCCAGTAATGTTCCGTAGTTTTGTTTTTGCGGTTCAATCTATCTTTTTTAAAATTTTGAAGTCAAACTCTTCATGATCGATCCTTGTACATGAGATATGGGCATATCTCAAAACGAGCACTGTATTGGATTGAAATGATTAAAGATAAGAAAACATCACCTGCATAAGGATGAAAATACATGTATAGCTAGTTCATTGTAGGCTGTGTTCTGCCTTGCCTTGTATCAGACAAATTTACATCATACAGGCCACAAAAGTCTACCAGTAACTTGTTATTGTTCCAGGAAAAAAAAAAAAAAACTTGGTGCTGTTGATTCACACATGCGCCACCTGAAGAAGTGTGTGCCGAGAAGCTGTTGTCCTAAAATGGCTTAAAATCTGGTGGTTCAGTAGGTGCCACACCTTTTGACCTTTTAAACTCCACTAGAAAAAGACATCCCTAGAAAATCCTTCCCTGTAGCCTCAAAGACAAATTGATTTCGAATTTAAACAAAGCCCACAGCTGGAGAACTCCATTAGTCCGATCTCTTACACAAGAGAAGGGAATACAAAAATGGTGAAGAGGTCAATGCCTCCATCTTTCAACGTTGGCTTTCTGCTTTTCTTCTTGGAAAACCATTAAAAAATAGAACCACTTTGTCTTAAACCACTAAGCAAAACCCAAAAGGTATCGTGATCCTGATATCATACATTTTTGGAGCCCTCTGGACTGCTTCCCTGCGAGGATTCTCTATCACTTGCATTACGGATGACCTCGATTGTTTACTTTTTTTAATCTCTACTTCTCCAAGTTGAGTTTGTTTATCTTTAATTCATTTTATACTCTAAACCTTTTCTACTTCATACCCGCATAAGTCCTAATCAAAGTGTTATCAATAATTCAGGCTCTCTTCCCGTCTTATATCAATCATGTCTAAGAAATAAAAGTTAGAACTTGTTTGGTATTGTGATAGCGGTTATTTTTTAAAATATTTTTTATTTAAAAATACATCGAAATAACATTTTTAACATCAGCACGTCAAAACGATTTGAAAACATCAAGAAATATTAATTTTAAATAAAAAAAAATAAGTTTTTTAAATTTTTATGTACATGTCATACAAATGGCTCTGTAGAATTGGTCACCGCCCATGATAAAAGAAATCGATATGACTGATATTAGCTAGGAAGAGGCCTATGTGATGTCTATTTTGGCTTGATGCCTGCGTTGCATGATATAGTAATGTTGAGTTCGTTTATTAACACACTTGTTTAAGAAGACTGGGATAAGGATTAGCATCGAAGTCATTTTAAAATCTTGTTTGTGTATGTATATATATATACCCCTGCTTCATGTACCTTCTTCTTGACAAGATTCGATTTTTTTTTTAATGAAAATTAAATCCTTAAAAAAATGACTGCATATTTAATCTGCATGTGGGAGATGTTTCGAAATAAAAATAAACAAGAACTAAGCAACTTTGATGTCTGGTCTTCAACCTTTGTTCTTAAATGAGGATACTCATGGCTTCTCTAGTTTCCATGACATTTATTGCTGAAATGTTGCAGTACTAGCTAACACAGAGAGAAAACATCATTTCCCAAAAAGAAATGCACAAAGGAAACTTTTTAGCATGTACTGTCAAAAAAGGTGCACCAAATCCACATCCCCCACAAACTGAGCCTGAAACCTGAATCTTTGAACCCATCCCTTCCTTACCTTCAAATCTTGTGATTTTACTTGCAGTCAGCATCAGTAGTACATGACTTTTTCTCCTGTCTTGTTTTCATCAAACAAAAAGCTATTACAGCTGCTAGTGCTAATAAGTTGCTTAATCTCCTCTAGACCATAGTCTAGTGGGTTATCTCCCGGCCATAACCCATTTTGCTTCTCAATCCACCCATTAAGTACACCATGAGCAGCAGCCCCACTTGAAACCATCAATTTTTGGTCATCTTCAACCCCATTGTAGAGATAATTTTGTAACCCCATCTGTTCATTGTTGTTATTTGTACCACCACTATATTCATACTCCTCTTTGACATGGCTCATCTGATTGTTGCAACTCCCATCAGACGAGCTGCAGCTGGCTTCACCTCCAAACATTATAAGACTATCTTTAACTTGATCATTTTGCATAGGCCCCACAAAGGTTTCTTGGGGGTGTAGCATAGAAGCAGTAGCGAAAGAGCTAGTGCTCATAGGACTTGATGAAAATGAGATTGGATCAGTGAAAGACCTAGTTAGGTTACTGTAATAACTGTTGTTGCTGCATGTGAATGATGATGATGATGATGACAGGAGAGTGGATGGTGAAGACGGTAATGATGTAGCTTGAAGGAGAGATGAAAAAAGAGCAGCTTGGTGAGGTTTTCTCTGAGCAATAGGATTCATCACACCCATTAGTTTCTTCTTGAGCTTGGTGTTCCAGTAGTTTTTGATGTCATTATCCGTCCTGCCTGGCAACTGAGCTGCTATTATTGACCACCTGCATTTTGACGGCAACAAGTTTTGTAAGAAGAAATGAAAGTGATATTCTGATCTTCAAAGAGTAACTCAGCACTCTTAATTAGAAATGTAAACTTGGCATGCAAGCATATATACATTTCATATAATTATCCGTATTTGGATATTATGCTTGAGCATGCAGATCTTTCTCTTGAGGTTTCACTTTTTTGCAAGAATTGAAAATACACTCATAAATATTGTTCTTCTCCATGCCTTAAATAGGAAAAAGTGTTGCTCTACATGACAAAATATTTGAAAGAAACAACTAGTTGTGGAGTGAAATTAAAGAAAAAGAGAGCTGAGAGAGCACCGGCTTCCAATGTTGGCATATAGGCTGCAGATTATCCTGTCTTCATCATCAGAGAACTCTCCATGTTTAATGTTGGGCCTGAGATAGTTTAGCCATCTTAATCTGCAGCTTTTCCCACATCTTTTAAGACCTGAAACACAAATCCCAGACAGATTCAAGATCTTAAAAAAAAAAAAAAACATAATCGGAACCGACAGAAAAGGAAGAGCACTGAAACCTTAAGATCACTTTTCATGGAGTGGTTGTCATTTCCATTAAAATAATCTTACAGGCCAACAACTCAAAATCCATTTGCTACTAAAAGGAACAGGCAAAAGTGTTTAAATGCTTGCTTACCAGCCTTTTGTGGGAGAGCAATCCAATTCCCTCCAGTCCCTTGTTTTTCCAAGTACTCCTTCAGCTTTGCATCTTCTTCAGGCGACCAAGGCCCTTTCTTCATATTAGCCTTGTCACAACAAGGAGCCCTTCCCATCTTTCTCCTTCTTTCCGACCTTTCTTCTGTGAGACCAAGAAGTTGTATCAATATAAAGAGGCTTTGATGGATGTGGGGAAGGGCTCCAACTTCCTTTGACAGACTTGGTTTTCTGAGCACTCTTAAGTAAGGGAGGGATTGATGACATTAGTTGAGAGATCGATAGCACAAGTCAAAGGACAGCCTTGTTTTCAATCTTCAGTTTTTCACTCTCTATTTGTTGATTAGCCAAGAGAACTTTCCATCATAAACAAATCAGCAATAGGGTTCTTCCATGTCTACCCTTACTTGGTCTCCCTTCCAACTTCAATCACACTTTAAGAATCCAAAGTCTGCTCAAGCAATAGGAGGGAAGTAACAGTAATATAATTAGTGAAAATGACGGCCTAGAGTTTTCCAAATTATAGGCCAAGTCATCGGGCAAGGTACTAGAATTAAATACTACTAGTTGTCATTTGGTACATACCTATGTACGTATGTTAATACGTATAAAATAACAAACATGCATGTAATCTTATGACCATCTAGTTAATTAGTGGCTTGTGTGAAGCCGGTCCGACCAAAAAATATTTAAGCGTAAAAAAAGAATATGCATCTATTGCTATCATGCTTTTTAGAATAGCAATTTTTTTTTATCAAGTTTACAATCAGGAATTGAAATTTTTCTTTCTAAAAAAAATAGATACTTTAAATATAGTATTATAGCTAGCCTATTCACAAACTAAATTTTTTTTTAGTAATAATTCAACCAAATTACTTTGTTCAACCTTTTTCTTTTCATCATCCAGACCAATCTTTCCTATGACTTCATTAAGAAAATGTTTTCCTTTGCCCTCTTTAACATGAACCTCAACCTCATGAGTGATTCTAGCTAGCAATTTCTCTTTCTTTTCATGAATTGGTTTAATCTCATTCTATTCACCAACTTCAGTTTGCCCCTTAGATTTCACCTCTACTTCATGTTCTAATTTTCAGCATGTTTGTGTTTCAAGGTATTCCTTTGATTTCATCTCAACCTCGGAAATCATTGATTTTTGTTGTTGACTTATTTTTACATCATTAAGTTTTTAGTTTCATTCAATGCTTTCTTCTAATGATATTGAAACATCTACCATCTTTGGTTCTTCATATGGCAATTCCTTCAAGGATGATGATAATTGTTTATCTTGTGCTTTTTTGGGAACAAACTTTATAGCTAGAGCAATTAATTTACCATTAACAATATTGGCCACTGAATTTAGAACATTGGATGTGTGTGAATCGGGAATGGAATATTTTCCAACTTTTTTTTATCATTGACTTAAACATTTACCACCCCAAGTTGCATATCTCCTCTACATTTTGTCTCTTTTTTATTTGAGAATGTTGAATTTAAAGCAAGTAATAATAATCTAATTACTTATTTGTCAAATATAAAATCTCTTTGTAATTATATTGTACAAACTTCAAAATTAATAATTTTCATAGTTTACCATGATGGAAGTACATGCTTACCAACACAAAACTCTATCTCTTATAACACTAACCACCAATCTTCAACATTATAAGTAAGTTTGCGTCTTACAAATCTTATCTTTTGATAATTATAAATCTTCTTTAATTAAAAATATGTTTCTAACTCTAATAACCATTTAATAAATATTTTTTTAAAAAAAATCCCATAAAAGAAAAGAATTTCATTAAAATTAGGAACATGTCTATAAAAATGTTAACTGCAAGTTAAGTCTTCAGTGCATCGCATGTCATAAACATCACTCTCCATACAAACACAATGCCTATAAAAATTGGCAGGAATAGATCTAGGGTTTGATCTTCCTTAAGTAAAGTCTTTAAGGACTTCATTCTCCTCATCACGATCTTCGTTTGTGTTTTCCCTTGATAGTTGATCCAACCAATAAAATCTCTACAATAAGGTTTTCTATGTTGTCTCTTGGGGCCTTATAGTGTCTTAGATGACCTCCACTCTTATATCATAAGGTGGAAAGATTTTGTCAACATCTATATATATATATATATATAAAGCCAACATATTTTGATACCAATTGATACAACTTATAACAATAAAAAAAGCTAGGACTGTAGAGAAAGAAATTAGAATTTCTCAAACCCTTAAATTACAACTCTAAATTGGAGAAAAAAACTCTAATTTAATAAATTTTGAATTTCAATAATAATAATAAAATAATATATCAATTCATACTTTTAATATTCACAATTGGAACTATTTTTATATGTACCTAGTTGTAGTTAATTAGAAAACAAACAATCTAATTAACCCTAACAACTAAACAACTCAAGATAAGCGCTAAAAATTTAATATAATAGCAACCTTAAAAATTAAAGAGATTGATGAAGCTAAACAACAGAAGCAGTTGTATTTAATTTAGTCGAATATTCTTTCTAAGATTTACTAATTTGTAACGTAGGAAATCATTAACCTTAGTTGCTTAACAAATTAGAGTGATCAAACAATTACATATTTGATATCTAACCTAGTAGTACTTTGCAACAAATAAAAAACTAGTAGGCCTCCTAGTAATTAAAAAAAGACACTTATGAAAATAGACACTAAAGAATATTCATTACTTAAAGCATAAATTGAACAATGAAAACAAAACAAATTAGATCTCATAGTTTTATTGATTCCGAAACTTCTATTTCCTTTGACCAAATAAAAATTTAGTTATATGGTATCATCATGAGAACTCGAAGGAGAAAAAGAAAATAGAGAAGAGGGAAGAGGGAAGAGAGAAGAGAAAGGTTTGATATGATGTCTCTCTTTCTCTTTTACATGTTTTTCCCTCTTTAGAAGTCTACAAAATCTCTTAAAAATACTCTCAATATTATTCTCCAATAATAACCACCAAATCTAAATAATTAATGAAATTATTAAATAATAAAATAGAGTCCTAATATAACAAGAAAATTAATTTCTTCAGCTAGAATTCATGCACCAAATCTGGAAGCTTTTGAAAATAAATCACATCATATTAAATTTGCAAGCCAACGAATGTTCTAGCATGTTGGTAGTACAAGTGCATTGACTTTATGCCTAATTTCAGCCTTGATGTAGTCAGTATCTCTCAAAACTTGAAAGTTGTAGAGCTGTTTCTTAGGGTTCGTATGAGAGAGTTATACCCAGATTACAAAGTTATGTTGAAACTATCTAGAATCACTTAATTAATTTTGTTTTTCCCTTAACATCTACATTTGCATCTTAAATCGAAATGTAAAAATAATAAATACATTTAGGAATCAAATATGTATAAAATACTAAATATTACAGGAGAAAAATATAACATTTTACATTAATTCTCATCGGCTAATAACAATAACAAAAAACTAAATTGGAAAGTTAAGAGATAAATGTAGATAAAAAAAAAAACATGATCTTGTGCTCTATGGAGCTATGTAAATTTTCTTATTTATTATATGTCAATATTCTTTTTAGGAAAATTAATTATTGAAATTTAATTGAAATAAAATGATTTTCTAGCATAATTTCTCCTCTACCTATTAATTTGACTTAGCACCTTGTCTGGTCTGAGTCTCAAATTAGACTATATTGGAGCTAGCTTGATTTGACCGTTCGACATTGTGGGTCCAAACATCACCCAGTCAACTCGATGAGAACTTGAATTGACTAAAAACAATTATCAATACACTGCTATCTTAATATTTTTTTTAATTTTAAGATGATAATATTTTGGATTGACTTTAGTCAATTCAAGTTAACTTATTGAACCTGTCATATGGGTTATGAACCCGATTGAGTCTAATAACTCTATTTTTGGAATCTGATTTTTATTTAATAACACGATAATAAAAATACACAAGCACAATAAAGTGATCAATTAAAATCCAAAAAAATAGACAAAGGGTTGTACAAAAGAGCATTTTCTAATATTATAAAAGAATTTATAATCTTATTTTGAAATAAAGTAAAAATTGAACGATATTAAAAAAAACTCAAACATATTTTTAATGAATTTTAATTTAAATTGAAGGAAAAAAAAGCAAATGCAAAAATGAGGCCAGACACCTGGCCCATTTAAAAAAACACAAGTGCGTGACCTTTTTCTTAACTTGGTTCAAGTAACGGACGACACATTATTCATCCTTTCTTAATAAAAATAGACAATGCGTTGTTTGGTTATCTAATTTTTGACCACTTGAGAGGTGGTCGGAAAATCAAGCTTGGATTTTTTAGATTCAAAAAATCATTTTCAATCTATTTTCACCAAATAACACCTTATAAACATCCTTAGAATCTTAATAAATCAATTTATCAACTTAAAACGCTCCTAAATTGGTCCAATAAACACAATTAAAATGAAAAAAAATCTTTCTTATCCATGATCTATTTCTTACAGCAAGATGAAGGATAAAAAATATATTTATGAAACTCTTCTCATTAAATGAAATTCATTGGCACTAATAACAACTTTTTTTTGTTGGAATATGACCATCAATCCACTTTCTCTCTCTTCTCCTATTTTTCGATAACTTTCTCTTTTTCCTTTTAAACTCAGGGACTAAAATACGAATAGAATAAAGTTTTATATCAAAAACTAAAATTCCAAAACTAAAGGTACTTAAAACAAAGTCAATGATTTAAAATCTCATCAAAACCTTCACAACTCAAAGGAAAATGATTTAAAATCTCATCAAAACTAAAGGTACTTAAAACAAAGTCAATTTTTAAAAAGTTTTTTAAAAATTTTTCCATGTGAATTTGAGAGAGGCCACCCTTGTTTTTTCCTTTGAGTTTGGTCATTTTTTTTTAATTGTGTCTTAATGTTACAAATTAAAACCAAACCTAATTAAATTGACCCACAATCAAGCTTTAAAATCTCATCAAAACCTTCACAACTCAAAGGAAAATGCAAATAATAGAATGTATCAACTGAAAACTATACTTGTTCGTGCAAGCTTCATATTTTAAAATCATGTATAAGTTAAAGACGACTATAATGGAAAAAGTAAACAAAATTTCACAACTTTGATTAGATTGTTTTAATATATTCTCATTATTCAAACGATAATTAGTCATCTTGCACAATCAATAATTAATTAATATTATCATTTGGAAGACCCCAAGTTAACGAGACAGACAGACATTGGTCGCATATCATGTAAAGTGTCGGGAGATCTATAGTACTGGACAAAGTCTTTAAAAAATAGGGAGCACCATGGAACATTGCAGATAAAAATTGGGTAAATTAAGGATTGACCAATATTGCCACTGTATATAAAACTATCTTTTAGACTTTGCCTTAACATTTAAATTTTTAATTTGAATAATCTTTTAATATAATATCAGAAATCCATGTCCACCGATTCATTAAAGCATGGGCAGAATGGAACTGGGTATAGGACAAAGGATGTCATGGCACCCAAAACTTTGAAAATGTTTAGTCTTCAAAAAATTTAAATTAAAAAAAATGGGATAAATCCCAGGTGTTTTGTACTGTTCACCATGACACAAAATATCTCGTAGATAAAATCATAGAACCAATTTATTTTTGTGCGTGAAGATTCATTTTGATCCCTGAAATTTCTTACTTTTATATTATTTGGTCTCTATAGTTTTAGTTTTAGGTTTTTGTCTTTAAATTTGATTTTTATCACATTTTCTTCCTTAATTTGGAAATGTGCCTCAGGAAATAAAAAAATTTCCCCTCAATTTAAACTATTGAGATTCCTATGAATATTTATTGTAGTTATCTTTGTTTTTTTTATTAAAGAAAGGATGTTGTTAATAAAAAAAAACAATATTTTTCTTCAAAACTAAAAACAATCCATAAATAAAGAATGAGGAACTATACTAAAGAAATATATTTTCTCCTTCAAGATTCAAATCATTAAAACTCTTGAGAATATTTATTTTAATTATCAGAGTTAAACAAAAATTAGCTTTGAATTTTTTTCTTTTGGCATCATGGTGTAAAATCTGACTTATTTCTTAAGAAATATGCCTTTCGTACTGATATATTATCTCTCTATCTTTTATTTGCTATTTTATTTTTATGCTTAACCTAAGTGTTTTTTTTTTGTTTTTTTGTCATATTGACAATCTTATTTAAACTTCTTTTTGAAAATATAAAATTGAAAATAAATCTTCTCACTTTAGGTTTACCAAAGCCTCTTTTATTAAATATTCATGAGTTTCAAAACATTCCATTCTCTTTTAATAAAAAAATAAATTAAAGAGGAAAGCAAATTCAGTATAGATATAGATATAATTTACTATTCATTTTAAGTTTAAAATAATTTTTATATGATTTAATTTAAAATCAAAACTAAATAAAAAAATCACGTTTAGAGTTTTTAAATTTAAATCATTGTACCAAGTTTAATGATAATGCTGAGAGATTTTTTATAATTTAAATATTATTTTTTATGTTTAATTTTTTTTTATCCAAGCACTGGAAAAAAAACTAGTAACAATCCTAAATCCCAAAGTATTTAACAACCTCACAAGAATAAGTTGTATTTAGAGAGTGCGAGAGAATAGTGAAACACCTCTTT
>Ga0307515_10023048_pt1 | contig 10940 bp, 14 predicted proteins | sample 17_EM_MG_FD_194513 | JGI IMG/M metagenome (GOLD analysis project Ga0307515, IMG submission 194513) | Populus trichocarpa ectomycorrhiza microbial communities from riparian zone in the Pacific Northwest, United States - 17_EM | ecosystem: Host-associated > Plants > Roots > Unclassified | place...
AGAATATATTTATTATTAATAAAGACTTTCTTTATCTTTAATATTCATTTGTATTTGATTAATTGATTTAATGTTTAATTAATGAGTTTAGAGTAAAGATAAAGTCCACATGACAAAAATACTTTGTAAAGAAAATTATAAAGTTGTTATAATTATGAGATTCTTATTGCATCAAAGCATTGTTCCTAAATGTTCTTGATCAATGTTCTATTAAGATTAGATATTAATTAGAGTTGTTGAGACCGATATATATTATATTTCTTTTTTATGAAAGGAATCGGTTACTCTCATAAACTGAAGCATGAGGGATACCTGAAACTAATATATATATGCTTGTTAGATGACATGTATACTAAATTGACCCGCAAGAAAATTCCATATGGAGGGATCGCCTATGTCTATGAAAAGACTCTCATGATAGTTGTGTAAGTGATCCTTAGACTTGATATTATTAAGATATCTTATATAGGGAGTGTTATGTTTTGATCCTAATCACATGTTGTCCTAATTAAGGGTAACAAACGAGCAGATATTAGGTATAACATAAAACATGAAGGCATTTGAGTAAACAAGATATGATTCATCATCCTAGATGAATTAAAAAAAAAACAATCCATCTATTGTTAAATAGTATTGATTGTGAAATCCTTGGCCAATGTGGAATGAGTTTTGAAAAGAGTTACAGAATCTTATTCAAAGAGTCAATGAACATAATGTTGAGAACTAAAATGAGTTAACAAAGCAGACATACTTCATGCTATAATGTTTAAATAGGAACATTCATGATGAATGGATAATAATTACACCGAAAAACTAGTCATTAAAAGTTTAAGTCAAACCACTTATGAATTTCTTAATATTTAAGGGATTATGAAAAATTACAAGACACATTGCGGGATTTGTTTGAACTAAGACCATGACTTCCATAACTTTGTCTGAATATGAGCAAAAATTTGAGATAATGCAACTAGCTGAGGGGAATTGCCCAAGGACCAAGGCCAGGGAATTACCGTACATAACTAAAGTGCATTGTTCTGTAAATAATATGAAGAAAATTGGGTCAGTTATGGGTTATATGAATGAAACTCGTTTTGAAAGGATGTATATGAGGATCGCCCATCTAATAAGGATTCTAGTATAAATTTCAGCAATCAAAGCCCTATTGTATTTCTAGGACCCAAATTACAGATGTTTCACCTTCAAAGACATTGACTATTGAGGAGTATGCTCAGATTTTGAATTTCCCAAATAGCCCTTATAAGGTTTATTTCAGACAAAAAATTGGAGACACAGCTGTTGAACTCACTAAATTGTTACATTTAAACAAAATTGGCCAATATAGAACAACTGATGAAGTTTTAAGTGAAAGCTTATTGAAACTAGGTTGAAGAAAAATAAAGATAAGGGGAAATTATGATATGAAAGATACCAAGCAGTTTCCTTTGCCATCTCTGGGTTAGTGTTTTTTTCGATCAGAAGATACTTGGATTACCAGTGTTGAAGCCACTAATGCTTTTATTGAATATGAGCAAACAAAAAGCAACCATACTATAACCATCTTGGCTGAGACTTTCTTGTCACTGAACCATTATAGATTATATGGAAGGTGTGCAATGAGATGTTGTATTCCTTTATTATTCATATGAGTGGTAGGCCATTTGGAAACTCTGAGAAATGGTTTCAATAATTTCTAGTGGTTTAACATGAGGTCTTTAAAGCTTGTTGTGAGTGAAGATTGGAGTAACTTGGATGAAAAAGCATGGGTAAAGAAATATCAGGTTATCCTTCATAGTAATTTCATATGGAAATCCCATTGGGTAGGAAACTCCTCTTATATCATGAATTGCGAAGATAAAGCATAAGTCTCACTAATTGGACTATCTGGTTATATTAGTTATTCACTTTCATTGGTTGCTAGACGGTTTGGAAATAACTATTTGTCTTTATTCAACATGTATCAAAAACTTGAGGTTTAACTGAATACATTGGGTTGTTCAAGGATTCTGATTCTTTAGCTGAATTAGAAGTTATCAAACAAGATTGGAGGCAACTTATACTGGTTTACAGAGGTGAAGAAGAGGTTGAATTCCTAGTTAGTTCTAATTATTTAGTTTGGAGAAACAATGGGTTATCCATAGTATTTGATAGCTTTAAAGTACAATGCCCAATAATAGTTGACAAAGCTAGACCATCTGTCACCGAAGAACCTAAAAGAAAGAGAATTAGTAATGAAGAGGAGCTACAAGATGAACTAGATAAGCTATCAAATAATTATTAGTGAATGGCAAGACATAACCAAAAGTATAAGAAAACTAACTTATTGATGAGGATAAGATAAATGCTTTTTGAACCAACAATTATAAGAAAATGGTGAAAAGATAGTTGTCTTAATGTAAGACCTGGAACTAGGAAAGAGCAACCAAATAATGATTAGTGAATGGCAAGACATAACCAAGAAGTTTAAGGAGATTGCATAAGGGATCCAAAAACAGTTGAAAGAAAGGGTGACCAAGTATGATGATTTGGTGAGAAAACATGTGATGATGTAAAAAGAACTAGTTGCTCTGAAAAGGGCTTCCAATGGCAAAGTAAGTGCTGACAAACTGATTGCTTCTTTAACAAAATAAAAGAGATAATAGTATAAGAACAGGTTGATCAATCTCAGCATTAAAGTATAAAGATGATTATGAGCTCAGTATTTGGCTCAACCTGATGATGAAAGATAAGTTAGAAAAGCAATTGAATCAGACATGAGGATTTACCAAGATAGAACAAATTCCCTAAGAAAACGAGTTATCATGGTTCAATTTAAGTTAGAAATCCAAGATGAGGAATTAAAGAATCTGAAAGGGCAATATCTAAAGACTGAGGAAAAGCTTAGTAAACTAAGAATGACAAGATTACACCAATACATTTGATGTCTAGATGAACACAAAGATAGTTGAACTTAATATTGAGTAAGAAGAACTTCAAAGGGCTAGAGACTAAATCTAATAAATGGAAAGGAAAATTTAGATACTGAATAGAAACAACGAGTCACTAGCCACAAGCAATAGTGTGTTGCTTCAAGACAATACTTTATTCCATTGCAAAATAGAACAGACAAATAGGTTAATTGATAAGGTGGCTCGATAGGCAAATGAACTGTAAGTGAAGGCCTCTTTAATTAACAACAGTGTTAGCAGATACCAGGAATACTTGAACGATGTTTCAACCTTAATTAGAAAACCAATATGTGTATTGCTTTTGAGGATAAATAAAAACGTATAGGAATCTTATCTCTCCACATATAAAAAAACTCATCTCCATATGTAAGAACTATTTGTCTTTATTGAATGAAAAAGGCTTAGATTGGGCCCTTTTATATTGTACTCTCTAGCATGTATGTGATCTAACCGAGATGAGAACTTGGAAAAAGATCTCTTTAGATTTATTAGACTATGGATTTTGCATATATTCAACAAAGAAATCATGAATTAACTCTTTATACAGGCTAATCTATATTCGATGTACGTGTATATATACTCTCATTTGCATTAATATATAAGCATACATGCATACATACTTTAGGTTTTAAATTTCATGTGTGCATGTACAAGTTGAAATATAGGTCCCTGCAAAATCTACAACACTAGACTTCAATGAAGAAACATGGAAGACAAGGAACATGCCTATCATGATGCTTATTTTCAAAGGGAGTTGGACTCATTGAAACTCAACATGGTTGACATTACCGACCTACTCGAGTAGACACGTAAGAATATATTTGGTGAGTGTTCATCTAATTGACTTGTGACATTTATCCAAGCTCAGACTACAATCCAACCAGAAGAAGGGATAGGTGGCCAAGGTCAGGAACCCCACTATAATATGACATTCATACAATCGAATATACATGCACCATCCACAATAGCTATGGATGTATTTGCTAATAAGTTTCATAAGATAAAATACTTTAAGGATATCGAGTATGATAAGATAGTAGCATTAGAGGCAAAAGTGAGGGCCATTAAAAGTGTTGAATTATATGATCCTGTCCAAATTGCTAAGATGTGCCTTGTTTTAAATGTGGTCGTGCTGAAACAATTTCGCGTACCTGAATTCATGAAATATACTATAACTCAATACCCATCCACTCATCTTAAATCCTACTGTAATAAGATGACAGAGGTTGTACATGATGAAAAGCTGTTAATGCATTTCTTTCAAGATAGCTTTAGTGAAGCTGCATTAAATTGAAATATGAGGCTAGACAACACGAAACTCAAAAGTTAAAGGATCTCGTAGATGCTTTTATTAAAGAATACAAATACAACATGAACATTTCTACTGACAGGTCTAGTTTTTCTCTTTTGAAAAAGAAAGATAAGAAGACTATGTGTGAACATGCTCAATGATATAGAGATTTCGCCGTCTAAATATATCTCCTACTTTTAGATAAAGATATGGTTACCTTGTTTGATAATATCATCAAAGCTCCCTACTATAAGCATGCAATGGATAGCTCAGCTTAGTAGTTTACAAATGTTATGACAGTGGATGGGCGTATTGAACAAGGAATACAAAGTGAAAGAATCACTGCACCTATAGAGAAAAAAGGTTTAAAGGAAAAAAAAAGATGTTAATAATGTCAAGGGTGGGTATAAAGGTAAAAATAAAAATTTCTAAAATTACAACACTCAAACCCCTTTGTCCCAAATAGCCAAATATCAACTTCAAACATAAAAAGAATATAAAAGTTTAACAGGTATATTTTATTATCAATGGGTTATCCAAATTCATTTTGTCCAAACCCAAAGTAGCAAGTAATGGGAGATATAGTGTCTTGCCATATAATTATGGGTATTCTTCTAAAGCTTGCAACCAACACCTATTTTTCAAGCAGACATTGGAGGCTTGACTCGCAGTGGAAGGTGCTTTATACCTGAGGAGCTTGAGAAGCATAGAAAAACTAAGGTTAAAGAGGTAGTTGACTTATCTGAGGAAATAAACAAGCCTGTAATTGAATAAAAAAACTACTGAATTCCTAAAGTTGATAAAGCACAATGAATATAATGTTGTTGAGCAACTCAAAGGAACTCATTCTAGGATATCTATGCTATATTTGATCTTAAGCTTTGAACCACATCGAAAGGCTCTATAAAAGATGATAAATGAGGCATGTGTGTCTCAATATATATGTCAAAAGACCATGGAGCACCTGGTAAGCAGAATTCAAGCCTTAAATTATATGTATTTTGTTGAGGATGAGTTGGACCCCGAGGGTACTAAACACAATGCATTGTTATACATCATGATATGGTGCAAAGATTTTTTGATAGGTATGATATTAATTGATAATTACTCAACATTGAATGTGTTACCAAGACACATGCCGGAGGAGATGCTTATCGACGTATCTTAAATGAAACTGAGGACTATGATGGTAAGGGAGTATGATGGCTCACTAAGACAGATAGTTGGGACTTTGGAAATAAAGCCATATATAGGACCACAAATGTTTCTAGTAAAACTACAAGTGATGGACATCCATCTTTCTTATAGCATGTTGTTGGAAAGGCCTTGTGTAATGACCCTATTTTTTTCTACCAGGAATCTGGCAGAGTTTCCCTTATATTTTTTCTATACGAAGTTATCGACTCAACAATTTTCACAACCTGCAAACAATAATTTTAATATTTATCTCATTATCCTAGATTTCCTTAACTTGGCCATAAGATCAAGTTCCTATTTTTCTTCAATATTCGGTCAATAGAACAATTCTTATAACATTCCATATTTATGACAAATAATAGTACAATTAATTTAGTTACAACATAATTCAAGACACATATTCTTATACATAATAAAAGGATATCTAAAGTAAAGTGCAACTAAATTATATCATACTTTATAGAGACAATTTCTTTAAATACATCATCCATAATTAGATTAGATAAGTAATTATAATTTTATATACAAAATTATATTATGAAAAATATTTGTTCTTCCAAATATATCGTTTGATTAGACAAAATATACAAATTCATTAAACTACTGTTTGGCTCAGTGCTGCGAGGTACCTGAGAAGTTATTATATATTTTTACACTCAAAGATAATTAAATATTATGACCTACGTATCCATGTGTATATGTATTTGCCACATCCTTTATCAAACAATTTATCTTTATTATTCCCTCACATTCACAAATCAATATCATTAATATCAATTCTTGCGGATATACCAAGATCATCACTAGCCTAAACTAGGCATTTATTCTATCAATAAATCATCTGGATGCTCTAATTGACCATTAACCAAGACACTAATCACATTACCCAGGGAATTAGTTTCTTTGATTGCTTTTATTTTCCTGTTTGTGGGCTAAGCCCATCCCACATGACTGGGCAGACCCATAAAACTTTAAGGCCTTGTTTGGCCCATCCTAATTTTTCAAGGGAAAAACTCATTTTTCTTCTCTCGGGACGTGTTTGGCAAACATGCCCTTAGCTCTAATCATGCATTTTTCTCCTTTGTATATCTGACCCATTACTAAACAGACCCCAAAAGAATTTTAAAAAATCTAAAAAATTCAGGGATCATTTAAAAATTATTTGTAAATTGCTCGCATGTTTTTTCAACCATTTCATTTAATATTCGGGTTGTAAACTTACACTGTAGATATTGACCCAATATTAAATATACGTGCTTTTCTTTAAAATTTTAGAAAAATACAAAAAAAAATCCAAAATTCCTTATTTAAAAAATACAAAAATATAATTATATTTGTGTGCATACAACCAAATTCTAAACTTTTCATTCATATTTTATATAAAAAAATTGCGTTTTTATCATACTTTGAAAAATACAAAACTCAATTAATGTATCCTAACAAGTTTATGATTATCCATTAAGATTTAACCAAAATGCTAAAAACACCACAAAAATCAATTTATTTAATTAATATTTGGGATATGAACTTTACAATGTAATGCATATTCATGATATTAAATTAAATGAATTGAGAAAAATAAAATGTTAAGAAATAATTGTAAACTTTTATATTTAGGGGTATAAAATTATACTGTAAAGTATATCCTCGTGTATTAAAAACATAAAATTAAAATAAATACACTGTTAAAACTTAAGCCTTAGAATGGTTAAGTTTTAGCTTGATAACACAGAAACCTCCTTACTAAGGGGAATATATTTTGAGCCCATAGAGATAGAGACCTCCTTACTAAAAAGGATCTACCTCAAATCTATAAGATAAAGACCTCCTTACTGAGGAGAACCTTTTTTAAACCTTAGACAGACCAACAAATAGAAACGTAACTTAGATAAAAAAAAAAAAAACAATCAATCAATATTGCAACTTACCATAGATAGGTGCACTGGGGGTGATATATCTTTCTTATGTATAACTAGCCCCATTACTTGGACTCTTGCAGATTAGTAGGTTTCCTAGTGACCATAATATAAGGTGGAAACTCCTGAACCCTTTAAATCCTAATTTAGTGTATATATATATCTGAAACCCCATTAATCCAAAAGAAAGATTTATCATTCATCATCATGCACGCCACGACAAGGATTTTAAGATTAAATAAAGAGACCAATTCAGCTAGAAAGGATATTTCCATGACATGGGGAATCATGACGATGTGGATAGGGACTTAAACTCTATTAAATTGAAAATTCTTAATTTCTAAGGCAGAAACAATCATGAGGCTTATTTAGAGTGGGAGAAAAAGGTTGATTAGATTTTTAATTCTGAAAAAAAAAAAGATGAAGTTGGTTGTCATTAAATTTATAAATTACGCATTGATTTGATGAGATCAAATTATGATTAGTAAGATGAGGAATAGGGAGCGACTTATAAAGATGGGGAGAAGATGAAAGTCTTGATAAGGAGGAGTTTTGTTCCTAATCACTATTATATGGATCTATATTTGAAGTTATAAGGTCTGACTTAGGGTTCCAAGACAGTAGATGAATATCACAAGGAGATACACATAGAAGTGATTTGAGCCAATGTTGTTGAGGATAGAGAAGCTACCATGGCTAGACTTCTTAATGGGATGAATATGGACATTGCTAATGTTTTGTAGTTACAACATTATGTGAAGTTGAAGGACATGGTATATATGGTAATGAAAATGAAAAGATAAATTAAAAGAAAAGGTAGTGTAAGACACAGATCAGTTCAACACTTTCTTCATCAGTTTAGAGGACGAATATAAAGATAGAAAGGGTTGCTCAACCGAAGTCCTTTATGTATGCTAAGGCTAAACCACCTAAGACCAAGAAGGAGATTCCTACATATGGGAAAGGTAAAACCAATTCACAAACTATATGTAATTATGATATAAATTATTTTAGATGTTTAGGGAGTGAACACATTGTTTTTTAGTGTTCAAATAAGAGAACAATGATAATAAAGCATGGTGGGTGAGATTGAATCTGAAAGTAAAAAATATGATGTTGATGAGATGTTACCTTTAAAAGATTGCAATGATATAGGGATTGTATATTCAATTGAGGAGGAGGCCTTAGTTATAAGAAAACCATTTTTCACACTAGATGACACATCCAAAACAAGGTATGTAATATGATAATTAATGGAGCCAGTTGTGCCAATGCAACAAGTATTACTCTTGTTAGAAAATTTAATTTGAATACTATGAAACATCTTAAACCTTATAGATTATGGTGGTTAAATGAATATGGTGAGGTGAAAGTCATTAAACATGTGCTGATTTCCTTTGCTATTAGTAGATATTCTGATGATGTTATATATGATGTGGTTCCAATGCATGCTAGTCATTTATTTTTAGGGCATCTATGACAGTTTGATAGGAAGGTTATTCATGATTGATTTAGAAATAGATATATTATTGTAAAATATGATAAAATTATTACTCTTGTACCTCTATCTTTAAAACAAGTGTATAATGATCAATTAAAGTTGAAAAAGAGAATGTCAGGTTCGGGAGAGTGAAAATTCATGCGAGGAAAATTATGAGAGAAGACCATCAGATTTGGTTAATTCTAAATCAATAATTAAACCAATTGAGAGTGGAGATAAGACCCAGGAATTAAAAAAGTAAGTGTGAGTGATGATCATTGTGTGGAAAAATTAAGAAAACCATCAAGTTTCTATGCAAGAGATGGTGAGATCAAATATATGTTTTATACTAACAAGCCAATGATTTTACTTGTGTATAAGAGGCTTATTTTAATGCTAACGATCTTGATCATGTTGTTCCTAGTGTTGTTATTTCTTTATTGTAAAAGTTTGATGATGTATTTCTTGAAGACATTCATAGTGGATTACCACTATTGAGGAGGATAGAACATCATATTGATCTTGTAGCCGGAGTTGTAACTCCTAATCGACCAGCTTATAGAAGTAATTCTGAGGAGACAAAAGAGCTTCAATGACAAGTTGATGAGCTGATGTTGAAAGGGTACATTCGTGAGAGTATAAACCCTTGTGTTATACCAGTGTTACTTGTGCTTAAAAAGGATGGACATAAAGGATGTGTGTTGATTGCATGTATTTTGTCAACACCATAACGATAAAGTATAGACACCATATCCCTATACTTGATGAAATGCTAGATGAGTTACACGAATCATGTATTTTCTTTAAAATTGATTTGAAAAGTAAGAACCATCAGATTGGGATGAAAGAAGGGGGTGAATGGAAAATTTTATTAAGACTAAGCATGGTTTATATAAGAGGTTAGTCATGTTGTTTGGACTTACAAATATACCTAGTATGTTTATGAGGCTAATGAATCATGTGTTGTGTGTATTTATAGGTAAATTTTTTGTTGTATATTTTGATGACATCCTGATCTATATCAAGAACTTGAATGAGCATCTTAATCATTTGCATAGTGTACTTAATGTATTGCATAGTAAGAAATTGTATGCTAATCTTAAGAAGTGTACCTTTTGCATAGATAGAATTGTGTTTCTTGGATATATTATAACTGCACAGGGTATCAAGATGGATGAAGACAAGATTAAGGCCATCCGAGATTGGCCTACACCTAAATTTATGATTGAGGTAAGGAGTTTTCATGGTCTAGCTAGCTTTTATAGATGTTTTGTGAATGACTTTAGTGACATATTTGCACCATTAACTGAGATTGTGAAAAAGTCTATTGGTTTTAAATGAAGTGATGAACATGATATGGCTTTTAACCTATTAGAAGATAAATTATATACTACTCCTATTTTAGCTTCGCCAGACTTTATAAAAGCTTTCGAGATTGAATGTGATGCTTCAGGTATAAGTATTGGAACTATGTTAGTACAGGATAAGAGGCTCATTGTCTATTTCAATGAAAAGCTCAACGAGGAAGAATTGAATTACCCAACATATAACAAAAAGCTTTATTCCTTGGTGAGGACGTTGGAGATATGGTAGCATTACCTTTGGCCTAAAGAGTGCATTATTCATTCTGATCATGAATCCTTGAAGTACTTAAAAGGCAAGGTAAGTTGAGTAGGCAATATGATAAATGGATTGAATTTATTGAGATCTTTTCTTATGTGATCAAATACAAGCAAGGAAAAGAAAACATTGTGGTTGATGCACTTTCACGCAGGTATGTTCTCTTATCTACATTGAATGCTAGATTACTAGGATTTGAACATATAAAAGAATTGTACATGGATGATGATTTTGGCAATATTTGTGATGCTTATAAGAATTTGACTTGTGGTAAGTTTTGTAGGCTTAATTGATCCTTGTTTAAAGAAAATCATTTATGTGTTCCATTAAGTTCTATGCGTGAATTGATTGTACGTGAAGCACTTAGAAGCGGGTTGATGAGGCATTTTGGTGTAAGACTTTGAATGTGTTGCATGAGCATTTTTACTAGCCTAAAATAAAAAAGAATGTGCAGCGCATATGTAAACAATGTATAACTTATAGAAAAGAAA
>Ga0307515_10023049_pt1 | contig 10940 bp, 10 predicted proteins | sample 17_EM_MG_FD_194513 | JGI IMG/M metagenome (GOLD analysis project Ga0307515, IMG submission 194513) | Populus trichocarpa ectomycorrhiza microbial communities from riparian zone in the Pacific Northwest, United States - 17_EM | ecosystem: Host-associated > Plants > Roots > Unclassified | place...
CTGGGCAGTTTATAAACACATGGTACCACCCCTTTCTTGGAGAGATGCTTTCTAGGTCAAAATCCACCTAAAGACTATAAGCTTGAGCATCACTACCAAAAACTTGGCGAATACATATGGAAACACTGACGGATTTTTTCTATCGGTATTTTACAGTGATATTTACTAACCGAATTTTTCCATTGCTAACTCCATTAGTAAACAACGATGTAAATATGTCATTGAAATATGTACCAAGGGAATCATAGTTGGAATAGAATGAATAAAAAAATAAGACAATACGATGACATGTAAGTTTTTACAGATGCAGTTACCGACACAATTACAGTGGGATACAAAGAGGAAAATCGTACAATGACATGGCATTGATATCGATAGAATGACCGATGGAGTCACTATCAGAATAATTTTATCAGTAAATCCAATGGTAATATTTAATATATGACATGACGCTCGACCCTCCTCTCCCCCTTTCCCATTTGTACTTCTTCCATGTAAAATTTCTTTGCAACAAAATAGCCCCCCCCCACAATGATATTTATTTTTATATTTTTTTTTAATTTTATAAAATAGAAAAAAATTAAAATAACAAATAAAAAATAATTTTCCTTGAAAACCTCAAATTTGTTAAATTGTAGAAAATGACATGTGAGATTTTATTTAAACACCTATACTTTTATTTTCATCAATAACAAAGTGACTTGGGTTGGATTAGCGGTGAGGGAGTACAATAGTTTTCTAAAAAAGCATAATTATTGTATTGATTCGTGAATTGGTATGGAAAAGGTTATTGATTTTCATGTCAATCTAAATTAATTAATTTTAATAAATTAATATAATTTTTTTAAAAAAAAAAATCATTGATATGTCCTGGTCAAATTTAATTACGCCAATAGATGACTAAAAAACTTATATCAACCAAGTTTTAAATTATTAATGTTTTTTTTAATTCAATTTAAAACCTAAATCACATGATATTCTAGGACATCAACCCACTGGTGTTTAATTCTTTGTAACAATAATTTCAAACACATAGATGATTTTTTTTAAAAAAAAAAGAAGGAAGGGAAAGGGTATATTTGTCCCCCAACTATCACATGAGTACCTATTAAGTTTCTAAACAAAACAAATTTCCAATTGAATCCCTCATCTATCAAACATTACCAAATTAACCCTCTATCAAAATTTATGATTTAAATTAATAAAGATAAATTTGAGAAAAATGACTAATTGAGGACTGCCCAATAGATGGAGGATCGAATTAATGAGACTTTCTTATTTAGACCCAATTGAGAATTGGATTGGATGATATAGTTGAAGAATTTCTTTCTTTCACATAGTTGAACAAGTTTTTGCCACTTCAACAATGGTTGTAACACTGTTGGATACAAGGGGAAGCCTATTCGGCATGAGAGTGAGAATAGTATTAGAAGAGAAGGGTGTGAATTATGAGTACAATGAGCAAGATTTGAGGAAAAACATTTTTATGAAACCGGACATGACGAACAAGATAAATACCTTTGGATGACAAGTCAAGACATCGATAACCTAAAAGAGAGTTACTATATCCTAGAAAAATAGAAGAAGACGAACGAAAATCTAACTTATGAGCATTGTATGGACGAAGGAATGGGAAGGAGAGACACCCAAAAGTACGAAGAAAAGCATAATCATGAGATGATTTTAAAAGACATTCAAAAGGGGTCTTATGATTAAGAAACGGAGTTTGCATGTGATTAATCAAATAAACAGAACTTTCAAAAACATAACTCCAATATTAAGGGGAGCATTACATTGCCCAAGAAGAGTAAGCCCAGTTTCAACAATATGTTTATGACGGCGTTCAACCATGTCATTTTGTTCATGAGTGTGCGGGCATATCACATGATGATGAATACCAATTGTTTTAAAATATGTATTAACTTTTAGATATTCACCACCCCAATTTGTTTCAACAGATTTAATTTTTAAAGAAAATTGGCGCTCAACGAGCACCTGAAACTAATGAAAAATATTAAAAACATCAGACTTAGCAACCATAGTATAAAACCATATAAACTTCATATGAGCATCCACAAAGATAACAAAATAGTGAAAACCATTAGATGACAACATAGGGAAAGGACCCCAAACATCACTAAAAATCAGGTCAAGAGGAGCTCGAGTTTGATGACCCATAGTTTTTAGAGTCAGATGAGATGACTTGCCCAGAAAGCACGTAGGACAATTAAAATTAAATTGATTTGACGTACATGACACCTTTTTATTTTTCACCAAAAAATGCAGAATATGTGGACTAGGATGCCCACGTCAATGATGCCAGACATCAACGAAAGTAGAGAAACATGTAGATGAGAAAACCTAAGGCAATAACGTTGCAAACGACTCGAACAAAACATATAGACCATCTCTACTCCAACTGGAAAGAAGCACTTCCTTTGTCATGTGGTCCTTAACATAAAATAGAAAGGAATGAAATTCGAAGAAGACATTATTCTCAAGACAAAACTTTTGAACAAATAACAGAGGTTTTTTAATGTCAGGAACATATAAAATATTGGATAAAGTAAACATGCGTTTCGGTGAATGAATTTTAGAGTGAGTAATATTTGAAATAACAAAGCCCTAACCATCACCCACATGCAAATGATCATTACCAAGGTAAGGTTTTGAACTCGTCATGCTCGCAAGATCCGGCGTTACATGATGATTTCCACCTGTATCAGGAAACCAAGTGACAAGAGTAGTTGTAAAGGCATTATTAAATACGAGATTGGCATTGGCTTGGAGAGGATGAGTAGCCAACCGAGAACACTGTTGGGCAGTATGCCCATATTCATAACACAGCTGACACTTTACATTGCGATTATACCCACAAAAAGGGTTACCTTGCTGCCCAAAATTTCCTATTGTCCGAGAGGGAGAACCAGAGGAGAACCAGTGTCCTTGTAACACCCCGTAATTTAATACATTCATAAAAGAACTTTGAGCCATAACTTAAAAAAATGGGGTTTTTTTTTCTTCCATCAAACTTATCTAAGACTTGCCGAAATTCCCGCCGAAATTTCGGCAGAGTTTCCCTTATACCTGGAGGTCCCAAGTTATCGACAATCATCCTGTACAATTATACTCATTTCTCAATCATATCATAATCATGTAGAACCTCAACAACACATCATTCATTGTACATGCATAACATTTCACATGTTCATTTCTTTACCATTAACACACATAATTCATAATAAATGAAAGTAAACAAACATTAAGATTACAAATACAAAATAGTATATTTTTATGTCTTGACACTTAATGTAAAAGGAGTACTATTACATATTAAGTTATTTAGTTCCTTAAAGACAAAATACATTAATGTTCATCTTTTTATTTAATCATACAAAAGGAGACTAGACCTAAAACACTACTCCTGGCGTGAATCTGAAGGACCTGCAATTTCATAATGTATAGATTAAATATAGTAAGAATAAAATATAGCATAGAAGGAAAATCACATAATACATGCATAGGTAATTAAACATATATTCAACGATGAGCAATCACAGTTCTTTGAGATTCTCATTTAACATTCTATTATTATGTCTCTATTCATCATTCCTGGAATCATTCAACATTTTCATTTTGTGTCTTGTTTTACCTCATGAGCGCTATTTTTTCTTACATATTTCAAATATCATGATTAAACATGGTTTTCTAAACATTAACATCAAAACTCATTCTTCCACTTTTTTCTTCATTTGGTCGAATGTGATGTTTCTTTTCCTCCCCCAAATTTTTCTTCATTTACTTGTTATTTCAACTTTTTTTCATTCTACTCCACTTCAACTTCATCATTTTTCCTTCCCCTCCTAATTCCCCCAAATTCACATAAGAACCCTAAGTTCAAGAATCAAGGATTTAAGGGAAATTAAAGTAAAATTCCATGAAATTACTTCCTAACTTAATCAAGTAAGCTTTAAAAAAAACATATAAATCAAACATTAAATCCAAACTTCTCATGCTTACCTTTTGACTTTCTTCCAATTAATTTCTCTTCTCTTCCAAAGTTAGTCGAATTCCCTTTTTCAATTCCTCCTTCCTTCACTTGATTTAGTATTTTATAAGTTGAACTTGCAAGTTTACAAGGTTATTCTCTCAATTTTCTTATTGTTTTTCCTTAATTTTCTCTCTTTCTCTCACGTTCTTTTCTGTTCTTTCTTTTCATATTTTTCTTCTGCCCAGTCGGCAGTTTATAAAAGAGAATGAGAGTTTATTTGTTTTCTTTTTAATGGCAAATAACCATTTTACCCTTAATGAGTATTTTCTTTTTATTTGACTGTCCTTATTTTTTTGCTAGCACTCTCCGTTCATCCTAAAATTTTAACCAAATTTTATTCAATATATTTTAAGGTTCATCATAAAATTTCAGCTCAATCTGATGGTCGGATTAAAACTTACGTCCAATAACGTAAAACTAGTCAAATTATGATTTTTCATCAACTTTCTGAATTTCTCTAAAAATTCTGAAATTTTAACCCAAGCTAAGGCATCATCTTAGAAGACTTCACACAAATTTTCAGAATTTTCTAATAGATCAATCAAGAGTTATGAATTTTGTTTTGTTTTACATGAAACTAGTCAATTTATGATTTTTCGCCTGGAGGTTTTACATTAGTTGAATTCTGCCAAGGAGATCGGTCTGCCAGCCGTACCAATTTTATCAAACAAGGCCTTTGGCTTTTACAAGTAGATGCTGGCAGAATCATCATTCTGGCATAAAAAATGCAGAATACATGGACTGGGATGCCCACATCAACGATGCCAGACATCAGCGGAAGTAGAGAGACATGTAGATGAGAAAACCTGAGGCAATGACGTTGCAGACGACTCAGACAAAACATATAAACCATCTCTACTCCAACTGGAAAGAAGCACTTCCTTTGTCATGTGGTCCTTAACATAAATGTAGCCGAGGGTCTCGCCCCCAAAGTAAGGCTTGTCTCCAAGCTCTCCTTCCAACAGCTTGAGGCTGTCAATGAAATCCTTCTTGGCTGACTCCTGATCTTCTCCTTTTGTTGTCTATATGTTCCTCCCGAGGTCATATATCTGCATATTCATATCACACAAATATTTTCCTTGATATTAGTCTTAGGGCTAAATTGTACTGATGATGTAAAATTCTAATTCTCAGAAACCGATCAAATTGCAATGTGGGTTTAATCAAGTCATACCTCAAATCAAAACAAAATCAAAAACAAAAAAGATGAACCCTTTATTTACCAAAAAAAAATAGCATACCTTTTTGTCAACAAAATCTGCCCGGTGTTGCATTAAACTCAATCCAAAAAGTCAAAGATGGCAGCCACCGCCTGCAGTCACCGCCAGCCGCCTTCTCACACCGCCATCCGCATTCACAGCACCAACAACTATATATGTTGACACTTGAACTTTGATTCTTCTTACTTTCAATTTGTGTATAAATAGACAACTAAGTTTATGTTATTGTGTGTGGAAAATATAAGAGAGAAACACTAGAGAGAAAGACAAGGTGTATTTAAGAGCTTTTATTTATTTTGTAAGCTTTTTGTTGTTGTAATAAAACCATGTGTTTTATCCCCTCTAAGTGTTTCAAAGCCACCACCAGTGGTCTCTCCCACCAACAAATGGTATCAGAGCCTTGTTCTTAACAAAAACAGAGGCGTTGTTGGGATACATCCGATTTTTTAAAGTTGTCCAAAACACTTTTTGATCATTCCACCGTGTAGGGTTCATCAATACAAACTCAACGGTGTAAAAATTAGATTCATCAGAGCAAGAGGTGGACAACATGCTCCGCCTAAAAGTATAGCATTATAGCCCACTCTTAGCCGACGCGCTCAGAGGAAAACGATGACTGGAGTACACACGCGCCATATTTCAACCGAGTCGAGCTGCCAAGTTGTTATTCCGGAGCTGAGCCGCAAGCCGCGCTGAAGAATATTCCCGGTTCAACCCAGTCAACCGACCAACATCCAAAATCGGTGTTTTAACCAGTTCAGCCCATTTCTAACCCATTTCAACCAAATCAGACTGGTTACCTACTATTTTGGTCATTCCGGATCCATCTACAATGTCCGTTTTTCCAAATTCAACTCTCAGAAGGTGATACAGTCATTCAAAGAGTAAAATGGCTACAGAAAATGCACAAACACTCATCCTGAAGCTGACCAAAGACAATTAGGATAGTTGGTGTATCAAATTGAAGGCATTTCTTGGTTCACAATAGTGTTTAGAGATTGTGCAATATGGTTATGACGAACCAGAGTCCAAATAAGAAGAAGATGCTCTACAAGAGGCACAGAAGCAAGTCCTCAAAGCCAATAGAAAGAAAGACAACAAAGCAAAGACCATCATCTATCAAGGTCTTGATGAAGCCATATTTGAGATTATTGCTTTTGCAGAAACATCAAAAGAGATATGGAAGGCTCTCCAACAAAAATACCAAGGTGCTGACAGAATAAGAAGATTTGTCTCCAATCTATGCGAGGTGAATTTGAATTATTACAAATGAAGTCCTCGAAATCTATTTCTGATTATCACACAAGAATTATGGTGATAGTCAATCAAATGAGAAGAAATGAAGAAGCCCTTACAGATGCTTGGATTACTAAGAAGCTTTTGAGATCCCTAGATCCAAAATTTGATTTTATTGTTGTCGATATTAAAGAGTCCAAAGAAGTGGACAAATTGATGGTGGATGAGCTTATGAGTTCTTTGCAAGCTCATGAGCAAAAGATTATGAAAAGAAACGAAGATAAGGCAAGGCCGAGGACAACAAGCATTTACACCTAGAAGAAGAGGAGGCGGTTATAATAACCATGACAAGAGGAATATCCAGTGCTATAGTTGCAATCAATTTTGGCACTATAGCACTGAATGTCGAAGGAAAGCTCCATTAGAGGTACGTGAACAAGCCAACTATGTTGAGTGTAGGTCAACTTCTGGAGAAGGTTATACTCTTTTCATGAAGAATTGTCATCTGACGATCAAAGACTACAACGGGAGATTAATTGCCTATGTGAAGATGTCCAAAAATAGGATGTTTCCTTTAAACATTTAATATGATGCAGCAAAGTGTTTGAGTGTCATCACCAACAATTAAGAGTGGCTCTGGCACCTAAGGCTTGGACATCTAAATTTCACAAGTTTGAAGATGCTAGCAAGCAAGAAGATGGTCAAAGGTATGCCCCACATTGATCATCCAGATGAAGTCTGTGAGAGTTGTGTCCTCAACAAACATCACAGATCTAGTTTTTCCAAAGAAGTCAACTGGAAAGCAAATAAGTCATTGGAGTTAATGCACACAGATGTGTGTGGTCCCATAAAGCCTATATCAACTGGACAAAATAGGTACTTCCTTACTTTCATTGATGATTTCAGCAAGAAAACATGGATATACTTTCTGAAGAGGAAGTCAGAAGTGTTGAATTGTTTTAAAGATTTTAAAGCAATTGTTGAGAAGCAAAGTGTCTATAAGATCAGAACTGTGAGATCTGATCAAGGTGGAGAATATACTTCAAATGACTTTGAAGCCTTTTGTACACAACAAGGCATCAGACAACGCCAGCCTATACACCATAATTGAATGGTGTAGCTGAGAGAAAGAATGGAACGATTCTTGACATGGCAAGAAGTTTACTCAAAGAAAAGAAGATGCTCAAACAATACTGGGCTGAAGTTGTATCATGTGCAGTGTATCTAATGAATCGCTGCCCAACCAGAAGTTTGCAAGTTGTCACTCCAGAAGAAGCATGGAGTGGTCACAAACCAAGTGTTACTCATCTACGAGTCTTTGGTTGTGTGGCATATGCAAAGATCCCAGATGCAAGAATGAACAAACTTAATGATAAAAGCGAGAAATGCATCTTTGTCGGATATGGTGATAGAAGGATGGGATACAAGCTGTATAATCTCATCACAAATAAGGTAATTATGAGTAAAGATGTTATCTTTGAAGAAGATAAAACTTGGCAATGGAATGATGACCAAGAAGCAATTAAATGGATAAGCACTGATTTGATCCTTGAAGATGAAGTGGAAGTACCAACAGTACTTGCAGAAGGTCCAATATTACCAGCAAATGAGCCACAAAGTCCGGTACAAAGATCCCCTGTATTTAACAAGAGAAACACACCAGGATCATCATCAACACCATCATCAGCATCCTCATAAGAAGCACCAAGAAGGATGAGAAATCTAGAAGAGTTATACGATGCCACTCAAGTCATTGAAGATACAACTTTATTTTGTTTCTTTGCAGATAGTGACCCACTTAGTTTCAATGAAGTTGTCACATAAGAGAAATTGATTGAAGCAATGGATGAAGAAATGCATGCCATTGAAAAGAATGATACCTGGAAGCTGACTAATCTACTAGACAACAAGAAAGCAATAGGTGTCAAATGGATCTATAAGACGAAGAAGAATGCAAAAGGTGAAGTACAAAGATAGAAAGCAAGATTGGTGGCAAAAGGCTACAAAAAGAGAGAAGGCATTGACTATGGAGAAATATTTGCTCCCGTAGCCCAGCTAGAGACAATTAGACTAATGATCTCACTAGCTGCACAACATAGATGGAAGATCTATCAACTCGATGTGAAGTCAGCATTTTTAAATGGCTTCCTACAAGAAGAGATCTATGTTGAACAACCACTTGGATACGTTGAAGCCGAAAATGAAGGCAAAGTATAGAAGTTGAAGAAAGCCCTCTACGGTTTGAAGCAAGCTCCGCGTGCTTGAAATACCAAAATTGACAGGTATTTTCAAGAAAATGGATTTGATAAATGTCCATATGAGCACGCAATATATGTGAAGAAAGAAGTTGATGGAAGCACATTATTTACATGCCTATATGTTGATGACTTGATATTCACCGGCAACAATCTACCATGTTTGAAGATTTTAAGAAAAGCATGGTACAGGAGTTTGAGATGACAGACATTGGTCTAAAGACACATTTTCTTGGTTTTGAAGTGACGCATAAAGAAGAAGGGATTTTTATATCTCAAAGCAATTACGCCAAAGATATTCTTGAAATGTTCAAGCTAGAAAGATGCAATCGGGTATCAACTCCAGTTGAGAATGGAGTGGAATTGAAGAAGAGTAAAGTAGGTAATGTTGATCCAACCTACTTTAAAAGCTTAGTAGGAAGCTTGAGGTATTTGACATGTACTAGACCGGATATACTCAGTAGGACTTATTAGCAGATATATGGAGACACCAGCTCAGTCTCACTTAAATGCAGCTAAGAAAATTCTTCACTGTACTCGTATTTTACAGCCTTTTCAGCCAATTCTATTCCCACTCTCATACCAAATGGACTTGCCTAGAAATTCAACAGGGTTACTTGATCACCAGCCATTCTTGAAGTGAAAAAGAAGATTCTTGAAGTAAAGTAACGCTTCTTGGTTTTCTTAGACTAAAAAGGCCGTGGTTTGTCATTGTGGAAATGCAAGTATTTATGGTAAGAAAGGGCTGATGTGAGTAAGTATGGCCGGTTTTCCAGAGTTGTCTTATTGACTGCATGGCATAGACGTGTTGAACATTCTAGCAGATTACGTAATCCAGGAACCCACGCTCTCATTTGCCTTTTTCCTCATCCTTTTGTTTCCTTCTCCTTCTATATAAAGTATTCGGAGATTGATCTATCCAGACACTACAAGATTTAACAGTTTTACTGATGAAATTTTTCCGTCGGCGTAAGACACATATTCCGTCGGTAATTAATTTTCCGACGGAATCACCGACGGAAATGCTCCGTCGGTGAATCTTTTCGTCGGTAATTTTTTTTTCCGTCGATAAATCCGTTGGTAATAAAAAAATAAATTTATCCGCTTCATTTCGTCGGTATATCCCTCGGTAATGATATTTTTTTATTACCAACGGATTTACCGACGGAATTACCGATGGAATTTCCGTCGGTAATTCCGTCGGTAATTATTTAAAAACATTTTAAAAAAAATCATTTTATAAAATTATAAAATAATTAAATTAGCATAAATTAACACTGTATAATATATACTCAAAATGCTTGGAGAAAAAAATAAGAAAATCAACTCAAACAAATTTGCAACAAATAAATAAAACGAAAAAATAAATTCAACTAAAAAAATTCATATAAAAAAAATAAAGTTGCAATTGCTAAAAATTTAAAAATCCTATAACTAATTCAACTAAAAATTGATCTCATATGAAAAACAAATCTCACAACAATATTTATACAATTATTAAGAACAAAAACAATTAAAAATAAAATAAAAAACAAATATAGTGAAAAAAATCATGAAAAAAGAAGAAAAAAGAAAAATCTTACCTTAATGTAGTTGCAAGTGAAGCTAAGGAGAGAAAAAAAATTTCGTTAAGCATATTAATTAAAAAAAAAACTAAGAGGATAAAAAAAGAAAGAAGAAGAAGACATACCCAAGCATTGAGGAAAAGAGAAGGAGATGAGGAGAGAAAAGAAGAGAAAGAAATATATATTAATGTTTTTTACATATAGTGAAGAAGAAGAACAAGAAGAAGTAGAAGAACAAGAAGAAGAATAATAAGGAGAAGAAATGAGTCTGTCTCTTGTGAAATAAAGGGATTCAGGCTTTTTATTGGGGCGCGTTACCGACGGATAATTGAATATTAATATTTTTGGATAGCAATATATATGGCCATAAGGAGTATGGCTTAACAAATGAATTTATAAGATAAATTTAGGTTCGGTTTGATATACTAGACCAGAATAGTGATTACAAAAGTCAATAACAAAATATTTGACTATTAGATTGTAATCAATTTTTACACCAGGTTCTCGAGCCCAGTTCCATAGAAAATCCACTATATTTTTACACGAGGTTTTGCAGAGTTGTCTTATTGACTGCATGGCATAGACGTGTTGAACAAAGAGGTGCCAGCCTTTT
>Ga0307515_10023050_pt1 | contig 10940 bp, 9 predicted proteins | sample 17_EM_MG_FD_194513 | JGI IMG/M metagenome (GOLD analysis project Ga0307515, IMG submission 194513) | Populus trichocarpa ectomycorrhiza microbial communities from riparian zone in the Pacific Northwest, United States - 17_EM | ecosystem: Host-associated > Plants > Roots > Unclassified | place...
AATAAGAATTCGATCGTGACGTGGAGATAAATTTACGTTCGTTTTACCGCACCGCCGCTCCTCAGGGCTGCCTGCAGGCTTGGACTAGGGCTTCTGTTCAATTTCAGGATTAGTAATCGAGTAAGGACTGGATGGTCATGTTTTAATATAATGTAGTGGCAGTTTGGGCAATGTACCAAAACATTTGAGAGAGAGAGTTGAAACTTGAAAGCGAAAGGGTTTCTTTTGTTTTAGTCACGTGATATTTAAAATTTGGGGACTTTTTTGACAGTTTGAATGAATCGATTTTCTAGTCAGATTGGAATTAGGGCAAAGTCTGTGGGTTTGATTTTACAGGTGGTTTATTTTCTTACTACTTGCGGTTTCCAGTAACTGAAGAATGCGTGCGCTAGATGTTTTATGTAAGAAGATTAGGTTTGAGTAATAAATATTGTTTTTTAAAATATTATTTTTTATTTTTGATATTATCTAAAAACATAAAATGAAATTTTAAATTTTCAATGGCCGAAGTGGGCCTAAGTCTGCAAAGGCCCAATTAGGCCATAGAAAAACCTGAAGTCTTGCTTTTGGGTCACTGAAGCTGGTCCTGAGGCTCTAAGGCCTCTTTGTAAAGGAAAAGGGCAGAGCCTTCAGCCCACAGGTTCTCTTCCTTCAAGAGCTAGGGATTGTTGTTTAATTTATTTTATACTGGGAATTGATGTAAGAGGGCAAATCTAAAAGCCATTGTTTCATGGACCTGCGGGTATCGAGCCCAACTGGCAATAACTAATCTAGATTTTGACTAGTTTAATTCTCGCAGGTTGCCCGGAATTTTCACGTTACTCTCTCACCCCTTTGAATTGCAAGTTAGTTTTTATTTTTTATATTGATATATCAACACGATTTAAAATTTAAAAAAAAAACATTTAATTTAAAGAAAAAAATTAAAATCATTTTTTAAAAGCAAAAACATAGCTAAGCATGGTTGTAAAACCTAGTGAAGGATCTGTTCATGATTTATACATATTAACCTTAATTAATTTAAAGTGATGTTGTTTAGAATTTTTTAAAAAAGTTAAAATAGTATCATTTAAAAAAAATTAAAACTCAAGTGGGGTCTTATATAGGTTTTGACTAGGAGACTGATCATGGGTTAATCCATCAGATCATTGAATTTATCTCTCATCTAGTTGGATATGAAATTTATAAGTAATTATAAAAAAATAAATTTATCAACCTTTATTATTGTTAAAAATATAATTATTTTTTCACAAACAATATTAGTTATTTTTTTTTATAATAAATATCCAAAACTAAATACAAAGAAGCCAAATTTGCTAAAAATAATAATTATTTTTCAAAAAGATTGTATGAGAACTCCAAAACTAATGTCCAGGGAATTTAGTTTTAGTAAGTTATAAAAATAGAAAAAAAAAATCGAGCTTAAAGGCGTCAAATCCGCAAGCATGCACTCGAGATAACCAAGCATGCGAGCATAACCTCACATTAAAAGAAACTAAAAAGCCTCCTGTGTTTTACTGTGTATTTATAATTGTGCATATTGACTCATTGTTATTGTGGATTAAAATAGTAAAATAATGAGTTTGTCCCTGTAAATATAACATAATTGGCCTTTGAAGCGAGGGTATAATAGTTTTTTTGCTATTATATGCACAATGAAGTTATTTCTATGCCCTTGGAGGGGAAAAAAATTTAAACATCGACGGGCAATGGCACTTTTGACCTTTTTCATTTTAGTAGCACGGTAAAATTACCACGATACCTCTGAATCATAATTGTTTTTGCCTTGGTCAATGGGTGTTTTTGTCTTTTTATTTTGGTTTTTTTTTTTTGTAGTTATCGAGTTTGACCAATGGTAGTTTAGTATTTTTTGCATTAATAAAATATTATTTAACATGAAAAAGGTGGTTGCACATGGGTTCTCTTGTGGTTTTCGGACGGCGTGTACAACTCTGTACAGTGGCCAAACTTCAGCTTCCACAACAATGTTTTAATCCTCATGGCGTCGTCTTAGTTCTTGAATGGCGTGTGTGGCCAAAATATGCCAGGTTTTGGGTCAATGCCCATTTCTTTTTTCCCTTCCTTCTTTCCTCTATCCTCCTCAGTTTTGGATCTAGAACCTGCACATTTTCAAAGCAACTCTTCGATTTATTTTTCTTTCAAATTTGGTCACTATTCCTTTTATCCATGGATTTGGGATTTTCTTTCAATTTAACCCTCTTTTGATTTTTTTTCACCTTTCAAATTTGGTCTCCAATCTTTTGATTTTGATTTTTTTATATAATTATTACTTAATTAAATTATCTTTTTAATTGCATTTCTCGATATTTTAGTTCATTTTATTCTATGTTAGATTCAGTCTTTATTCTCTTGATTGCTATTTATTTTATTTTTTATTCTTTTTTATTGGAACTTTATTTTTTTCGATTTCATCCCTCAATATTTTATTGATTGAGATTTTATTAACCTTTCAAGCCATAGGTTTGAAAGACTGGACTGAGTTGGCTTAGATATTTTCTTAGGTCTTTTTTTACAAATAATTTTTGCTAATATCATCTTTCTACAAGGTTATCACGATCTTATATGTCAAACCACAAGTTTCACGTGTTAACCCAACTTTGCCTAGGACAATATTTTTTTTAAAAATTATTTATTGTTGTTGTTGCCTATTCTTTTTATCATATTATCAAATTAATCAAAGTTTAATTCGATTATCAAATTTTTCTTACTTTTTTAAAAACACAACCATCTATTGAATATATTTTTTTCAGGTTAAAAAATGGTACGTCCTGCAGTATCGCGCAGGCCACCAATCTAGTGTATGAGCTAGAAACTGAAAAGAAAAAGGTGCATAGAACATTGTAATGAGGCATCACACCACCCACAACATTTTGAGGACCATTTGACCTTAAAAAGATCGAAGGTCATTGGCTTTGGCCATCTAACCTGATTTAATATCCGTATTAAAACAATTAAATGTTATTTGGTGCTTTTTAAAAGTATATTTGATATGAAAAGGTATTAAATTGAATTTTTATGGTTTTGTTGTGTTAATGTCAAAAATAAAAATAAAATCTAAAAATAAATAGATAATTTTGATGCATTTTCAAGTAAAAATCACTTTTGAAAAGCACCATGTATCACAATACAAAACACACACTAAAATTGTTTTAAAAATAAAAGAAATTGTTTAGAAAAAAAGTTTTCTAGAAAATGCCTAGTACACTTTTGATACTTTTCAAGTTATATTTTTTTATGATTAAGGAACTTTATGAAATGTTTTCCTAAAATTTAAAAGTATACGGTATTGTTTTTATTGGCTATTGGGTGAGGCTTAGTCCGGCCATGAGGGATGAGCCTGATCCAAGTATTTAGAGAAGTTACTAAAAAAAGTAATTGCTTCCTCTACTTATATATATAGGGACATAACCCATATAAAAAGGTTAGTTTTTTTTTTATTTTGTTGAAAAGAACATAGTTATCTCTTTCTCTTCTCCCATCTTGGACTCTTTGCATTAATTTGATAAGATCTATAAAGACATTCATATTGTGGAATAAAAATGTGGTTATAGTAATTGAAATGGCATTGAAGTAATTGATCCAATGATAAGAAAACGAATTCTCACAAGTAAGTTTTCTTTCAATTCTACATTAGTATCAGAGCCATGATTTAAAATATCTTTTTCTTTTGCAATACATATGTTACTGCATAAACTTGAATTGTACATCCTGTGTTGAAAGAATGCTTCCGTTGAGTCTTGGATTGACAAAACGTTATTAGATGTATTATCATTCAAATTTGATGAAGCATTGGAGAATAAATAATTATAATTTGGTTAAGATTTTGTTTTTTCTATCATTAATTAGAAAGACCTTTCTGCCAAATAAATGACAGTTTTATAACTGCTATTTGTTAATTAAAAAAATAAAAAAAATTGTGTTTGGTGAAAATTTGCTTCAAATGGCACAACTGCCAAATGAAGCAAATACACATATGGTTTGGCAGATGTGTAACAGCCATTTGGCAGTTGAAAAAATATATGACAACACAATTGTTTTGGCATATGTGCAATTGTCATTTGACAGTTGATATAGTTAAAAAAAACATGACAACACATCTAGTTTGACATATGTGTAACTGTCATTTGGTAATTAAAAAAAAATGTGACAACATATCTAGTTTGGCAGATGTGTAACCGCTATTTGGTAGTTAAAAAAATGTGAGAGAGGTAGTTAATATTGATTAATTGTGGTGCAAGTTTAGCTTTTAACAAAAAAAAAATATGATACATGTTGTAATTAAATATTGATTATAATATTTATGTGCTTTTGAAATTTTATTGTTGTAGTGGATAGGTAACAACAAATTGATTATTTATTGTGTTATACCATAAATCATGTTCATAAAATTCAAAAGCACATTGATTATATATATCCTTAGATGAGTAGATTGGCTATAAGTGGTGTATATGAATTCTACATGGAACATCAAATGTTAATCATTCTTAATTCTCTACTTGAGGAATGGATGACAGTACGACAATCATTGGAATATAGGTTGGAATCCTTAGATTTCAACAATCTCATTGATAAAATGCTGCTTGAAATGGAATGTCAGTATACCAAAAAGGATATACGATACACTGGAAGAAGCGCATGTCATTTGGATGCTATTGCTAAATTCATTTCATGGTTTGAGCAGAATAAACTTGGAGGAGATGACTTTGATGAAATAGATGATATAATTGGAGACCCTACTTATGTACCTATAATAGAAAATAATTCTGAAATTTATTATTCTTAATTTTGTATTTTTTTTGTTAAGAAAATTGGTTGTTTATTTTGAACTGCATATTTTATGTAATTTAAGTTTTAATTACATTATATGCATGTATATGAAAATATTTGCAATTGATCAGTGGGAATTATTAATTGAAACTAATAACTATAATTTTGCACTCATTTAAATTTCCAATAATAATTAGACCATACAAATGAAAATTGATTAAGTGTTTAACATTCTTTTCATTTCTATTATATGTGTTAAATTATTATTTATTTAATTTAGAATGGAGTGGGAATAAATATCATTTAAATTGTACTAGATACTAATGTGTAATTGGTGTCAACAACACTTAATATGACTGCATCTAAAAGTATTATTGCTGATTTGAACCATGAAGACAAACTAAGTGAAAAGAATTATGATGTTTAGCATCGTAAGATTGAATATCTCCTAGAAGAGCAAAAAATGCTGGAAACAATCACACAACCGATGATTGAACTTAAGCAAGAAAACATTGCTCAACATAGGCTTGATATGTAAGAATATGAAATCTATAAATGCAAGGATCATGTAGCTCGCATTCTGATGTTGAGTAGTATGAGAAATGATATAATGTTGCATTTTTAAAGGCATCGTTCAACCCAATCAATTTGGGATGCGGTAAGGATTCAATATGAGGGAACCTCCACTACTAAACTTTGTTAGTTAACCCTCAAATTTGATTGTTATAAGAAGCGTCAAAATCAAACGATGAGACGACATCTTACAGTTATGTCTAACATGATCAATGAATTAAAGGATGTTGGGCATGAGATGACTAATGAACAAAAAGTTCAAGTTGTTATCCGTTCTTTGCCAAGCAATTGGGAACATGTGCATGCTAACCTTACCTATAATGATAACATCAATATATTTGATGATGTTGCTCATCATGTCGAGCTTGAAGAAGATCGACTTCACGCTGAGAAACCTGCAAACGAGACTTTCATATATGAGACTAATATGTGTGGAGCATATGAATCTAAATATTAAAAAGGTAGAGTAAAGGTCCCAGATATGACAAGAAAGGAATAAAAGCAAGTAGTAATAGATATAAGCGCAAGCGTGAGAAACACGACGGTAAAAAAGACAAGAATATGAATTGTTTCAATTGTGGTAAACCTGGTCACTTTGCTAGTGATTGCTCTGAGCCAAATGTAATATTTAACCACAATCATCCCTCTAACTTATATGTTAGCAGTTGATTAATGCTTGTTAAATTTGTTCCTTTTTGGACAGTAAACTCAGGAGCAACCAACCACATAGCAAGGGATCGAACAATCTTTGTGGAATTTTGTCAAATTTCAAAAGGAAATATATACATATACATGGGGAATAATGCTTCCGTTGTTGTGCTTGGCATCGGTACCTGCAAATTGGATTTGCAGGGAGGTTGCACTCTTTATCTTCATGATGTACTCTACGCTCTAGAAGTTTGACGGAATCTTGTGTCTGTTCTTACTTTACTATAATTGGGCTTTAATATTGTGTTTGTTGGTAATTGTGTAAAAATATATCTGGATAATATTTTTTATAATTCTGGTTTTGTATTAAATGATTTTATGATGTTAGACACCGTTGATGTATCTATTAATGATGATGTTTCTATTTATATTGTTCGAAATTCCAACACTACTAATAATAGTGATATCATAACATGACATGCTAGATGAGGACACATTGGGCATAACTAATTACATAGATTGACAAGAGCTGGTCTTTTAGGATCACTTACCAAAGAGATATTGCCCGTTTGTGAGTATTTCCTTGCTGGAAAAGCAACTAGATTAGCATTTGGCAAAGCTAAAAGAGCTAGTAGTCCATTACAACATATTCATTCAAACATTTATAGCCCAATGAATTTGAGGGCAATATATGGAGGAATTTATTTCATCATATTTATAGATGATTTCACATGATTTAGTCATGTTTATTTAATCTCACATAAGTCTGAAGCATTGGATTGCTTCATTCGATACACCAATCTTGTGGAGAATAAACTAAGCACTAAGATCAAAGTTTTAAGAACTGATCGATGACGTGAATACTTATTTAAACAATTTAAAAAAAATTATGATAAAAAGGGTAGCTAAACAATAACTATTCCTTATACTCCACAATAAAATGGTGTAGCATAAAGGAGGAATAAGACCATATTTGACATGGTTAGGTTAATGATGACGCATGCTAACTTACTAATTTTCTTTTGGGGAGACACATTGTTAATTGCTGCCTACATACTTAATTGAATGTCCTCTAAATCTGTCTCATCTACCCCGTATGAACTATGAAATAACAACAAACCTAATTTAAGTTAATTGTATCTATGAGGGTGTGCAACTTATATTCACAATAATTATCATGAATATAAGAAACTTGGTCCTAGGGGGAATAAGTGTATTTTTATAAGATATTCTGAACATTCCAATATTTATTGGTGAAAAGCTGATGAAAAAGTGATGAAGATTGAATCGCGTGATGTTGTATTCTTAGAAAAGGATTTTTCAATGACATGTGAGGTTAATAAAGATTTTCAATTATATGAAATGGAAAATCTAGATTATGGCACAACAAGCCATTCAATAGAGGACCTAGAATACACTCTTAATCCTCCTAGAAACAGTGGGAGTGACATTTTATCTATTATTACTCTCATGGAGCAAGATCATAAGAAATCTTAACCTTGTAGAAGTATTCGTGAACCAATAAATCTATTGGTTCATGAATTAAACGTAAAACGGATGGGTTAATAGAACATTAAAAGGCTCGACAAGTAGCGAAAGGCTACACTCAAAAAGAGAAAATTAATTATGAAGATACATTCTCACTAGTTGTGAAGATTACTTCAGTTCGTATTAATTATGAAGATACATTCTCACTAGTTGTGAAGATTACTTCAGTTCGTCTTATTTTAGTTATAGTTGTACATATGACTTAGAGTTATACCAAATGGATGTTAGAACTACATTTCTTAGTGGAGAACTAAATGAGAAGATCTATATAGATCAATCTTTAGGATTCGAGATTAAAGGACAAGAGCGTAAAGTTTGCAAGCTTAAAATATCCATATATAGTCTTGAGCAAGCTTGTAGACAATGTAACGTCAAGTTTCATCAAGCTATCTTAAGAATGGTTTTACAATGATGGAAGAAGACCATTGCGTGTATTTAAAACGTTCTAACAATAATTTTATAATATTGTCCTTATATGTTGACGACATCTTAATAGCTGGAAATAACAAAGAGATATTGATACTACTAAAAGGTGGTTATCATCAAACTTTGAAATGAAAGACATGGGTGAGGCCAACTATGCTCTTGGTGTGAAAATCATTAGAGATCGCGCTAAAAAACTTTTGAGTTTAACTCAAGAGACTTACATCAAAAAGACGTTAAAACGTTATCACATACAAGATAGCAAACCAATGGACACCCCTGTTGATAAAAGCTTAAGCCTGAGCCTTAATATATGTCCCAAGACTCTAGAAGAAAAAGAAAAAATGTCCAAAGTACTTTATAACAGTGCCATCGGTAGTTTGATGTATGCAATGATGTGCACACGTCTTGATATATGTTATGTCATTGAATTGGTTAGCCGATATCAATCAAACCCTGGTTAGAAACACTGAATGACAGTCAAAAGGATCATACAAAGGCTTACAATGATTGAATAATGAATAAATGTCATTAATATATCATGTTATTTGTTATTTATTTTATGAAATATATTACGAGTATCGTATAATACAATTTGTTAAAGTATGTCGATAAACTTAGATTGACTCACTCACATGAGCAATCACCTTTAACGCTTGTAAAGTGAGTAGAGATGAGACTATTGAGTTTTAATGCTCAATAAACGACTTGGACGCAATGAGAGCAATTTTAACTCAAAGTAATTATTAAAAAGTCACCTTGGTTGGGACCAAGATGAGATTCTTAAATAAAAAAATCGACATTAATAAATTCTCACCATTCGTGTATCTATTATGATTGAAGCCGAGTATGAAATTATTCATCTACCACTAATGACAGTGAGCAAATGAGAATTTCTGATTTGAAGTCTGTTTTTTTCTACGATAAGACTAAAACTTGTATGATGTTTTTCCTCTAACAAGGAGAGCAACGACACACACTCTTTATCTTAAAAAAAAAGAGTAAGCTCCACTATAGCATGTATTTCATATTACATGTGCTAACGACTGTTACAGGAATAAAGAATGGATCCCCGCTTCTTTATTATGTAAGTCCTGAAGATCATATCTAAGATCTCAAAATTTTGCCCTTTGTGACTTTTGACTGTATTAAGAAGTGATGTATAAATGATCGCTACTTTAGGAGTATATCCTATGATTATGAAATGATTCGACTTAAAGGAATAATCTTAGGAAAACGAGTTAATTCGTGCGACAGAAAAAAAATTATTTTAGTTCTACACCTGTTACTTTTATTCACCAATCGAGATCATATCACTTGAATAAATTTGACATGATTTAGAATACTTGTAATTGTAAGGATGGATTAAGTATGAAATTCTTGAGGGATTGATTTATATTCAGTCATGTGTAAATAAAAATGCTTGGGATATATTTGTACACTTTAAGGAATAATTAATTATAAGGTTGATGTCTCCTATATGGCCTGTATTAGGTTTATATATTGAAGCTCCTTTCACTGTGCGCTTCAGGTCTGTTCATCAAAGTATGAAATTCTTGTGCAAGTTTGAAATATAATGTATTAGATAGATTCAGTCATTCATGGGCGAGTGAGAGATGTTGGTTATTGGGTTAGACCTGGTTCGCTCATGAGGAATGGACCTGGTCCAAGTATTTAGAGTTGTTACTAAAATAATAATCATTTCTTTTATATATATATATATATATATATATATATATATATATATATATATATATAGAGAGAGAGAGAGAGAGAGAGGGATATAATCCATATGAAAAAGTTAGTTTTTCATTTTGTTGAAAAGAACATAGTTATCTCTTTTTCTTCTCCCGTTTAGGACTCTTTGTATTAATTTGACAAGATTTATAAAAATATTTGTACTGTGAAATATCACTTTGATTCTAGTAATTGAAGTGACAATAAAATAATTGATCCAGAGATAAGAAAACAAATTCTCATAAATAAGTTTCCTTTCAATTCTATAATTTTTTGTTTTCTGAATGCCAAGAATTGGATTTGAACCAAAATCCGAACTCCTTGTTCTTCGACAGAGTACTTCCTAGCTAAACATTATGTAATTAGATTTTAATATTAATATATATTTTTTTATCGGGTGTAAGCTAATTAAAATGATTAAATGAATTAAATAAGATAACTAAGACTGTATGTTGGCCTGTTTGTTTCTGCGTTTCAAAAGCGCTTTTGACAAAATTTGAAAAAATTTTATTTTTTTATTAACTTCAAATTAATATGTTTTTAGTGTTTTCAAATTATTTTGATGTGCTGATGTCAAAAATAATTTTTAAAAAATAAAAAAACATTATTGACATGTATTTTGACATAAAAAAACTATTTAAAAAGCATCTGCAACCACACTGACAAACGATTATAAGTGTGTGAGTATGCTACAGCTGTGAATAACATGAAGTGGATGGTGTTTAATTAAAATGCTGACTCAGAAACTCTTGAGAATATTATTAGTCGTGTAATGTTATTTTAGTGGTGGGGCTCGAAGATTCTCTCACTTCTGTACATATATAGTAGAGCCAAACAATGTATAAATTGTTATGTCTTAAACCACACAAAATCAAACAATATTTGTGGCACCGATTGCATGAAAGACTTTTGCTAATCATAAAGGAGTTCAATCTCCTAAAAGAAAAGGGGAGATATGTGTGTCGTGCCTTTTACAACTCTGGCTCTGTTTTCATTATGATTAAGTTGTGTTTTAAAAACATTTAATTTTTTTTAATTTTTAATTATTTTTTTTAATGTTTTTTGATTGTTTTAATGTGATGATATCAAAAATAAAATTTTAAAAATAAAAAAACATTATTTTGATGTATTTTCAAGTAAAAAATATTTTAAAAAACAACATCTATCACACTCAGAAACATGCCCTCTAACTTTAAAATAATCCTTCGTAGTGTGTGTCTAAT
>Ga0307515_10023051_pt1 | contig 10940 bp, 8 predicted proteins | sample 17_EM_MG_FD_194513 | JGI IMG/M metagenome (GOLD analysis project Ga0307515, IMG submission 194513) | Populus trichocarpa ectomycorrhiza microbial communities from riparian zone in the Pacific Northwest, United States - 17_EM | ecosystem: Host-associated > Plants > Roots > Unclassified | place...
ATGACCTCGCTGATGTCGACCATCATCCGCATGCGCGTGCCAATGTTGTCGGCCTCGTACTGCCGTTGGGTGATCGACGGCTCACCCATCTCCCGGATACGCCACAGGTAGACCACGTGCGCGATGACGTCCACCGCCGAGGCGGCGATGTGGGCATGGATGGTCACCGGGCCGTCTTCGTACTGCGGCAGCCGGAACGCGAAGCCGTTCGCGTCCCAGAACGAGTGGCGGAAAACCTTGTTCCACACCATCCGATCGGCGATCAGCGCCTCGTCCCGGGTGATGTGGGTCCGGCGCCGGGTGGTCGCGAAGGTCCCGGCATAGCCCGGGTACAGGCTCGTGCCTTGCGACGTCAGCCTGCGCACGTCACCCGAGGCCAGGTCCGAGCCGCTCTCCTCGAGCGACCCGACAAGCATCCGATAGGCGGACGCGGGCACGAGGTCGTCGGCGTCGGCGAACGCGAGATACTCGCCGGACGCCTTCCGGATGCCCGCGTTCCGCGCGGCGCTGAGCCCCTGGTTCTCCTGCGTGATCACGCTGAACCTCCGGTCGCGGGCGACCTGCGACCTCGCGATCCGGGAGGTTCCGTCCGTGGATCCGTCATCGACCAGAATGAACTCCAGGCCGTCCATCTCCTGCGTTGCCAGCGATTTCAGCAGCGGTGAAAGGTAGAGCTCGACGTTGAACATCGGAACGACGACACTCAGTTTCGCGTTCATGCTTTCCGCAGCCCCTTTGGGTGAGGTCAAGGACATGCATCGCACGACCGCAGCCGCGCGGGCAGTACCGGGAGATTGTTCAACCGATCAATCTGAGAGGTTGCACGCCGCTCGTTCAGGAATGGCCGACGTGATCCCCCGCGCAATCGAGGGCCTCGGCGATGCCCATCCAGCTCTGAGCGCATTGGCGGGCGACCCTGGCCACCACGACGGCACAGTGTGGGGGCAGCTCGCGGGTGGCCTCTCGCAACTGAACCTGATTGACCACCCGGTTGCCGAGGAACTGGAGGAAGTGCCGGCCTGCCTCGGAGTACCGCAGGGACGGATCGCGGCGCAGGCCCTCCAGAAGTGCGTCGGTCTCGGCCCCGCCGGAGGGGGACGCCATGCCAGCCGGCATGTTCGCGCCCATGGTGCGGCTCGATCGCTTCACGGCCTGGCTCGCGGGCACCGGATCACGCCCGGCCTGCACCCGGCTACGTACGTCGCGAGCGGTACCTACCGAGATGCCGGCCTCGCGAGCGACCTCCCGGAGCGACGCTTGCGGTCGCTGGGCCATGACCTCGCTGGCGACCCGCCGCCCCTCAGCGGTTCTGAGGGGACGGACCCGTCCGTCTTGACCGATCCGCTCCTTGCTGCCGGCGCCGTCCTGCGTGTCGGCGCGGATGGCGGCGACGGTAGCGGGAGCCAGCCCGGCGATGCCGGCCACCGCACGATCGGACAGGCGGGGCTCGGAGCGGATGATGCGCCCCACCGCGGCCCGCCGGTCCGCGAGGGTGAGGGGCAGACCGTGTTTCACATTGGTCCTGACGGCGACCCGGAACGCGTCGACCTCGCTGCCGCGGAAGAAGCGCACGGCCAGCGTCGAGGCGCCATTGAGCTGCGCGGCGCGGAGCCGGTGCATTCCGTCGATGACAGACATGGTCGCCTCGTTGACCAGGATCGGCGGCAGCTCCTCCGAAACCTGGGCCAGCAGCCGCGCGTGCTCGGGATCCACCCCGCCCAGCCGCAGTGGATCAGCGTCCACCAGCTTCTCTATCGATACGGAGACGACCTGCGATGAAATCGATTTCTCATCGTTCCCGTTCGTTTCGCTCTCAGACGTCATTTCAGAATCCTGTTGGAGAACCAAAGCGTCGGCCCCTGTCTCGGAAAACGCTAGGCTTACATTTCAGAAGTCATGCTTGTTCGGAATCTCCCGCGCACCGCCGAGTGCCGCTTCGCGCGGCCGGCAGTGAATGCGCCGTGGACGGCGCCGCGTGAGCACCCTTGAGTTATTCGAACATGTGTTCTAACTGCGACCAAGGAGCCAGCCTGCACCCACCGACGATCTTCGGCCAGACAGTGCGAATGTCGACAGTGCCACTGTGGCGTTAGCGATGACGGAGCGTGATGTCACGCCCAGAACGCCGCCCGCCAGCTGCCGCGGACCCGGGGCCGTGACCGCCCACGTGAGCGCTAACGGGATCGTCACGTACCCCCTTGACGATCATTCGGCAGCTGTGACATGGTCGCTGCAATGTTTGCGTAAACATCGCCTTTGCGGCACGCCGCCAACGCCCGGTCCGACGCTGGGATCGTTCGCTGGACGGAGAGGGAAGAACCTTGATTTCGACTCGTGTGACGGACGCCGCCGGCGAGGCCGTTCGGGCCGCCACGTTTGTGATCGAAGGGCAGGAATTCCTGCTCAACGACGAGCCGTTCCGCATCATCTCCGGCGCTCTGCACTACTTCCGCGTCCACCGGGATCAGTGGGCGGACCGGATCCGCAAGGCACGCCAGATGGGGTTGAACACCATCGAGACCTACGTCGCCTGGAATGCCCATTCGCCGGTCGACTCAGCCTTCGATCTGACCGGCGGACTGGATCTGGGCGGGTTCCTGGATCTGGTCGCGGCCGAGGGCATGTACGCGATCGTCCGCCCCGGACCGTACATCTGCGCCGAGTGGACGAACGGCGGCCTTCCGGTGTGGCTGTTCCGCCAGGAGGCGGTGGGGATCAGACGGAACGAACCCACCTTCATGTCCGCCGTCAGCCGCTACTTCGACCAGCTGGCGCCGGTCATCGTCCCCCGGCAGGTGGACCGCGGCGGCCCGGTCATCCTGGTCCAGATCGAGAACGAGTACGGCGCCTACGGCACCGACAAGACGTACCTGCGCAGGCTCATGGAACTGACCAGGGAAATCGGGGTGACCGTTCCGCTGACCACGGTCGATCAGCCGGTGGACGACATGCTCGACGACGGCGGGCTCCCCGAACTACACAAGACGGCTTCCTTCGGCTCCCGTGCGGAGGAGCGGCTGGCCACCCTGCGAAAGCATCAGCCGACCGGTCCCCTCATGTGCTCCGAATTCTGGAACGGGTGGTTCGACAGCTGGGGTGGCGTTCACCATGTGACTTCGGTCGACCAGAGCGCTCATGACCTCGACCAGATTCTGAAGCACGGAGCTTCGGTCAATATCTACATGTTCCATGGTGGCACCAACTTCGGCTTCTCCAACGGGGCCAACGACAAGGGCTCCTTCCGGCCGATCGTCACCAGCTACGACTACGATGCGCCGTTGGACGAGGCGGGCAACCCCACCGCGAAGTACTGGGCGTTCCGAGATGTCATCCGCAAGTACGCGCCCGTCGGCGACGACATCCCGGTCGCGGCGGCCCCGCCGCCCGCATTCCGCGTACGCTTCGACAGGCTTCTCCCGCTGTGGGACATCGTCGATCGGCTGGGGAAAGCGAGCTGGCATGACGATCTGCCCACTGTCGACGCGGTCGGCCAGGGCGAGGACTTCGCCCTGTATCGGACCGAGATCGACCGCAGCGGTCCGAGCGTTTTCCACGTCGCCGAGGTACGCGACCGGGCCCAGGTCTTTCTCGACCGGCAGGGCCTGGGCACGCTCGAGCGGGAGCACAAGGACCGGTCGATCGTCCTGCCCCCCGACGCCCGGGGATACCTGGAACTACTCGTCGAGGACCAGGGCCGAGTCGACTACGGCCGGCGGCTCGGCGAGCCGAAGGGACTCATCGGGCCCGCAACGGTAAACGGTGATCCGCTGCGCCGGTGGGAGATCCTGCCGCTCGGCCTGTCCACCGTCCCGGAGGTCACCGAAGCCTTCGCATCGGTACCGCGGGCCGAGGTCACGGTGCTCGCCGGCCCCACGTTCGCCCAGGCCGAGTTCGACCTGCCGACCCCCAGCGACCTCTTTCTCGACACGAGTGCATGGGGGAAGGGGATCGCCTGGATGAACGGATTCTGTCTCGGCCGATACTGGTCCCGCGGACCGCAACAGACCCTGTACGTGCCGGGGCCCGTGCTCCACCAGACCGGGAACCGGCTGGTCATTCTCGAGCTCCAGGCCAGCGGAAACGCGGAGGCCGCCTTCGTTTCCGCTCCTGACCTGGGCCCTGTCGAGGAGTGACCGGAGAGCACGCGGTGGGGCAGTCGTGGATGGACACTGCTACCTTCGGCGCCGTCAGAGACCAAGATATTTGCTGAGTCTCCATCTACTGGGCAGCGCATCGGGGGACGCGATGACACCAGAGCCGCTATCGGCAACCCCACCCGCGTCTCGCGAAGAGCTCGCCCGTCTCGTCCGGTCCTGGCGCGAGCGCCTCGATCCCGACGAGATTCCCGGCCTCTTCGCTTCCACCCGGCCACGGCGCCGCAAGCGCGTCAGCCAGGAACAGGCCGCCGCTCTCATCGGCTACAGCGTCGGATGGACCGGCAGCCTCGAACGCGGCGAGCGGCAGAACTACAGCGTCGACTTCCTCGACCGCGTCGCGTATACCCTGCGGCTCAGCCCGGACGAGAAGACACTGCTCTTTCTGCTCGCCACCGGCCACGAGCCCCCCGTGCTCGCTCGCTTCCCCACTTTGAAGGCGACCGCGGACATCCGCCGGTTCCTTGATGCCCAGCCGTGGCCGGCCTACATCCACGACGACGCCTGGGACCTGGTCGCCTACAACGAACACACGCAGGACTGGTTTCCCTGGGTCGCCGGGCCCGAGACCAACGTGATGCGCTGGGTCTTCACCTATCCCGAGGCCCGCCGGCAGCTCTACCGCTGGGAGTCCGAGTGGGGACCGCCGATGCTGGCCCAGCTGCGCTTCGCCCACGCCCGCACCCCCGGCAACGAACGCCTCACCGAGGTACTTACCGAGATCCTGCGGGTCAACGCGGATGCCCGAGAATTCTGGGGCCGCCCAACCGTCTCCGTCCACCCGGACGGCGATCGGCGCTCGCTGTACCTGCCTCACCACGGCCACAAGATCCAGCCGATCGAACTCGTCGCGCTGGAGCCCCTGCGTGCACCGGGCAACCGCATCGTGATGCTCCTGCCATCCGACACCGAGCCGGCCCCTTGACCCGGCCCGCCGGCGAGAAGTGGGGTGCCGCCGTCGGCACGGCTACGGTCGGCCCGTCATCAGCCGGGCCAGCTCCAGTCGCTTGATCTTGGTGGTGGCGGTGTGCGGCAGGTCGTCGAGCCGCCACTGCACCGGATCGGCCATAGCCGGCAGGCCCACCACGGCCGCGTCCCAGGCATCCCGGTCGAGGGGCTGGTCATCGCGGGTGCAGACGACCGGCACGGCGCCGCCGTCCGCTCCAGGGACGATGATCACCTCGACCAGCTCGTACATCCGGGCGAAGAGCGCGTCCTCCACAGCGAGCGTGCTGTCGATGCCCGGGATCAGGTCGACCTCCCGGTCGAGCAGGTGTAGGCATCCCCAGCGGGTGCGGTAACCGACGTCGCCCATCCGCCACCAGCCGTCGCTGATCTGCTTCGCATAGCGCTCCGGCTCGCCGAGATAGGTGGCGATCCGGCCGTCGCTGCGCACCTCGATGTAGCCGGGGGTCGACTTCGACGGCTTGGCGCCGTCGCGGCTGACGACGCGTACGTCGGTCATGCCGGGAAACGGCACGCCGACGCAGCGGCCGTCCGCGTCCGCGCCGCGATGCCGGTTGTACGGGCGGCCCGCGATCGGCCCCACTTCGCTCTGGCCGTACATCTGCATGAAGACGGGCGAACGCCGGCGGGAGGCGCCGAGCAGGCGGTGCACCGTACGCGGGTGGATCGCGTCGAAGGTGCTGCTGAACACCTTGACGTTGCGCAGCGGCGCGCGCTCGTCGTCGATCAGCTCCTCCCAGCGCATGAAAGAGTTCGGGTGCGCCTCGATCAGCCCGGGCGGGGCCTGGGTGAACACGTCGGCGACCGATGCGGGGTCGTCGTCGGCCAGCACGATGAGCTGGTGTCCCTGAAGTATGGCGATCGGCATCGCGGTGAACATCCGCGAGTGCACGAAGGAGACGTGGATCGCGACCGGCTCGCGGCTGGGGACCAGCGCGGCGACGGTGGCCTGCGGCCGGTAGCGGGACTGGAAGGTGAATCCGGTATGCACGGCCAGCTTCGGCATGCCGGTGGTGCCGGAGGTGTGCGTGATCAGCGTCGGGTGATCGGGCGGCATCGTCACCGCCGGCACGCGGCGTGTCCCGGCGAACGATGAGAGCTCGGTGGCGCCTTCATGACTGCCGGAGGCGAGCAGCACCCGGCACGCGCGGTCGAAGACCGAACCGGGCAGGTCCTTTTCCAGCTTGGCCTGATCGGTGAGCAGGTACGGCCGGTCCAGCCGGCGCAGCAGTTCCGCGACGGTGTCGCCGTCCAGCTTCGGCGACAGCAGCGCCGGCACCGCCCCGATCCGGGCCGCGCTGCAGGCCAGCAGGGTGATGTCGAAGCTGTTCGACTTGTGGATGACCACCCGGTCACCGGCTCGCGCGCCGGCCGCCCACAGCCGGGACGCGAAATCATCCACCAGATCGGCGATCTCGGTCATCGTCAGGCGGCGTCCGCGCTCGGGTGCGATGTCGAGGGTGTGGTCGAGAACGACGAGGTTCGCCGGATAGCGGCCGGCCGCGCGGTCGAAGAGGGTGCCCAGCCGGATGCCGTGATTTCGTATCCTCTGCAACAACATTGACTACCCTTTCCGTCACTTGCCGGCTTCGATGACGACCTTGATGCGCTCCAGGGTGTGGGCGATGTCCTGTTCCAGCTTCTCCGACCATTCCCGGATGAATCGGTCGCGCTCGTCCTCATCGAGGTCGGCGACGATCTTGTAGATGCCCTCGGTGGGCTGGTCCATCCGGAAGTGGTGGGTCAGCAGGCACCCCTGCGCGGCCGGCTCCAGGTCGAATCCCCACACGCTCTGCTGGTTCTCGCGGGCGTGTGTCAGCATCGCCCACCGGAAGGTCCGGCCCGGCTCGGCCGCGGTGATCCGGGCCTCGGTGTACCAGACCCCGCGGACCAGGGGCGCCCAGCCCACCACGTCCTCGCTGCGCAGGTTCTCACCACGGAAGATCGCACCCACGGTGGCCGGTGCGCCGGAAATCCATTCCCCTCCGCGGCATTCCGGACTCCATTCGGCACTGCGCGTCAGATCGCTGACCACGGCGTAAACCTCGTCCGGAACGGCATTCACCGAAATCTTCCCACGCAGATCGAACAGCGGCGACTTCTCCACGATTGATAGCGTCATATCACTATCGTGGCGCCCCATTCCGAAGGGGTCAAAGAACGAGTTGATGGTTCGTCAGGTCGGGTGTTGCCAGCAGCTCGGTACGCAAGATCAGCCGTCGGCCGTGCGTCTCGCCGGCCTCCACCCGCCGGTGCGCTTCGGCCATGGCGCTCAGCGGCAGGACCTCGGCGACCCGGGGGCGCAGCCGCCCGTCGGCGAGCAATCGGTTGACGGTGCCGGCGGCCTCCGCGAGCTCACCGGCGCCGGCCTGGGAAATGGCGAAGCCCGCGACCGTGCAGTCCTTGAGGTACAGCGGGCCCACCGGCAGCACCTGGCGGCTACCCAGCCCGGCCATCAGCACCAGCCGCCCCCGCCGAGCGAGCAGGTCCACCGCTCCCTCGATGTCGTTCACGCCGGCGGTGTCGACGTAGAGGTCTGCGCCGTCCGGGCAGGCCTCCCGGAGACGCTCGGCAAGCGCGGGGTCACGGTAGTCGAGAACCTCGGCCGCGCCGAGCCCCCGGCAGTAGCCGGCGTCGCCGGCGCTCGCCGTGGCGACGACCCGGGCGCCGGCAGCGACGGCCAGCACGACGGTCGCCGCGCCCACGTTGCCGCCGGCGCCCACCACGACAACGGTTTCGCCCGTCCGCAGCCGGCCATGGGTGAAAAGCGCGAGGTACGCCGTCGCCGCCGGGTGCGCGACGGCGACCGCGTCCTCCGGCCGGACGCCGTCGGGCAGGTGATAGAGCCGGCCGGCCGGGACCACCGCCTGCTCGGCGGCGGCGCCCTGCCGGCCGGCATGGCCGAGGCTGTTCGACCACACCAGATCGCCGGGTTTGAATCCGGGAGCGCCCGGGCCGGCCACGGCGACCGTGCCGACGAGGTCGCGACCGACGACGAACGGGAACTCGACCGGGGTGCGCCAGGCGCCCGACCGGACGAAGGTGTCGACGTTGTTGACCGTGGTGGCGAGGACGTCGACGAGAACGTCGTTCGGGCCGGCCTCCGGCGCGGGCAACTCGCCGTAGCGGATGTTGCCGGGCGGACCTGGTTCCTCGAGATAAGCGGCACGCATGACTCGTGATTCTGGCAAGGACCCGGCGGGCCTGCCGAGGCAATTGCACAGTCTCTGTCAGGTCGGCACGCACCTGACACATTCATTCCGGGCTCATTGCACGGGCGCCGGAGGTATTCGGAGAATATATACACACCATGATCGGCATCAGTGTCGCGAAAATACACGTTAGGAGCGCTCCGGCAATGACCAGCATCTCTGCTGCCTGCTATCCGTCGGTCGGTAACCTCTTCGCCCCCGGTGCGGCCGCCGCCAGCCATCCGAGCGGAGGGATCCGATGACCGCCCTCGAGATCTGCATCGTCGGTTGCGGGCCGCGCGGCCTGTCGGTGCTGGAACGGCTGTGTGCGCAGGAGCGCCACGCCCCGAGCCGGGACACCGTCACCGTGCACCTGGTCGACCCGCAGGCGGCCGGCGGCGGCGCGGTGTGGCGCACCGACCAGTCGCGGCTGCTGCTGACCAATACGGTCGCTTCCCAGATCACCCTTTACACCGACGACAGCTCCCGGATCGACGGTCCGGTCGAGCCCGGCCCGAGCCTTTACGAATGGGCCCGAAGCCTTGCCCTGCTGGGCCCGCTCGGCCGCCACGACCCGGCCACCGTCGCCGAGGCACAGCGGCTCGGCCCGGATGACTACCCGAGCCGCGCGTTCTACGGCCGGTACCTGTCCGACAGCTTCGCGCGCGTCGTCGCCGACGCCCCCGAGCACGTCACAGTGCGCGTCCATCGCTCCACGGCGGTGGCGATCGCAGACACCAACGGGATGGCCGGCGGCCCCCAGGGCGTGCGCCTGGCCGACGGCACCCGGCTGCACGGGCTCGATGGCGTGGTTCTCGCACTGGGGCACATCCCGGCGCTGCTGCCACCCCGCCAGGCCAGGACCGCGAGCCTGGCCCGGATCCACCGGCTGCACTACCTGACCCAGGCCAACCCGGCCGACGTCGACCTCGACGTCCTGCCGGCCGGCGAACCGGTGCTGGTGCGCGGCCTCGGCCTGAACTTCTTCGACTACCTGACACTGCTCACCTCAGGCCGCGGCGGCCGCTTCTCCCGCACCGCCTCGGGACTGCGGTACTACCCGAGCGGGCAGGAACCCCGGCTGTACGCGAGCTCCCGCCGCGGTGTCCCGGCCCACGCCCGCGGCGACAACGAGAAGGGCGCCTACGGCCGGCACACGCCCCGGGTGATGACGCCGCAGATGATCGAGGGAATGCGGCGGCGCCAGGCGGACGGGGAGGCGATCAGTTTCGCCCGCGACGTGTGGCCGGCTGTCGCCACGGAGGTCGAGTGCGTCTACTACACAGCCCTTCTGCCCCCGTCGCAGCGAGCCGCGTTCGCCGCACGCTACGTCGCCGCCACCTCCTGGCAGCGGGCGGCACTGCTCGACGAGTACGCGATCGCGGCCGGCCGGCGGTGGAACTGGGAGCTCATCGCCCGCCCGTACGCCGACCGCGACTTCACCGACCGGGCCGACTTCCATGACTGGCTGGTGGCTTATCTGCGGCACGACGTCGAGCAGGCCCGGCTAGGCAACGTCAGCGGACCGCTCAAGGCCGGCCTGGACGTGCTCCGCGACGTGCGCAACGAGATCCGGCAGATCGTCGATCACGGCGGCATCGACGGCGATTCCTACCGTGACGAGCTGACCGGCTGGTACACCCCGTTCAACGCGTTCCTGTCGATCGGGCCGCCCGCGTCCCGGATCGAGGAGATGATCGCCCTGATCGAGGCGGGCGTCCTCGAGATGACCGGCCCCGGCACGCAACTCCTGATCGACACCGAGCGGCCGGCCTTCGTGGCACAGTCCCGGCTGGTGCCCGGTCCGCCGATCCGGGCGGCCGCGCTGGTCGAGGCGCGGCTGCACGAGCCCGATCTGCGCAACACCGCCGATCCGCTGTTACGGCACATGCTGGACACCGACCAGTGCCGGCCGTACCGGTTGCCCTGCGCGTCCGGCGGGGAGTACGAGACGGGCGGGCTGGCGGTCACCGAGCGCCCGTACCGGGTGATCGACCAGCAGGACCAGCCGCATCCGCGCCGCTTCGCGTACGGCGTGCCCACCGAGTCGGTGCACTGGGTGACCGCCGCCGGTATCCGACCCGGCGTGGACTCGGTGACCCTGTCCGACTCGGACGCCATCGCGGCTGCCCTGCGGGCCCTCGCCCCGGCCCGGCACACCGCGGCGGCGTCCAGCGGGGTAGTCGTATGACTCCGGACAGCGGGCTGCTCTCCCCCGTCCGAGCCGGCACGGCGATCGAGTCGCTGGTCGACGACCAGGCGTGGCTGCAAGCCATGCTGGATGCCGAGGCCGCGCTCGCCCGCGCCCAGGCGCGACTCGGCACGCTGCCGGCGGACGCCGCGGCGGCCATCTCGCGGGCCGCCCGGGCCGAGCATTTCGACGTACGCGAGCTGGCGCTCGCCGCCCGGCAGACCGCCAACCCGGTGGTCGGCCTGATCCAGGCGCTGATCCGCGTGGTCGGCCCGGAGCATGCCGAGTACGTCCACCGCGGATCGACCAGCCAGGACATCTTCGACACCGGGGCGATGCTGGTCTGCGCCCGCGCCCTGGAGCTGATCGGCGACCAGCTGACCCGCACCGCCGCGGTACTGGCCGGGCTTGCCCGCACCCACCGCGACTCGGTCATGG
>Ga0307515_10023052_pt1 | contig 10940 bp, 2 predicted proteins | sample 17_EM_MG_FD_194513 | JGI IMG/M metagenome (GOLD analysis project Ga0307515, IMG submission 194513) | Populus trichocarpa ectomycorrhiza microbial communities from riparian zone in the Pacific Northwest, United States - 17_EM | ecosystem: Host-associated > Plants > Roots > Unclassified | place...
CACCTCGCGTACAGCTTATGTCAGCTACGCGTAGGTATATCACCTCCTTACGCCCTCGACCCCTACGATCGATCGCGTAACGTTTTGTAGACTCCTCGAATACATACGCTTTGTAGCCACTACCCCCGGCCCATAACAGAACTAAAAGCGATTTTACCAAATTTAACTTCTTAAGTTAGGATAATAGGTAGAGGCTTAGCAGGAGGCCTATTTATTAGTAGTATAGCTATAGTTAATAACTTAAATAATAGTAACCAGGATAACTAGTTCCTTAACTTCTGTTCTAATATTATAATAAGCAATAATTAAAGCAAGTTTATTAACTATAAGACTTTATTAATACCTATTGTAATAGGGACGTTAGGAGGGACTATTTATTATATAACCGGCAAAGGAATAGTATATATACCCTTACTAATAGACAATAATAGCACCTGCACAGTAGCTACTAAGGCCTTCTTCGTATCTAAATCACCTTATAAACTCCTTTTAGAGTTAGCTCTTAAGAAGCGTAAGTAGCTCTATATTGGACCTAATAAGGAAATAGGTAGTTATATAATTTAGAGGTACTTAGATGACTTAATTATAGGCAGAGTAACGTATATAAACAGCCTATACGTAATTTAACTAGCTCTAAAGCTTTAATACATTGCGCACGCCACTATATTAGCGTCTCGGCTATATAGGCAAGGATATACTATAAAAGGTGGCCAAAATAGGCGACTTTAGCCTTATAGGTACGCTGACTTAATATAAGGCCTATTACCTAGCGACGGCAAAGCGCTAGGTCTCTTATACTATACCTATACCACCTTAGCGGCCATTTAAACGCGTATATGCTAATACCTTCTACCTCACCCTAGAGGGAGTTGGGGGTAATAAGTATATAGCAATCTTTATAGAAGCGTACGCCAGATATATATACGCCTTCTTTAAAACTAAGAAGATAATTACCGCAGAAGGGCTTTAAGAGCTTAATAATCTAGTATATAATTAAACTGGACAATATATTGGCTCGCTCGTAATCAACGGTGGTAAAGAGTTTAGTATTAAAGAGCTTACTAAATACGCCAAATTAGTAGGCATAAACATACTATATATAGCTCCCTATACCTCTAAGCAAAACGGAACGCCTAAACGCATTAGAGGTATTATATTAGGCATAGCTAGATTAATAATAATTAAGGCTAATCTACTAGAATACCTATAGGACGAAGCTTATAAGATAGCGATTTAAATTTGGAATAGAATACCTTATAGAAAAGAGACTAGATTACCGTTTTAAATTAACGCTAAGTACTATAACTAGCTATTTAAAATGCGTATACCAAATATATTATATCTATAACGTTATAGTACGACTACCTACGTCTATATTAAAGGACTAAAAAGTATATAGTTAAGGAAGCTAGCTCCACGAGCTAAAAAGGGACGCCTAGTTAGTTATAAAGGTAATAACGGTTATATCTATTATGTCTAGATACTAACTAAGAATAAGATTATACGGTTACGCGATATAATATTTAATAAGGCTCTTAACCTACTAATTGCTATACTAGAGGATAAGCTTACTATATAGGAGCTAAAGCTAGAACTACCACCGGAACCATAAGGTTTAACTACTACTATAGTTACTATAGTTACCTACCCTACTGTAAAAGCATTAAAAGAAAAGGAACACCGTATAGGAGAACTAGAAGGACTCTATACTTCTAATTTAGTACTAGGAGAACTAGGCCCAAAAAAAGCAATATTACGGTTATCTCCCTTACTAAAGCTAGGTCCATTAACATAGTTAAATTAGTTATTAAGTTAGAGCCCCTTAATGGAGTTAGGGGCCTCTATAGTATTAGTGTTAACCTTTAAAAAGGCAAGTAACCTATATAGAGATATATAACGCTACGCCACTATATTTTAAATAACTAATGCATCTACTATAAAGGACGCAGCTAAGGCGCTGCAAGCCTTTAAGAAGGTAGCCTGGTAATTAACTGCTAACTTACTTCTTGCGGGTAGAGAGAGCATAATACCATTAATTGCTAAAAGCGACGACAAGGACTATAACGATTAAGATAATATTAATTTAGATAATAATAGAGTCTACTAAATTAACTAATAGCTTAAGGGGGGTATAGAGATAGAAGCTGCTAAAGCAGAGGAGCTTCCTATTAGAGTAAATACTTATAGCTAAAAGAAGAAGGTCTCTTACATGGCGATCGCATTCTCGTCCTATATATAGATGCAGCTAGCTCCTTAGGAACCTTATTTAAAAGCTCCGCATAAGATTAAGATACTGCGAATATTAAAGGAGGCTCTATAGTTACTAGAAGCTCCTTACTAGCGTTAAGCGCTAATAGTTAAAATAACTTAACACCAAAAAGCTAAAATATATTAATTGGTTAAGAGACCAAAGGGCGCATAAGTACTACTATTAAAGTTCGTGTTTAACCTTAAATATAATATATCTAGAGAGGTAATCCGGTATAAGGCATAGTGGGTTATATACAGTAACCACCAGGTGGCGGATATTAACTATAACCGTATATATGCCGCGGTAGTAACCTTAACTGCATATAGGATCCTACTAGCGTTAATTGCGGTATATAACCTTAAGGCTTAGCAGATTAATATTATTACGGCCTTCCTAAATAGCTTTATAAGGAAGCACTTAATCTATATATAATAGCTAAAAGGATTTAAAAATAATAACTATACGTTAGTCTGTCTATTACTAAAGGCGATATATAGCCTTAAACAGGTACCTCTGCTGTGGTATAATACCCTAACGGAGTATTTAAAGACGATAGGATTTAAGCCAATTAACGAAGATCCTTGCGTATTTCGATATCGCGAACACTAGGACGCCTATCTCTACTTATACGTAGATAATATTATAATTGCGGCGGCAACAATACTAGTAATTAAGGCCCTTAAGGAGCTCCTATAGAAATAATATAAGATTAAGGACCTAGGAGAGCTTTAATTCTTTTTAGGGATTTATATAGTACACAACCAAGTTAATTAAAAGATCGCGATTATACAGGACGCCTATATAGCGAGGATCCTAGAGTCCTTTAAGCTTACTAGAATTAACCTAAAAGCAACACTAATAGCTACTAGCCTTTAATTAAGAAAGCGCTATCTAGAAGACCTTACAGATAAGGCCTATAAGAAGTAGTACTTAAAAGCCATTAGATCCTTTACCTAGCTCTTATATTAAATAAGGCTAGACCTATCTACGGCTATAAGAAAGCTATTATAATATTTAGCTAACCCACCTAACGAACATTAAGCGCATGTTAAGAGAGTATTTAAATATATCTAAGGTATAAAAGACTACGGAATTATATATAGCGGGAAGTAGTATAACCTAAAGAGACTTAACCTAGAGGTATATGTTAATGCAGCTTATGGTAATAATCTAGATAACCGTAAATTAACTTAGGGCTAGTTTATTAAACTAACTAGAGCTCCAATTAAATAGGCTTTAAAGAAGTAATTAATAGTAGCAACGTTATCTACGGTAGTAGAGTACCTAGTAATTAAATCGGCAGTATAAAAAGTAATTAAGATTACAACATTTCTAAGAGCCCTTAGCTATAACGGTACGGATCTAGCTTTAGTTTAGATTTACACGGACAGTATAAATATATAAGCACTTACTAAGGGCGAATAACCGGTGCTAAAAGAGCGCTATATGGATATTAAGCTCTATAAGATTAAGGATAATATTAAATAGGGTAGGATTAAACTACACTATATACCGGGCGTAGATTAGCCAGCAGACGACTTAATAAAGGCTCTACTAAAGGTCGCCTATAAGGCGTTTAAGATAGGTATTAGAGTTACTAAAGTCTCCTAGGTTACCTAGGCCTAATTAGGAAATCATACTACAACCAGCAGAACCTCGGAATTAATGCCAATTAACTTAGTTTCAAATTTCAAAAACTTACTAATACTACTTTTTAGCATAGGAGACGGGCGATCGAGCGCCGTCGATATTTAAATTTTCCATTTTTTTTCCCAAGCTCATTTCTTACTACTTATACTACCCCTACCTAATAACCACAACCTTATAGAGCATGGTATAGTCATCCTAGAGGAGTTTCCTATTCGCTAGAGCTTATAGAGCCTGGGGGGGTGTATTGGTAGGGGGAAAGTACTTAGGCAGTCTCTTTAAGCTCAGCGACGTGTCACGTGACAGCGCGCGGGCCATCGTGTAGATACCTTCTCGGGGTCTTCAAGCCCCTGAGCTTCTTCCTCATAGAGTATCATATGTATCATTCCATCAGCCTGCTCAGTGCCCTGACAACTTCAATTTTCGCAATTTTATATAAGAGACACTTCCTCCTGTATATTTAACTCCCTAATAATACCTTTTTAACCTAATAAGCTAACGAGTCGAGTTAGACTAGTCTCCTCCACAATTGATTACTTTTTTACGATAGGAATATATTAATAGGGGGGTTACATTATCTTAGGTGCCTTAGCCGCTTCTCCAAGGAATTTGTGGCGTTGCATAGCCCCACTCTCCCGCCACAGCCCCACTCTACCAACTCGTGCAAACTCCTAAGCCAATTAGCGGCGCGCACTAACTCCTGCGAACTCCTAAGCCAATAGAACGTCGCGCTACCCCCTAGCCCCCCTACAACCCCAAAATTCCTCTGCGAAGCGTCTAAGAGATTATAGGCGCGCGTTTGCTATAAACTAGGCGCGATTTTTAATATATACTAACTTTAAGTAACTATAACGGGGTTAATATAGCGGCTATAGCTATAGTTCTAAATATAATTAAATTATAACATCCTCTATTAGTATATTCTAGTAAATTTAATTAGCTAATTAATATATTAGGGGGTAAAGTACAGCCTTAAAGTTTAAAGACGCGTTTTTAAACCCGGTTATACCTAACTAGCCTTATTAATATAGCGACCGTACTCCACCACTACAACTCTATTCACTATTAAACTTTATAAGGCGCCTCTTATACCCTATTACAAATAGCTTACCTAATTATAATATACCTATACAATATTTATAGCGCGTTATTAGTCGGGTACGCTCTTTTAGGAATTCTTATAAGCTTTTACAAACTCCTAAACTAATTAAAAGAGCTTTTATAAACTCCTATAAACTCTTAGGCTAATTAGAAGAGCTTCTACAAACTTTTATAAACTCTTAGGCTAACTAAAAGAGCTTCTATAAATTCCTATAAGCTTTTAGGCTAATTAGAAGAGCTTCTATAAACTTTTATAAACTTCTAAGCCAATTAGATAAGCTTATACGAGCCCCTAAGCTAAGCTAGATAGATACTAAGATACGGGTCTAAACTAAAGAAGAAGAAGAAGGGCGCCGACTATTAGGGTTAATGGTATAGATCTTAGGGTAGGGCAGTAGAGTCGCCTATACTATAACCATCAGCTAATCGTGGTTCTATTCTAAAGACTTTATAGTTGTTAGAATGTATAGATAGAGGTTATATATCGCTAATTAGTCACCCTTATAGTGACTTATCACCCCCCTACTTAGGCACTGCGATTCTTACAATCCTTTACTTTCTACAATTAATAGAACAACTATCATACTACCTATAACTTGTAGATACGTGATATTACCTTATATTACCAACAATAATTAGTGGTTAACTTTACTGTTATACCACAAAACAGCTAGGTATTTCACTAAGAAGAGATAAGCTACTGTACCAGTGCTACTCGTGCTAAAGAAAGCTATCTTTTAAGGTTAGAACTGGTCCTAAACTTTAAATAGAACTCTTCTATAAATCTAAGGATCTAAAGGCCAGAACTAGTCCTAAGCCTTTCCTAGATTATAGATTCTTGCGTCTATTACGCAGAACAACACGCTTTATAAGTCTTTGCGATTTAAGGCTAGAACTAGTCTTAAGCCCTATAATCGCAAATACATGTTATAAACGCGTACTAAATAATAAACGCGTATTAAATAACGAACGCGTACTAAACAATAATCCCTATACTAACTACACTTCCCTTCCTCCAAAAATATAGCTACGACTACTTTAAATAATTAAAGAGACCCCTTACCACTAGGGGTAGCTACGTACGCGAAACTTATCAATAAAGATTAGGATGAATTTCCCGTTTTTAATATAACAACCTATACGGTAAAATAAGTTAATAGCTTCCTCCTACACTATATTCTATTCTACTAAAGTAGATATTATACTAATATATAACTATAGGAATATTTTAGGAAGGATTTTATAGGATGGACTGCTAACACCTAGGCACTTAGAAATAATAATATTGTTTAGGATTTTTAAGACTTCCTTTAAGAGAATAGAGTATTTGTCCCTATAGATGGGGGCATTATTAGAAATAATATTTAGGAGTAGGTCCTTAACGTAAAGGAAGAGCATAAATAGACTCTATAAGAGATTAAGCACCAAATACGCATTATAAAGAAGTTTAACTCTTAATGGAATCCTAACAATGGACAGCTATAAGCAACATTAATACCTTTTTATAGCCCCCTACTAGCTACACAAGCATCTCTAGCCCGACCACCAGCTACTTTGCCAATTCCACTAGCTATTCCAACTACTATACTACCAGTTATCCCAATCGCTGCACCACTAGAGATAAATCTTCCTCCGCCTCCTCCACTGTAATCTCCATAGCAACCTCCGCAAGAACCTTCGCAATAAGCTCCGCAACAAGCTCCGCAATAAGCTCTGCAGTAAGCTCCGCAAGAACATCCGCAGTAACGTCCGCAGCAATCTCCGCAACAACGTCCGCAGCAATGTCCGCAGTAACGTCCGTAAGAACCTCTATAGGAACCTCTGCAGGAACCTCTATAAGTAATACCATAGATAACCTTAGGCTATCAAACACCTTAAGTTCCTTAGCCTTAAGTTCTTTAGGCTGCCGTATCTTAACCCGTGCCTTAAGCTCTGTCCTACTAGCAACCTCCGCAAGAACCTCCGCAGTAAGATTAGGAGAAGAAGTTTAGCGAGGAATTAGTTCGCATATTTAAGAAGTTAAGGCTAGTCATTTAAGGTTATAACGACGACGTTAAGTGGTATTTGTATAGTAACCACAAAAAGAAAAGTCGCTAGTATTGGGAGTAAGACACGTAGTTATCACGTAGTACTGCGACACTATCTACTACCTTCCTTGTAGATCTGCTATGTCGAAAATCACGTTAATAGTGCACCCTAAACGCTAACGCGCTCCCTATCCTCTGCCCTTTTAAATCTACTAATATTTGCGGTAGCTATAAACCTAATAACTGTTATAACTAATATACCTGCGAACTAACCCTATAATAAGACTCCGTGCTAATCTGCCTATAATTAACCAACCGACTAATAGACAAGCTCTATACCCAACCACTATTACTACCGCCGCTGGTACCGTACTACCACCTAAATAGACTTTTGCTACTTCTATCTACAGCGCCATAAGTATAAAGAAAGAACTGCTAGTGTTGGAATGTATGGACAGAGGTTATATATCGCTAATTAGTTACCCTTATAGTGACTTATCACCCCCCTACTTAGGCACTGCGATCCTTATAATCCTTTGCTTTCTATAATTAATAGAACAACCATTATACTACCTACAACTTGTAGATACGTGATATCACCTTATATTACTAATAATAGTTAATTCGGAGTCTAAGCGTAAAGCAATTACTATTAGTTATCTAACAGGTAGGGTATATAGAGAATGTACTATTCTAGTATAAGGTTATTAGCCTTTACCTTTAGCAAATTATTCTTTAAACCTATCTATAGCTTAAAGACTTTAAGCCGCGTAATAAGTAGGTACGCACTCTACGTCAGCTTATATTTAGGAAAGATAATACTCTTCTTATTACCCGTATAGGCTTTGGTAAAAGTCTAATCTTCTATATATATTCTATCCTTACCGGTAAAATTACTATCTAAATAATACCATTAAATAAGCTTAGCGACAAGCAGTTAGATAATATTAAGAAGATAAATAGGTCTAATCCGGTTCTTATTAACGCTAAAATAAGAAGTTAAGAGAAGGATCTAATTATAAAGATTTAGGAAGGGGTGTATATATATATATATACTTCTTAGACCTAAGTAGGCGTCGATAAAGTTATTCTAGGACGCCTTAAAGGGGCTAGAGCTGCAGTCTTAGATTGGGCTAGTTATAATTAATAAATATTATCTGGTAAAGGATTGGAAAAGCTTCTAACTAGCCTACTTAATACTAGGCAAGCTACAGATAATCCTCCATTTAAGTATTGTCTGGTTTACCTATTCTACAATACTTAATAAAAAGGTAGAGAGATTAGTCCTATTATACGCCAGGTTCTAAGTAGTTAGCGTTCGTCTATACTAGACTAAGGTTATAAGAACATTTATTAATTGTCCGGATATATCTATATATATATAGCCAATTTCTAGGCAAAAAGTAGACCTATAGGAAAACCTATATTTTCTATTAGATAACTATATAGACGGCGACAGAATATTTATACCTATACATATACCAAAGACAATAGTCTTTATTAATAGTCGAATTTCTGTTTAGGACGCAGTAGAGTACCTCTAGAATGTGCTACTTTAGAAGTCTAAGGCGTATACAAAAGGGGCCAATAATAATAGCGAGGCCTTTTATATTAGTAGCGTAATCTAGAAGTTTACCGCTACTATATAGGAGTATAATCACAACTAATGGTATACAGAGTTTAAGAAGCCTTCTTCTATTATCCGAATTATAATAGCTATAACCTCCCTTAGTATAGGCGTAAATGTCGCTAATATTAAGTGTATAATTGTTTAAGGGTTTCCAATTATAAAGAGCCTAGGCGACGCGTAGCAGCGAATTAGTTAAGGTGGATAAGAGAAGAATTACACCAGTATAGGCTTTATCTTCTTACCGTACTGGGCATTTAATATAGAGGGAGTAAATAGGCTAGGATAAAAGCCACTACTACTATATATAAAGCCGCGGCCCACTTAAGCGCCTTAGAGAGGACGTAATAGCCTACCTACTAGATATAAACGGAGTTAACTTATCCAAAGTTGTACGCCTAGTAACATTAGTAATGCAGAGAGTGTCACCTTAGAGAAATTAGCTATAAGTTGCGATTCTATAGCTAATAGCGACCTTCTATTCTGGTTAAAGGCTAAAATAGCTAGTTATAAGAAGATATTAACTAAATAGAAGGAAATAGTAAACAGTAAATACCATTAAAAGGCCTTCCTTACCTTCCTAAAAGAGGATAGGTTACCACCGGCAGTCTTAAACTATGTTATTCGCGCCCTAACTAATTAGTGCTATAATTGCTATAATCCCTTATTATTTCCTACGTTTATATTAGCCCCTAATACTCCGGCACTACTTTATCGGCTAAGGGCTGGCACCTAGCCTAATATTGTATTAGGGTTTATTAATAAGTAGGCGGTTAAGTAGGCAGAGTTAATATACGCTAGCAAATATTAACGCTTCCCTATACTATTGTCTGTATTTATAAATAAGAAATGTCGCTAGTAGCTTACGTATCTGTATAATAGGGCTACGCCTAATACCTTCTAGGAGACACTTACGGCGGATTTACTAGAAAGTGCGGCTCCCCTATTTATTTTATGGCGATATCGTAATACCTATAGTAATCAGTTAATTAAGCGGTTAAGGAGTATAGTTAAGACGGTTAGAACTACTTATAAAAGCAATTTAGTGTAGAAGAGACGGGTAAAAGCTACTTAAGGCGAGGCCTTAGTAGTGCGCGAGTTGCTAGAGCAGCTATCTATACCGGCGGAGTATACTACGCACGTTCGGCAATAGGATAATAGCCTTACTGTCTAGGTTTCTATACGGGAGGCAGTATAGAGCGTAGTAGACATACCAGCTTCGCTACTTAGAAGTTAGGTTATTAGTAGGATTAGCGCGCCAGGCTCTTTATCTAGTACTCCACTTCTAGCTATACCGGAGGGTATTAAACGCGCGATATAGGTACTTAAGAATATTCGGAGACTAATCTCTACGCCTATAACGCATGGTACGTCCGCTATAGGCTTTTAAGATATTACTGCTCTTAACGCTTAGGATGCCGCAGTTTTCGACTTCCAGGATATAGCCGGTCTTAATTCTTAAGTTATAGCTATTTTTAATTCTCAGCCCGCCGTTTTAGTTATATCCCAGTTATAGGTAGTCTTAACGCCTAGCTAAAAAAGATAAGCTAGTAACTAAAGGGATTTACTTACTAAATGTTAGACAATTATATAGGAGAGGGATATAAATATAAATGTAGATATAGTACTTATATTTAGTCCAAAAACTAAATCTAGGCGTATTAGGAAAGCGACACTAAGGGGTAAAGAGAATTTCCTTATAGAATCGTAGATAGAGATAGCTTAGAGTTTTATATAATAGTGTGTTCAAATTAGTCTAGGAGTTAGTAAGAGTTAATAGGAGTTAGCAGGAGTTAATAGGAGTTAGTAGGAGTTTATATAGTAGATTTTATATAAAATTTTACCTGTTAACCTACAACCTCTACTTAGAGTATTATAACATATTCTAATTGGCCTAAGAGTTTATAGAAGTATTCTAATTAGTCTAGGAGTTTATAGGAGTCTTTAGAAGTTTTGCGCTAGTAACTTAATTAATAATATAAGGTAAATAAGTATTAGATTACGGTAAATATTTATAAAGGTAAAGTAGATAAGCTAGTACTTATAGTTATCTACACCCCTTATTTCTCTCTATAACACTAACACTAATATTTTTTTTAAAAAATTGTTTATAATAACTCCCTCTATAGCCTAGGTGCTTTCGCACCTAGTAAACTTTCCAATTAATAAGGAGGTCATTCTCGCCGCTGCCTCCACGCTCTATTATGGAGCCCTATATTTAGGTTACGTCCAGCGTCCTCTATAAGTATTTTCCTATATTAAATAGTTAATTAAAGCTTTAGCAAAT
>Ga0307515_10023053_pt1 | contig 10940 bp, 9 predicted proteins | sample 17_EM_MG_FD_194513 | JGI IMG/M metagenome (GOLD analysis project Ga0307515, IMG submission 194513) | Populus trichocarpa ectomycorrhiza microbial communities from riparian zone in the Pacific Northwest, United States - 17_EM | ecosystem: Host-associated > Plants > Roots > Unclassified | place...
TCCCCGCATGATCGAGATCTACGAGCAAGGGCTGAGATTCGATCACGAGCGCTGGGAGGGCGAGCTCGGCCGCTGCGTGCTGGTCGAGTTCCACGATGCCGACGTCCAGACGATGACTCATGGCCGGATGCAGTCGCTGACGCTGCGGACGCGGCACGAGGTGTTCGATGACCGGGTGAGCCGGCTCGTCCTGGAGTTTGCCGAGGAGGCGCTGTGCGGCCTGCCGAACGGCGAGCTGTACGCGCAGGGGCTGTGCGTCGCGCTGCTCGGGATCCTGGCGAAGCGCTACAGTGCCGGCGGCGACGCGCTCGAGCAACCCGGCGGCCGGAGGCTCGGAGCGGCGCAGCAGCGGCGGCTGGCAGATCTGATCCAGCAGCAGCTCGGCTCCAAGCTGTCGCTGAACCGCCTCGCGCAGGAGGTGGGCCTCAGCCCCCAGCACTTCGCGCGCCTGTTCAAGGCCACCTACGGCACGACGCCTCACCAGTACGTGCAGGCCCTGCGAATCGACGCCGCGGTGGAGGCCCTGCGCCGGGACCTGGCCGTGCCGATCGCCCAGGTTGCGCTGGTCTGCGGCTTCGCAAGTCAGTCCCATATGACCGAGCTGATGCGTCGCCGCCTGAGCGTCACACCGAGCATGCTGAGGCGCGACGCGGGCGACCCGCCGGAGCGACCGCTTCGATCGCGCGGCTGAACGGAGGCGATCTACCCTTCGATCCCGAGCAGCCGCCGCGCGATCGCCGGCGCTCGACGGAACGCCATCGTCTCGCTGCGATGGACGATCACGCCCTGGCCATCACGGAGATCGTTCCGGCGCTTGCACGATGGCAGCGCCGCGAGTGCGCCTGCCGCTCCCATCGCGCCGAGCAGGCGCCGCCGAGTGACCCGCGCATGACTCATGTTGGGTCCTTCAGGTGGCCGGCGAGACCGCGTCATCAGGTGCAATCGCCGTTTGATCGAACTGCATGGTTGTCGCGGCCGCGCCGAGTGTCAAGCGTAATCCCGTCTCGTACTGCGCAGTCCGGTCGCAACGCCAGCGCGTTCGAAGCACGATCTTGATAGCGCTGCGCGGAATCTGAAAGACCGCTCCGGCGGATGCCGCCATCGTGCCGTCGTCGCAAGCACGTCGTGAACCCTCACCACGGAGCAACCATGGTCAACCCGATGACTCGAGTGCCCTCCAGTCGGCGATCGCTTCGCAGTGTAGCGTGGCTAGCAGTCACCACGGCCACCGTCCTGACCGCGGGTTGCGGCGATGGCGCCGGCCGCGGTGTGGACGCAGGGGGTGGTGGCGACGTCAGCACCACGCTGCCGACGCTGCGCTGCGACGACACGATCAAGGCGCGGTTCGCGCCCGATGCGAACACGCAGGTCGTGCTGGTGAAGGAGTTCAAGCAGGGCGATGCCATCGCGCTGTCGAACACGCCCGCCACGCCGCCGCCGCCCAGCGCGCCCGCCGACCTGTGTCTGGTGAAGCTGGTGATCGGGCCCGGCAATCCGGGGCCGGCCGGTGCGCCATCCACGTCGCCGGGCATCGGCATCGAGGTCTGGCTGCCCGCCGCCGGCAACTGGAACGAGCGGATTCGCGCGTACGGCAGCGGCGGGTGGGCGGGAGGCACGCACGCGGACGTCACCCGGATCGGGAATGGCGCGGTGCCGGTCGCGACCGTCGGAAAGGGCTACGTGGTCGGGACCTCCGATCATGGCCACGGCGCCCTCGGCAGCGGCTCGTTCGCGATGAACCCGGACGGCACGATCAACCGCGCGTTGTGGAATGACTTCGCCGAGCGCAGCCTTCACGAGCTCGCCGACAAGACCAAGGCGCTCGCGAGGGCCTATTACGGGAAACCGCACAAGTACGCTTACTGGGACGGGTTCTCGACCGGCGGCCGGCAGGGCTTGAAGCTGGCCCAGGTCTATCCCGATGACTTCGATGGCATCCTGGCCGGAGCGCCGGCGATCAACTGGACCCGTTTCATCACCGGGGAGCTGTATCCGCAGGTCGTGATGCAGCGCGATCTCGGCGCCCGCATGCCCACGGCCAAGCTGGACGCAGTCAGCACGGCGGCCGCCGCGGCGTGTGGCGGAACGAGCCTGGGCTTCGTGCTCGATCCGTACTCGTGCCGCTACGACCCCACCAGGGATGCGGCGGCGCTGTGCAGCGGCGCGGCTGGCAACGGCGGTGTGATCGGCACCAACGTCAACGCGACCAGCTGCGTGAACCTCGTCGAGGCCACGGCCGTCAGCAAGATCTGGTACGGGCAGACCGCGGATGGCGCCGTGCGCGATCCCGCGCTGGACAACGCCACCGGGCCCTCCCTGAGCAACAACAATCACGTGTGGTTCGGACTGACGCGCGGCACCGTCCTCGGCGCGCTGGCCGGCCCGAATCCGTTCCCGATCGCCACCGACCAGGTCGCCCTGGCGCTCCAGGATCCCACCTACGCCACCCCGGGGTTCATGAACGCGACCGGCAACGGCGCGAACAAGTGGACCACGCTGGACTATCCCGGGTTGACCGTCGCCGCGCTCCAGGGCGCCGTCCTGCAACCGGAGTTCAGCAACATCAACACGGACGACCCGGACCTCGCGGCATTCAATGGCCACGGCGGCAAGCTGATCGTCTATCACGGCCTGGCCGACGTCCTGATTCCCTCGCAGGGCTCGACCAACTACTACAGCCGCGTCACGGCGACCATGGGTGGCACCACCAAGGTCCAGACGTTCTTCCGCTTCTACCTGATCCCGGGCTTCGGCCACAGCGGAGTCGGCTCGCTCGATCCGGCCACCGGCGCCACGACCAGCGCCAGCAAGGTCCCGCTTCCGCAGAACGCGCTGGGACGGGACGAGCTGTTCAAGGCCCTCGAGAACTGGCGGGAGAACGGCGTCGCGCCCGGTAGCACCGCCGTTGCCTCGGCGGACTCCAGCGTCTCGCTCCCGCTGTGCGTCTACCCGCTGAAGGTCACGTACGGCGGCAGCGGTCCGGTCACCGCCGCCGCCAGCTACGCCTGCCAGTAGCGGCGCGCGCTTTTCACGCGGCGAGGAAGCCCGAGAACAGCACGGCGAAGCCGGCGACCTCCGCGGTCGCGAGGAGGATCATGAAGCCGCGCATCGCGCCCGACGAGACCGTGCGCCGCCCGAGCACGTGCGGTCGGCGGAGCTGGTTGTCGGTGTCGCGTAGCGCGCCGTGCACGACGTAGCCGATGACCGCCGACGCGAAGAACGCCACCAGGGTGATCGACGCCGCGAGGTTGGTCGCATTCGACCACGCGCCGCGCGCTGCGAGCTGAGCCATCAGCGCGCACGCGAACGCGTACTGCAGCGCGGTCCGGTGGGCGATGTCGACGTAGACCGGTGCGCGTGCGTCGGGGCTCGTCGCGATCGCGTGGTATTTCCAGATCCCGGCGAGCAGTCCGGTGAAGAAGAACGCGCCGGCGCTGGCGAAGCAGAAGGTCTCGGCTACCATGGCGTCAGCGTGCGCGAGCTCGAGCCTGGACGCTTTCAAGAATCCACTGCCGTGCGCGTCATCGCCGGCGCAGACCGGATCTCGCTCGCGGGCCGGTTCGACGATATCCGCAGCCATCAGCACGCCGCGCCGGTGATCGTCGTCGGGCTCGATGGACCGGTGCGGTTCGTCGCCGACGATCGCCAGCACACCGGACGCGCGGTGGTGGTCGCGCCGGGCCTCGTGCACGCGGTCGACGCGATGCGCGGCAGGCTCGCGCTGTTCCTGCTGCCGGCCGGTGCCGTCCCGACCGGCGGTCCGCCGATCCGCGACCTGGCCAGGCCGCACGCCTGGCGCGAGATCGGAACCGCGCTCGTCGATGGCGAGCTGTCGGGGCTCGAGCCGGTCGACCGCTGCCTGGCCCGCGAGCGACTCGGCGCCCGTCCGCTCGATCGCCGCCTGCAGCGCGCGATCGGCCGGCTCGTCGACCGGCTCGAGGACAACGTCTCGATCGACGAGGCCGCCGCGGATGTCGGGCTCTCCGGGTCGCGGCTCATGGCGCTCGCCCACGACCAGATCGGCGCGCCGCTGCGCAGCTACCGGCGGTGGCTGCGCACGATCCGCGTCGCCCGCGAGTTCGGCGCCGGCGCGTCGATCACCGAGGCCGCTCACGCCGCGGGGTTCGCTTCGTCGGCTCACCTCGCGATGGCCGCGCGCGAACACTTCGGGATCCGACCCTCGGACGTGCTGTCGGTCCACCGTCGAGATGCGATCCGCTCGATCGCAACGCGCTCGCGGTGATCGCCGGCCCGTGCTGCCGGGACATGAAACGTCTCGATTAAAATTCATCATACGGATTGGCCAGGAGAGTGCGCAGGTCGCACTACTGCGTACACGACCACTCCGAAATTGGCTGTCGCCGGCCGCTGTCCTCCGAGGTTTTCTGACGGAGCGCGAAATTCTCTGGCGACGCTCCACACCGCGAACATCTCGGAACCTCCGGCAGAAGCCGTGACAGCAGATGTGAAAAATTGGTGCATTGACCAACGCAATATTCTAGTGTGGTCTGATTGCGTGGCATGCAGCCTTATGCGCCGGACCGGTGCATTGACGCCACGCAGACCGTCACAGCGGAGGTCAACTCACGTGTTACCCAGGCACACATCGGTTTCAGCGTCGATCATTGTCCTTGCGTTCGCCGGCGCCTGCACAGAGCCCGACCCCGGGCTGGATGACGGCACCTGGCAGCACGGGAACGCCCGGCGGACGCCGAACAACCACCCGGTCGCCGACGACGGCGGGTTCAGCGCCTCGTTTCATCCCGCGGGCTACATCGACCTCAGCGGCAACTACTTCACGCCGCAGGGCACCAACGGCAGGCACTGCGGAACGTGTCACGTGCCGGACGATGGCTGGAGCATCACGCCGGCGACTGTCACGTCGCTGTTCATGGCCACCGGCGGCACCGATCCGATCTTCGTCAACAACCTCGACACCGACAAGCCGACGTCCGACATGTCCACGCTCGAGGCGCGGTGGAACGCGACGACGATGTTGCGCCAGGGCAAGTTCACGCGCCGGGTATCGCCGCCGGCGGTCCGCGACTACACCGTGATCGCCGCGAGCGATCCGTTCGGCGTCGGGACCACGTCGAGCCTGTGGTTCTTCCGCCGGCCGCTGCCGACGGCGAACTTCCGCAGCTTCACCGTGATGTGGGATGGAGCGAACACCGTGGGGACCGTGGTCCGCGACGGCCTGATCAAGCAGGCGCGCAGCAACGTCACCGGCGCGCAGCAGGGCGCCCCGGCTCCCGACGCGATCATCTTCGACATCGTCGATTTCGAGCTGGCGCTGTCGCACGCGCAGATCATCATCACCGGCGTCGGCGCGCTCGACTCGGACGGCGCGCATGGCGGCCCCGAGGCTGCGAGCGCCCAGCCGCTGGTCAACGCCCGGTTCGATCTGTACGACGCCTGGGCGAACAGCGGCAACCCGAGGCGCAGGCAGATCTTCCGCGGCCAGGAGATCTTCAACAACGTGAACGTCCCGAGCGGCCGCACCTGCCGCGGCTGCCACAACGCCGCGAACAACGGGCAGAACGTGGGCGGCACGCTGTTCGACATCGGCGCGTCGCGGCCCGAGTTCGCCAGACCCGACATGGCCGTGTACACGTTCCAGCGCAACAGCGACGGCGTGACGCTCGCGAGCACCGATCCCGGCCGCGGGATCCGCAGCGGCAACTTCGCCGACCTCAACCGGTTCAAGACGCCCAACCTGCGCGGGCTCGCCGCGCGCGCGCCGTACTTCCACAACGGCATCGCCGCGACGCTGACCCAGGTCGTGGACCACTACGAGGCGGCGCTGGGCTTCGTGTTCACGTCCGACGAAGAGGCCGACCTCGTCGCGTTCCTGACCGCGCTGTAGCCGGTCTCATCGGCCCAGCCGTGGCGGCGTTTGCGGCCATGACGTACGCTCGCGCGCATGGCCAAGCAGATCAGCGCGTGGTGCGCGGTGCTCACCGCGATCGGGCTCTTCGCCTGTGGTGCGCGGCGCCCGGACGCGCAGCCCGGCGCTCCGGGCGACCCGTCGGGGAAGACCGCCAGCCTGCTGGAGGCCGCCCGTCCCGAGATCGAGGCCGCCAACGCGGCGTGGGTCCGTGGGATGCAGCAGCACCAGAGCGCGCTGATCACGGACGCATACATGGCGGACGGCGTGTTCGTGACCGACGACGGCCAGACGATTCGCGGACGCACGGCGATCACGGCGATGTACGATCAGCGGCTGTCGCGAATCGGCACCGTGCTCGGCGGCCGCGTGGTCCAGGATGGCGCGCAAGCCGCCGATGATCGGATCTACGAATGGGGCCATGCGTGGCTCGAGCTGGCCGCGCCGCGCGCGGGGGATCCGCCGATCAAGCGAGGTGGCCACTACTTGACGGTCTGGCAGCGCGACGCCGCGGCCGGAGGCCACTGGCGCATCGTTCGAAATCTCGTGTTGCCCCCGACGGCGCCGTAGCGCCGAACGCCTGTGACAGGCTCTGCGGCGCTCACTCCGCCATCACGTCGATCCGGTTCGGCGCTCGCAGCGCGGCTTGTCGGTCCTGGCTGCTCGAGTCACTTGACCGCGACCCGCTCGTACACGCGCCGGTCGAGCTTGACGGCAGCTCGCTCGATCAGATCTTGGACGCGCGCCTCGAAGGCTCGCTCGATGTGTCGATGCTGAAGATATCGCCGCGTGTCCTCGAACGATAGATATCCCAGCGACTCGACCGCGATGCAGTGTACGACCACCAGTGACTGCCCGCTGTCGAGGACGTCGCTGTATGCGTACAGGCCGAGCGACCGCGCAGCCTGCCTGACGACGTCCCGGGGGCCGACCGCGATGGCGCGATCCGGCGCATCACCGAACGCGGTCTCGGTCAGGACCACACCCGCGACGTGCTGGACCGCCGCCGCGAGCGTGTCACCTCGGCGGACCCGCGCCGCGACCGCCGCCATCGCGGCCCGCGCAGCTTGCTTGGCCTGATCGTGGTCTCGCGCGCCTGCTGGATACTCGCGCTGCGCGACCTCGACCCGTATCTGTCGCCCACGATCGAACATCGAGGTCTTGACCGCCTCGTATTCGTGGCGGAGCTCCAGCTCGCTGCCCGCGAGGCCGGGGAGCTGCTCCTTGAGCGCAATGACGCCGTTCGACATCAAGTATTCAAGGTACTCTCGTTCGCCGTACTGCTCGGGACCATAGATCGGCTGGCCAGTCCGGAGCGCCTCGCTGCGGCGCGCATTCTCGCCGGCGAGGCGCGCGAGATAGGCGTGGTAGCTCGGGTCCTGCAGGACCGCGTGGTCCTTCATCAGGAGTTGCTCGAGCTTGCGCTTGACCGCGAGCTCGAGCGCCCTCCGCTTCAAGATATCGATCGGCCGCTCGCCGCCGAACCGGGTGGTCCAGAACCGGTCGTCGACGCGAGCGCCATGCCGGGCGCTGAAGTCCGCGATGACGCCGGCTCGCTCGTGCGAGGCTCCGATCAGGAGCTCCGCGACCACGATCGGCTCGCCGTTGACCGAGGCGACCACGGTCTCGCTCGAGATGTCACCGGCGCCGGGCACGACACCGGTCGCGGCGCACGCGCACTCGAGACCTGCCAGGGCGACGACGAGCAGCCATCGGGGTGTAGACCACATGTTGCCTCGCGACTCGAGCTGTCCGGTCGATTCACAGACCGGGGCCGTTGTACGCCCCTCGATTCGGGCCCACGTTCGGTGGCACGGTGTTACCCCAGTAATCGACACCGCCGATGTAGGGCGTATATATGCCATTGCCAAGAACAGGGGATGTGGACTTGAGGCGAAAGTCGTTGGGTGTGGCAGGAGCGGCCGGAAACGCCACGAACATCGGGTTCTGCGTGATCGCGCCGGCATCCACGTTCGGCACCTGACCGCCGGGGATCGGCGTGCACGACGTACCACCGGGGGCATGGAAGACGTTGGCGCCGAGGCCGGTTGACGGGTCGAATCTTGGATACACCGCAGTACCCTGGACGACGAAGATGTTGTTGTAGATCCAAGCTGTTCCGGTGATCAGCGAGCTCTGGCAAGTCGGGTCATTCCGCGTGCCGGTGATGCCAAAGATGTCCGTGATGTTGGGCCCACCACTGGCATAGTTGGTAGCTGATTGATAGATCGAGTTGTTCGCGAAGTCGATCGGATTCAATCCCGCCTGCCAGTGTCCATTCCAGACGTTCACAACGGCGGTATTTGCACCGTCATTCAGTGACAGATTGAATCTGACGATTGCATCGTCGATGTAGTTCTGGGTCGCCGCAGGATCGCTCGAATGAGGCTCCTCGAATAGCAGCATGCCTCCGTAGTTGTTGTGACTGTAGTTGAATTGAATATAGGTGCTAATATTTGCGAAGTCGATATCGAACGCCTCGCGGTCGCCTCCGCCATGTGCACCATAGACTTCGTTGTGCTGGATGACGGTGTTGTGGGCTGCGTAGCTCCAGATCCCCGCGGCGGGTGGGCCGGCGCCATTGAGCCCCCAGTCACCGAGGACGTTGTATTCCGCAACGGCGCCATCGGTGTTTCCGAATTGAATACCATCACCGCCGATGTTGATGAGGGTATTGTTGCGGATTCGCAAGCCCGTCGTGTTGGGTTTCTGGGTCATGCAATCGAAGCCCGTCGTGGGGCAGATGCGGTCGACGATGCTCGTGAGAATCGGGTTGTTGTCGGACGCAAAGATTCCATGGTGCGAGACATCGCGAAGCGTGTTCCACTCGATGACGATGTCGTCCCAGTAGTTCGAGTTGCTCACCCATCTCTGGCCGTTGAAGAACGAATTGTGTACATTCCATGTCACCCAGATTCCGTTGTCAGCGTAAGAGGCTACTCCGTTGATGTCGTGGACATAATTGTGCCCGATGTAGATGTGGTGACAGATGCGCTTCGCGGCGCTGGTGGAATCACAGATCGCCTCGATCCCACCGTAGTGAAACCCGCCGGGTCCGTGATTCGTCACTTCCAGGTTTCGAATCTCCCAGTATGACTGATTGACCAGCGAGACGGTGGCCCTGGCGGAACCGGCGCCGTCGATCCTTGGCAACGGGGCCGTGAGATCGCCGTAGGCGTCGATCTTGATCGGAGCAGCCGCGGTACCCGAGCACTGCGCCGCAGCACATGGCACGAGTATTCCCTGCCACACGCTGCCACGCTCGAGCAGGATCGTATCTCCCGGTGAATAGACCAAGGAGTTCACCACGTGGAGCGTCGCCAGCGGTGTGCTCGGCGACGTGCCATTGTTGTTGTCGCTGCCGTGACTGGATATATAGTACGTGGTAGCGCTCGCCAGCGTTGGCAATGACATGCAAAGCGCGGACGTCGCCAGGATCAGCGATCTCTTCATGACTCTGTTGTCTTTCTGATTGTGGAAGGATCGCGTCACGATCCGGCCGCGATCCAGTTGCTGAAGTCGCCGATCGCCGAGGCCGACGATTCGCGCTGCAAGTACAGCTTGCCGTCCGACCCCTTCACGACCACGACCACGCGTCCGAGGTTGTCCGTCGCTGCGGCCGGATAGTCCTCGAGCAGGCCTCCGCGCAGGTTCCATTGCAGGATGAAGGCCGTGTTCGGCCCGAGCTGACGGGTCGTGCTCAGGCCATTCCAGGTATTGCGCTCGAACAGCATGATCTCGCCGGTGCCACCGCGGCGGATCGCGGCGACCGGCCCCACGCCCGCATCGCCGTAGAGCACCGCGGGTCCGGACCACTGACCGTTGCCGGCGACCCACTCGGTGAGCACCCGGCCGTACCGGCCCGTGGTCCCGTCGGTGGAGGTCGCCTCGCGGTAGAAGATCTCGATGCGCCCGTCCTGGTTCTTGGTCACGGTCGGGGGACCCGCCGCGTTGTCGACGTGGAACTCCATCGGGCTCGACAGCATGAACGACGTGCCCGACTGCACGTGGCGCTGGATCTCGCCGTTGCGCGAGGCGGCGAACACCTCGATCGTGCCATCGTCGCGCGTGATCGCCGCGAGCCCGTCCAGGATGTCCTGGACGCCGGCGCCGAGCGGCGCCCAGGCCGCCCACCCGTTACCGGTGGCGTAGGTATACGCCGGCAGCCCGTCGTTGTTTCTCGCGAACGCGAACGCCCGTCCACTGCCGTCGATCGCGGCGGTCGCCACGCCGGTGTGCGGACCGCTGTCCGGGGCGCCGAGGCTCTGCCACGCGCCGAACGATGGCACCGGTCCGTTCTGCACCGCCGTGATCACCTCCTGGAACGGCGCGACCGGCGGGTCGAGCGCCATGCCCAGAGGCAGCCGGGTGGCGAAGATCTGCAGCAGGCCATCGGGCCGCGCCAGCAGGGTCACGTGCGGCGCGATCGGCGCACCGCCGCCGAGCCCGATCGGCCCGGTCCAGGTCCCGCCGACGGTGTTCTCGTACCACATCACGACCTGGCGGTCCTCGACGGCGACGGCGACCAGGCGGCCATCGCCAGCGCGCCTCAGCCACTCGGTGCTGCCCGGATAGCGCTCGTGCATCGCCTGGTAGTACGGCTCGTACGCCTCGTCGCTGTAGAACGGGTCGTCGGGGCACGGGCTCCGCTCACACCGGGCAACGTTGGGGACGCTCGCCAGGCGGTACGCCTCGCCCGCTGCGCGCTTGGTGAGGAAGCTGCCATTGCCGACGTTGGGGAGGTAATTGATAAATTGATATCCCCGGTAGTGAACCAGCGTGTAGTGTCTCGTGCCGTTCGGCCCATGGTAGCCGGCCGCGACCTGATCGACATAGCGAGCCACGGCGGTGTGATCGAGGTTGTCGTAGCACACGTCCCAGCGCCCGCCGCCCGGGCAAACGTTGGTCTGATTGCCGATGATCTCGAGCGGCTGTGGATCGAGGGTCCGGATCACGGGCTCTCCACCCGGTTTAGTGGGTGGCGAATTCGTACGGATCGCGTCGTAGAGGCAGCTGCGGTGGCATAGACGGCGTTTCCGCGAGTGGAAACAGG
>Ga0307515_10023054_pt1 | contig 10940 bp, 7 predicted proteins | sample 17_EM_MG_FD_194513 | JGI IMG/M metagenome (GOLD analysis project Ga0307515, IMG submission 194513) | Populus trichocarpa ectomycorrhiza microbial communities from riparian zone in the Pacific Northwest, United States - 17_EM | ecosystem: Host-associated > Plants > Roots > Unclassified | place...
TAGGAGCTGGATGAAGTATTTCTTTTCCTCCAGTGAACTTCCTCATCAAATACAATGGATAACAATGATTATAAATATACTTTGTGATACCAGAAGCATACTCAACAACACAACAAACTGACTGCAATTTACCAATGTCCTGGAGCATGAGGTTGATGCAATGAGCAGCACAAAGAGACCAAAATATTGAAGGAAATTCTTCCATCAATAACTTGCCAGCAGCAACATAATTTGCAGCATTATCAGTCACCATATGCACAATGTTTTCTACCCCAACATACAAAACAAGACATCTGATACATCCACAGTTTTTAAAAAAACTGTTCCTTTAGGACAATATACTAAGAAGTTAATTAAAGTCCTCCTCTTCTGATCTGTCCATCCATCAACCATTAATGTGCAACCAATCTTCTTCCAAATCTCTCGATAAGTCTCAACATAAATCTTGACTTCATCAACCGCTTTTGCCAAGTAATAACCACGAATAGCATGCAAGTTTGGTCATTTATAACCAGGACCCATGGCTGTTACAGCATCTATGGCATGCTGATAATACACAGAGTTAACAACATTAAATGGCACACATGCATCAATCATCCACTTCGCTAAAGCAAGATCACACCGTTCAACTGCTTCCTTTCTTTGCCAATAATTCTGAAGAGACTTTTGAGCACTAGGAGTTGTTCTCTGCATGAAATATGTCCCTAATGTTGCAGATTTCTTGCTTTCCATAACTTGTAGTCGATTATTTTACAGTGTTGGTGCTTTGAATCTTTTTCTTTTTTGCAATCTTCAGTGGTAACATATGTTTTTTAGTATTGACATCCTCATCATCATCATCATCATCATCATCATCACCATCATCATCATCTTCTACGTGCCTAATCATCATCTCTTCATGCTCCCTTTGTTGTGCATTAAATGGATTGAATTCTGCTTGCATTTTTCTAACTCTTTTTTTTTTGTTTCAGCATTTCCTTTAAGATTCAAAACCATTTGATGTCGAACATCAGGAGGACATTTGCGACATTGTTCAACTTCTCCTTTAGCTCCAGCTAAATGTTGCTTAAATCGATTAATATCACCACCCGCAAATACTTTAGCACAATACAAACAAACTAATTTAGTCTTTTTACATCCAACACTAAGTTCAGGAGCTTCTCTACAATGACCCCATGCTAAATCTGTTCTTCCTCTACTACCACTTGACATAGAAATTGAAGGTTGAGATGATTGGGCCGTTGAAGGATCACTACTTGGAGTACTACCATCATGTGAAGACATTTTAAGACCTGACATAATTTATAAGAGGGAATATAATTTTAAGCCAACTCACTTTGCAATCCATTCATAAATTAACAATGAAAGTCTCATGGTTTTCATTCAATGCAAAAGAATTAAAAATAAACAATTTATAACAGTAGAAATAAACAATTTATCAAAATAATACTAACGAAGGACCACAACAAATTAACAGTAGAAATTGTTCATATTCCACCCTTGTTACATATATAAACAAGCAATGGTGAGCCTGATCTTAGAAAATAAATATTCCCCCGATCTTCATCACCAACCAAAATATCACGCAGAGAAATAGAATCCACAAATTTGATCACTCAAAAACTTTATAAACATAAACTCGCAAAAATAAAAAAGCCCAACAATTTAACAAAATGTTGGGTCAACAATATAAAAGAAACAGATCATAATTAGCATGCCAAGCTCCTCTTTCTTACCCACAAAAGAGCCAGAGTAAACTGCTTCTAAACTTTTTGACAAAAAAACAACGAAAACTAAACCTATTTGGGTGTTCACTATCAACCTCATTCAAGCTAAAAACCGTGGACAAAAACTAAACCTAACAGATCAAGATTCAAGCTTTAACCACAATTATTTATGCTTCAAAAGTCCCAAGTCTAACAGTGATATGAGACAAAAAGAATGAAAGAAATAGTAGTTGAAAACTTGCAATACTAACCGGAAGAGGCAGCCGGTGCAATAGGTCGGGACGCGGAGGTCGAAGGAAGAGAAGAGGCAGAGGCAGGAAGCGGCGGGAAGGTGACTAGATAGAGAGATGTGAGAGTACGAAAAACGCTGCGTTTCAGAAGGAGATTCAAAGACATCCTCAGCTCCTCAGCGATTAATAGGCCAGGACGTCCTCTGCTCCTCAGCTGGGTAGCTAAGTTTCAAAGAGTGAGTAAATTAGGTTTGCCAATTGTAAATGATTTTGCTTCGTTCTTCTTCACATTGTCTTCAACGTTTTGGCATTTTAGAAGGATAAAAACGACGTCGTTTAATGACTGGCAATAAAAACAAAATTGACCGGGTCGACCGGGTTTCGCCGGGCCAATTCCCGAGCGGGTTTTTGCCTCCACCCGGACTGGTCCCAGGCCCAGGTCGGCCGGGTCCCGGGTCGACCCGCCGGGCCGGTCTGGGTTTTAAAACACTGTTCTAAACAGTCTTCTGTACAAAGAGATTCTTTTCGTCGTTAAGTTCTGATCACAGAAATCTTTTATCTGTCAAGATTTTGTTAGAAAAGCAGAGTTGTTTGAGATTTGTTATAGCTGGGAACAAGTATAGCATGCGACTGGACTGTTTCTTCTTTTTCCTTCGATTAATGAATCATTATCATTATCATTATCATTACGAGATTCTGGATTACTTCACGAGCACAAGAAGGAAACTACACTCCTGTTCTTGTAAGATACGCTCTTCAGTAGCATATTCACAAATCACAAATATCATTTTCCCAAGAGTTAAAACAGAATTATATGAATCTCCCTCTCCCTTTTCTGCAATGTCAGATTACAACAATAAAAAGAAGAAGAAGAAAAGGAATAAATCAGGTCCGTCAGTAGATGTGCTGTGCGTTGCTCTAGCATGGTATCTTGATCAGTATACCACAATGTCTTCTATCTCCAATCGTTTGATTACCATATGGATAACAGATGAAAGGAGCAATTGAAAAATGATTTGGAGAGCCTTGGTGTGTCTTAAACAGGTTCTGCTGTTCGTCTGATCTTCAGTAGTATAGGAGCCACCAGCATCCATACTGCAAAATGATCTTATATGAGCTATTCTTCTCCATTCCAATATAAATAACGTCTTTTTTTGTCGTGATCAAGATGGCTTGGAGATCAGGCAAAGAGTTTTATGGTCTCTTGGTTTTATAATCCAAGAATACATCTTTTAATGAAGAGCAATGATGCATGGAGAAATATTTTTATTTTTGTAATTTAATTACTTACAGTAAACACAAACTGCGAGCCATTCGTTCACTATTCTCACCCAAGCACTGGTCCAACCCACGTCAATGGTCCACCTGTACAAGATCAAGGTGAGAGACATTAATTTCATCCCGCCTATGAATTTGCCAATTCTCAATAAACAGGACGAAATGTTTTTGTTCGTCATCAATTTTCCCCAGAGCAGTTTTTTTTTCCTGATGGTAACAAGACCTCAAAAAACCCTGTGAAATTCTATTTAAGATTGATTGAAATGATCGAAGAAAAAATGAAAATGGGTGCTTATACTAAGTGGTTTCTCCTTGGTTCAGAGAAATTTGATGTGAAAATCACCCTGCAGCCACATTAGGATGGATGAGAAGACAAGATGCACAAAAGGCGGATAAGTTTTTGAGATAAGGCAACATACTTCTGAATGATGTGATGAGTATTCCAGCCAATCAATAGCATCGCAAAGTACATTGCTCCTGTGGCAAAAACAAAGTGGAAAAAGCCATAACCATATGGAACATCATCCTCATCCTGCGTGTCCCCCTTCCTGAACTGCAGCCGTTGTCAGCCAATAGTTGTGGAACGATGTGGTAATAGAAAATAAAAATTTCATTGGATTTTGGGACTAACCTGAAAGCATTGAGAATCAATGCCTGTAGAAAATGTGGCTATAACAATAGCAAGCAGTGCAACAATAAAGCTCTGTGGACATACGAGATCAATTGTCATTAAGATAGAAAAATGCCAAGAAATCCTGACAACAAAAAGCTTTTAAAACTAACAGTACTTTCATGGTTCAAAAATATTAGTTTGCTCAGCTGTTCAACCGTTCTAATTTTTTTAGGGCAATTTTCCTCCATTTTACAGGCTCATGCAGGAGATAGCATCCCTGGAAAAGGGATTCATTTTCTTAGTTTCTTTTTTCAAATCAAGAAAGTAAATAGCGTTTCCTTCATCACTCCTTTCCAGCAGGTTGACACTATAATTCCCCCTAACAAAGTGAGAGATTTTCGAAGTCCACTACCTAAGGCCAATGGTTATCCATGGAAGTCAAATGTACTTTTTAGGGGCAATATGAAAGCTCCGTTCCAGTAGCGTTTTCTTTTCTTTTTGGAAATATGATCATAATTGATGTTTTGAATTTCCTTAGGTATATAAAAAGCATATTCTATCATTAGCCGAGTCAAAATTGCTAAGTTTAGAACTTATGAAATACTTCAAGGATCTTGAGATTACTATAATGGTTAGCCAGTCTGTTCTTCTTGAAGCTTCTGCCTTCCTGTTGCAACTTTCTCCTGCTGGTTCACTGCAAACACAAAAATGCAACAAAATCAAATTTAATGAAGAATCTAGTATTAACTAATCTACTGTTTTAACTCGACGATTATAATAAAAGAAAAAAAAATAACGAAAGAAACAGTTCATTTCAAGCTTCGCTTCACCAATGGAAAGCATTAGGAGAAGAAAATTTGCTTCTGGTGTAGTTCACGTCAGGTCGTTAAGGCAGGGGTTTACAAGTGTTATTGTTATCTGTCATTCTAATGCTTTTTGGAAGTTACGAACTGCAGGTCATGTAAAGTCAATAATTTACAAAAGCCCTCCGACCTTGATGATTTGTGACTAGTGCAGGTTGCCATTGTACAATCATGTTGCGTTAAGTGTTGAGAATTTAAAAGAACATTTACCTGTAGCGTAAATTTACAGACAGTAGATGAAGATGAATGAATAAATAAGATAGGGAAGCGTACCTCCTGATGGCACACCAGCAGAGGAATACAACGTAAAGCCCCATGAGCCCTGGAGTCAAAAAGCCAGCATTCACCTGTTTCCAGCCGAAATTAGTAACTTTATACTGTATGTCAGGGCATCAATCAATTGAAAGCAAGCACATGTAGGACTTTACTTTGGGATGGAGAGAAACGCTGGTCATGAGCTGGAGCAGTACCAGGGTCCAAGTGATGAAGAAAATGTTAAGTATACAAGACGGCTCTGGTGTATACCAAATGTACATTAGAATGACCCCAAGTATGCATACTACATATGAAGTAGTTGCAACTAGCATCACATTGATGTGGCTGCAGTTCGAATCACATAAAATTAGAGCTGATACAGGTGAAATAACTATCAAGTAGTAGGTAACTCGCATTTCTTGATAAATTACTGATAAGAAAAACTCAATTGTCAATTTCATACGATAATTTGCCAGGAATTGTCTGGCATCAACTTGCCTAACTGAATCTATACAGGACATATATTGGATTCAAGCTGACCAGATCAACAAGCATCACCAAGAAGGTTGTAGGGATAAAGATGTGATAAATAAATCCTTCTAAAGTCCAGACTAATCAATAGCCTATTATATGGAATACATAGATACTTTTGTGATGAACTTGGTTTGGACATACAAGGATTAAGGTCTGATTCTGTTGGTCAGTGAAGTTGGTTTGGGTATTCTTAGGAATAAGTTGCAATTCGGTACAGATTTTACTGTCTTAGAAGCATAAGCACTAAAAATTGGTCAATTTTAAATTTTCTAGTATTCTTTGGTGGAATTATTATAATTCTATTTTTGAATTATGAACTCCGCAACCTTTCTAAAGGCCAGAAAGAATGCAATCATTTACTTGGTTTTTTCATCAGTTTCCTTGCTGACAGGGTCAATGGCTTTGACCGCCTAAATGCTCAGACTATGAAAGCAAATTCACCTACCTTAAGCATCCGTAGATCTTTGCTGAGAATTTTCAAAATGCTTTTATGAATCGGATAATGTCTATTTTATTTCATTTCAATTTTTTAATTGATTGGCAGTATCTAATCTATCGCTGGAAGACACGAGACAAAAGGGTGTATGCGATGATGTTCACAGGCTATTTGCAAACTTAATATGTTTTGTGCAAAATGCAATGATCATCAACAAAATGTTCCAATTAGGAAAAGCACAGAAAGAGTTTAAATTGGCATTAGCTTTACAGAAGTCTTACCATCTTACTGCATTCTTTTCAGATTGGCAACAATCATTCAGCCATCGAATAAAACTGATTACACTTATTAGCTGAATTAGGAGAAAGACCCTGAAACGATAAAGTGAAAAGTAAACCAAAATCTTAGAGAGATTTCTGCAACCAAAACACAGAGGAACCATCTACAGCTTCCTGAAAAACTAACAGTAATATGATATAGAACAGGAAAGAGAATTACCCAGCACCAAAATGTGCAATCTCTCCTGCGAAATTAAGAGAGGAAGGAAGAAAACCACATCAACGTACGATTATATATATTATCAAAACATTGAAATACTGGATTAGAATTGATAAAGGGAAACGAGAGATGCTATTTGGCTTTATATATAATGCGGAATGGCACAAACCATAAATTTGGAAAAAGGCAGAGGGCACCAAAAATGTGATAATTGTCAAGGAAATCCACAAGACAATCTTAGCGGTCCACCATCCAGAATGCCATGCATCTCTGCGGCCATGCAACTTTGAGGTACCAACAGTAGAAAGAAACATTATTATGTAAAATATCTGCAATATGATTAAGGTGTAGCTTTGAAAATTAATTTAGTTCCAAGATTCCTCTATTTCACGTAAGGAATCCCTTATATTGATTGGCTTGTAATAAAAGTACGAAGGCACCATAAAGCTCCTATGTATGATTGTTCTGGTGTTAGAGAAAGCAACTATAGAAGACAGTTTGAATCAATGTTACAATTGAAGGATACAAAGCATCCCAAGCTCACACGCAGAACTCCTTCAGCACCCGAACAGTCAGATTTTCCCGCACACACTTTCAGTTCTGCAGCCACAGTTTAACACCAGAGAGATAAAGCGACCAAAAGAAAATATTTGGAGGTAGGTGTTTTAACCCTGCCAATCCTTAGGAAAAATTAACATAAGCATACAGCTAACAAATGAGTAGCTGAATAACTAAAACAATGAGCAATCTTACTTTCCAATGTCACTGAGGCACCACGGCCATAGTCCCTTGCAGCCCAAGCTAGCAGATTGGAAAACAGAAAGATCAAGCCATAAACATATCTGGCCATCCAGGGATTGGAACCATTCCGGAATTGGCCAAAGCATGATGGATCTTTGAGTACCACGGCAAGCCTCTCATTTGTGATGCCTGCACCACTCTCCATTTCACCTTCAAACTAGCAGTATTCTTCATCACATATAGCATCAACGTACCATAGTACCTCACTGGATTTCAATGCATTCCTCGTTTTGCAATGCAATCAGGTGCTCTAATATCCTGCCATTGAAGGTGGAATCAGTGCGCACAATTACAATGCAATGCAAAATAGAGACTCGGTGATAACAGAAAGAGCCAAGTTGAAACCTTGTTGTCTTGCTGGGTTCTCTGACAAAAAACCTAGATCTGTGGTGCAATTCCTTTCTGAAGCCACTAGTGAGTAATGCCTCGAAAGTCAATTAGTGCTGCGCAGGCAACCGTTTATGACCAGTTCCTGCAAAATCAGTCTAAATCACATGGAGAGACTATGAATACAGCCAGTACTATTGAATAAAAAGGAGACTTCTTGATAATAGTCAAAAAGAGGATTCTTACAAAAATCCCAAAACACAAACAATTCGTTTTCTTTTCCTTTCTTGGGTCTTTCAACAGCTGAAATATGAATTACACTCTACACACGATTAAGACAAAATTCAAAACTCAAAAAAGTTCCCTCACTATGGACCTTGTCTCGATTGAGTTCCTAGAGAAAATTAAAATCCATGAATTGAGTTGTTCCCTAAATCCATAAAACGGAGATGGATGAACTGATTGATATTATAAAGAAAACAGGGACATGGCCATATTCCGTAAACGTTTTTACAGTGACATGATCGATAGCGAATGTTCACTTCTCCTAAATCCAAAGCTATTTGTATGATTGAATTGACATCACAACACACCACATGCTTTTTTTCTTTGTCGACAGTGAAAAAAAAGGAATCCAATTTCAATTTGTGCTAAATACTTGGGAGACGTGCGAGCATTGATGAGTAAAGGAATCTTTCCTTCACCTCCAAGTCTACAAGTCTTACTGCATAATACGAACACTTTTGTACCCCTCCATGCCAAAAACTCACGCAACAAGTCTCAAACAAGCGGCGGGGGTAATCTTGGTAATTGCACTTGACACTCGTTACTTTCTTTTCTTTTTTCTGCAGTGAGCAGCGATATAAAGAATGACTCTCTGCCGATGCCTCTAGACCATATACGCAAAGGTGATTCTCCACTAATTTCTATTCATTAACAGAAAAAACCAAAAAAATAAAAATGACTTCACCCCTTCTGTTTGCTTCCCGAGAAAGTGGAGGAAAGTTCAAGGAAATGAAACGAAAGTTTTCCTTTCTCGTCAAATTATTTAATTCTATTTTCCCAAATTGCAAATTAACACAAAAACTGCACAATCACCAAGAATATCATCTTTTACTTTCATCAATACGTAAACAAGGCTCCCCTCCAATCTACATGCATTAGTAGTTTTACAGTTTCAATCTTTAGAAAAACTCAAAAACAACAAATTAAAAGAAAACAAGATCTTGATATATATATATATTCTCAGTATAAAGAAGAAACATTGAATGTTGTACCAGTAGTTGCGAGAGATCTAGCCGGAGGAGCAATTGATATTTGTTGAACAAGTTATGATCTCTCTTGGACACTGCACAGCATAGAGTTTCTGGTTTGTTTCCTTTTTTCTGCTTTTGTGCTACAATTCTTGTCCGTTATAAGCAGGTTTTTTTTTGTAAGAGTGAAAGAAAGAAAGAGAGCGGATTGCAGTTTGCTTTTTCTGAGCCTTTTCTTTGCTTTCTTCCTCTTTCCCTCCGTAAGCTTCACTCATCGTATCCTACAAGAATAAGCAAACGATTATAACCGATAAATTAAAGTAAAAATAAAGTAGATTATAATCTTATCTCTCTCTCTCTCTTTTTTTAGTGAAATCGTTTCATTTAGTTTCTTAAAGAAAGTTTTTATTTTCTTAAATAAAATATTTAATTTAAATTACATCCTTAATAAGATTTTTAATTAAAATAAAATCTTAGTAGATTATTAATAAAAAATTAAAGTGATTTTACTTTAATCATACCACACATCACAATACAACACATACAACGAGTCTATAGTGTGATTGCGGCTATTTTTTAAAGTGTTTTTCATCTAGAAATATATTAAAATAATATTTTTTTTATTTTTTAAAATTATTTTTGAAATCAACGCATTAAAATGATTTAAAAACACCAAAAAATATTAATTTAAAGAAAAAAAAATAAAAACTTTTTAATTTTTTTTAAAATGTTTTTAAAATATAAAAATAAACAGGGCTGTTTCAGCCAAATATATTTTAAGTATACTTTCATAGTTTTGGTAATTAATTAGTTGTAATTATCCAAAGCAAATCACTAAAATTGTTTTTAAAAAAAAACATTCTTGGGAAAGTATGTACGTATCTCCTTAATCACGTTCCTCTGGCTATATACTTTTATTGCTTGTTTGTATTAATCATAATTACTAATTACTGCTATTTATGTAGGCAAATTAGTTATCTCGCATGAGAAATTAGTTTTTGTTGCTTAGAACTCAAGCTAATATGCAAGTTACTTGATGCTTGAACTTTAAGTTACAGATTTTACTAGATTTGTGTTCCGCCGTTCGCCGTTTTCCGACCACATTTTTTTTATGTAAAAAAAGAATGCCAGGGAAAGAAATTCAAGACTTGGGTTATTGATTTAATTGATAATTTAAATAATATCGCCTCATCGTGTAGGGGGCGTCGTGATGATTTCAACAGAGCTAGTGAAGACGATGGTCGATGGCCGGATGGCCGGATGGCCTTTAATGTGCTGCTGACTTGCTAAAGCATGAGAAAATTAATAAAAATTACTTAACATTGTTAAAATACATCAATACCCTCCACTGACATGATATTAGAATAAAAAAAAAAAACTACGAAAAAACCTAGAATGATACAGATATTTTGGAGAGATGGAAAGGGGAGGCAGAGAGGTTATGAAGAGACACAAAGGAGATTTATTAAAAGATTCACGCGCCTCTGATGCGGCGTTTCTGAGTGGAAGTTGGGGGCAAGATTTTGAAAAATCACGTGGCTCTTACACTACATTAAATAAATAAAATTATAATGACACAATTTATATTACCCATCTTAAATGAGGTCTTAGGTCAATCAAGCACAATTTATTTATATATCCAAATAAAGAAATAGAATCACAATCTCACAGATTGAGTCTCAGCAAAGTCAATCCTATTTTTATTTCTCAATATTCATTCTTATATGCATAAAATTGTGAGAGATATTGTACTAGTTTTTTTTTTCTTTTTTTTATTTCAACCAAAAAAATCCAATAAAGCCTTTTGTGTGGATATTTTTCATATATTTCATGCAGTGATATCAAAAATATATATATATATATACACACACATACAGTAGTGGAGGTAGGGGGCTGGCAGGGGCCTCAACCCCTGCAAAGAAATGTTTTTTCCAGCCCCTCTCGTTAATTTTTATAATTTTAGTAGTAAAATAACTGAAATTTTAACTCTTATAAAATAATTTTTTTAATTTGACCCCCCTTAATTTTTTTTCTTGCTCTGCCCATATATATATATATATATATATATATATATATATATATATATATATATATATATATACACTCGATAAAAATAGCGGTAATA
>Ga0307515_10023055_pt1 | contig 10940 bp, 16 predicted proteins | sample 17_EM_MG_FD_194513 | JGI IMG/M metagenome (GOLD analysis project Ga0307515, IMG submission 194513) | Populus trichocarpa ectomycorrhiza microbial communities from riparian zone in the Pacific Northwest, United States - 17_EM | ecosystem: Host-associated > Plants > Roots > Unclassified | place...
TCGGTCTTCTGAGCAGTCTCGGCAGAGATGGCAAGGTTTCCGTTCTGAACGTCGATGCAGACCTTGTCCTTGGAGAGACCCGGCAACTCGAACGTCGCAGTCATCTGGTTCTTGTCGGGGTTCTCGTACAGGTCCATCCTACCCCGCAAGAGTCAGCTCGAGCTGAGAGTTCATGAGCACGATGAGGTGAGAACGTACCTTGGCTGCATCATACGAGAAGTTTGAGTTTCCTCGAACGGAACGAGGTGGCGACCGCGCATCCTGTTGAAAGGCTCGTCCAAGAACCACTCAGGGTTGGCGGAATAGAAGTGGCTGAGAGACATGACGATTCGTAAGTTTCAGTAGTTTGAGGGTTGGGTGGTCAAGCTGGTCAAGCTCAAGAGTTAAACGTTAAGGAAAGACAAGTTGGGTGACGATTTTCACCGCACAGCTCAGCACTTTATATCCGCCCGGAAGCTCTTCAATCCGTTAGTCGAGCCGTGTCCCTGACCCCTCTACCGACGTCATAGTGTGTTGAAAGAGACTAGACAAGCCTGAGTTTTCGCCCCCTTTCGTCAGAGTTTGGCAAAGCGTTTTCTGTTATTCAGATCCGTCGAGATGACATTGGTTATCGGGGATCGCAAACCACAATTATCTCCGACGCAGGCCGAGAGCGGGGCCTGGGTTCGTGAAGGGCACAGAAAACACATGACAAGCACACAGCCTACGGCGGACATGGATCATAACACCAGAACCCCGCCCTCAAGATATCACTACATTTTGCAGGGTATTCTACAGGAATTAAAACATCGCCTGCGACACGTTTGAATAAATCATATGCTCTAGCGCGGGAGTAAAGTCGGACTTACCGATGCGTTTGGAGGACTCGCGATCCCTCCTAGACTTCAAGACCAAAAGGTACGCATGACCTGAGAACGGGCGGTATGATTCATAGGGGGGGTGACGTACATATTCAATGGCCAAGACGAGAAGAAAAAGGAGTACCGCTTGGACTCGGCACAGAACTGTGACAAAGCCTCGAGGTCGAAGAACTCGCCGATTGGCATACCCCACAATCTAAGGGCCGCACCAAGTCTTTGAGAGATCTGCAGATAATTGAGGGATCGGAGAGTATTTACCCTAGCAATGTCTGTGTTGCACCGAGGAAGCGGTTTAGTGAAATGCGAGGCTTTGTTGGAGCAATAACGTACCTGATGTAGATGAATACGACCTTCAGGAGTAGGCCAGACCTAGGTACAGCTCGGTAGGATGGTCTCGCCGGAAGGGTAGACAGCGTACCTCAAGTGTAGGCTGATCCGAGGCGACTGCAGAAAAGTGGTTGTTCCTGATCCCCCCGTAAATTCCAAAGGCCGGAGCGATTATAGCACGAACACCTCCAATCACACTTACCACAGGAATCGTTTCATATCGTCTGTGGTCTCAATACCCGCACTACAGGAGTAGGATCGGATCTCAGACGCTGACCGGAAATGCAGCAAGGGACGAAAAGAGACATACAGTGTACATTGGTCCACCCCCAAGCCACCCAGCCGGTCCCTCTCCTCACACGCGCTTTCGTAGTACTTTCGAATAAACCCAACTCTTAACAGCAGAATATCGCCTCTACGGAAAGTGATTCCCTGAACCTTGGCGCATTCTTCCAACTCCTGCGGCGTGATTGCATGGCTCGTCCAAGGATCTACCGGGGTACCCTTTGCCTCCCAATACCTTACCATATCTAGGAGTACGCCTCGCCCACAGATCCCATGGTTGGCCCAGTCTAAAATGTCACATAAGCCGCTGCGGTTCCTGAAACAAGACTGATAACCGCTGACTCTGGATCCCCAGTTTCATGGCCAATGGATCGACGGCCTTGGGATCCGTGCAGTCGATCGATCCCGCCGGAATCGACGAGGCCTGGACACTGTTGAGCGCGCGTCAAACTCAACACGACAGGACGTGAGGCGGGCAGTGTCCTCGCACTTGTTATAGTACACTCCGTGGTCCAGGATCCCGAAATGCTTCAGCCCATCCCACTGCGAACCAGACTGCGTGTTCTGTGCACCGAAGTGCACCGAAGGGAGTCAAACTCGTATCAGCGTGTGCAGGTAAGGATGGATAATAGAGCGCAGCGAAGACGCACCAGGAATAGTGTGTCGTCCCGCAACGCTGGGTTATCGTACCCTTGGATCAGATGGGACTCGTGGTGAGATGCATGTCTGTGAAAAAGGGGCTGGGTCGGAACAAACCAGCCTGGTTAGCCTTCAAGTGATTCAAGTACTGCCACGGCTGGCCATGAGCGCAGGTGTCACCTTTTCCGGGAAATTGATGGGCCTACATGCAATCGAGTTAGTCTACCACCAAAATGCTTTAGAATAGGAGAGTGTCAAGGGACGGACCAATTGAGTGATATCGACTTGCCAATCCTGTGAGTGCCAACGGGTTTAGAACGGAGGAGCCGGGTTTCCGGTCAACGGGATCGTGGTAGCGTACCGTACTTCCTCACGGCACGCTCGTTGAACGACTTGGTCGGACAAGAGATTGACGGTTCCTAGCTGATCATCTTCACCCCAAATCCAGCCACACCCCGGCATGTCGTGGAACGGAGGCAGCTCATCGAACGTAGGCAACCTCGGCTGGCTCGGGAAAAGGCGGGCTAGGAGTTGAAAGAAAACCATGGAAAGACGACAGAGGGAATCGAGAACGAGCCGTGTACTTTATACATCCGCGGAAGGCAGAGGCGGTAAAATCGGGAAATTGAACCATTTCCTGCTTGTCTATCAATTCACTCGAAATGGCAATGCGAACATTGTGGGGCTATATAATATACTGGTGACAGGCAAAACATATGATCCTATCGCCGAGCTATCCGCGGAGGAACGGGTGGTTCAACGCATCCTTGGGTGTGATTCTTCGGCTCGGATCCAGGGCGAGGCATTTGTCTAGCAAGTCTATGAAACCGGTAATCACCTTCACTTCCTCGTCTTGTAACTTGGCGGACACCGGTGGCATGAGACGTGTCCTGAGGTCTCGCGACGGCTTGGAAATGTGGACGTGCCTCACTACGTCCTGTGAAACCGATCAGCTATCTGCTTTTTTTCTCAGCCCCAGGGAGAAAGGGAAGTGACGCACCGCTCCAGTTACCCGATCCCTATCGATACTGATGAAAGCGCCCATCTCGTCAAAGTAGACGTCTCCGAACTGCGCCTTCTTGATCATCTTGGTATTGAACCGGCCTCTGAGTTCCATCATCAACAGCAGCATATGGTTATTGGACCGGCCGGGCAGAAGGATCTTCCCTGTATACAGTTCGTAAAGCGTGCAGCCTATTGACCAGACGTCGATGGCGGGGTCGTAGGGTGCTCCGAGGACTACAAGTGCACATCGTCAGCGATCTCGAGTGTCGCAGTGAGAAATATCAACTGACTGATTTCCGGAGCTCGGTAGAATCTGCTGACCAGGTACGGCGTGATATCGTTCTCGGAAGCATCGGATGCAGAGCCAAGATCACACAGTTTGAGTACAGTCTTCTGTTCATTCACCTGTGTCATGGCAACAACGGTAAATCAGATACCCGCCGGTACGGGGGTGGGATATTTTACCAAGATGTTATCGGGTTTGATGTCAGCGTGCATGATGTTGCACTTTTTCAAGAGATTCAACGAAAGGAAGAGCTGTTTGGCGTATACCCTGACAGCCCGAATGTTCAGCCCGACGTCCTTGCCAAACCGTTTAACGACGTCTCGAAGATTCATGCTGCAACGCAAAACGTTGGGGTCATTTCAACAGGGTGGGGTGCAATAGAGATATACCTTAAAGACTCAAACACGAGGCATAGGTGCCCGCGATGTTCGAACGTTCGCTCCAGCCGTACGACGTGTTTCTTATCATCTGGGTCGGCCTGCTTTAGTTTATTCAACATCTGTACCTCCTTGAGACCCGCTTTGTACCTAGGAAATGAAATCAAGGGGAGGCTGATGGGTGTCCAAAAACAGACTCACATGGACTCCTGGCACCGCACGATCTTAATGGCGACCTCTCTGCCGACATCTGCAGGTTCTCCGCCAATTACCCTAGCACGTACTACGTTGGCAAACATTCCTTTGCCAAGGGAGGAGAAAACCTGGTAGCGTCCAACATCAAGTTGTTCGCCGAGGATCACCGAGTAATATCCCTCTGAATCTGCAGCAGAGTCCAAAGTGGTGGTGACGAGAGCGGGAGCACTAGATTTCTGGGGGGATGTCAGCGACCTGATGGTTGACACGGGGCGCTCACGTACGTGGACGCGTCTAATCTTTTTGACTTTCTTTTTCTCCGTGGCCGCGACAGCGAACATGTCGTCAAGATCTTCCTCCTCATCTTCTTCCTCAACGACCATCTCTACATCGTCTGCATGGTCGTTAACGTCGTGAATGCGCTTCCCCTCATCTTCTCGACGATCTTGATTTGGATCATAGTCGGCTGCAGAAACCTGTTCCCCACTCTCGTTCTGAATTTGGGTTGTACCCTGTGCTTGTTCATCACCGTCCTTTGCAAGGGTGAATTCGTTTGGTTCCGGTGATGCAGAAACAGATTCCCTCCTGGCTAGTGGATACATGAGCGACGATCACGAGAAGCGGAAAGAGGGCGAAGACCTACAATCAAACGCGGGAGTTGTTGCAGAAAGAGGGGTAGGCGGCTCCGCTCTGTTTAGTTGAGACAGATTATCAGACACGCATATGCTGGACGGAGGCGGCGGGACCACACTACTGGTTCCAGATAGGGGGGTACCGGTGTTGCTGGGGTCAGGTGTGGACTGGTTGCCGTATTTGGCAAGAATGGCTAGTCTCTTTGCGCGCCGTGCAGCAAGTGTTGTTTCGATGGGCGGTGGGGTAGTAGAGATCTCGAGTTCCATTTCCGGTTCTGGCTCTTTCTGTGGTTCTGGCTGCGCCACGCGTGTCATGGCAGGAGACTGCATGCGAGACGAAACAGAAAGATCTGCAGAGCTGTGCCGGGGTGAAATCCTACGAAGAATGCATCAGAATGGGTTATACGAGAGGCGACTGGTCAAGTTTTCGATACTCACTCGCCTTCTTCCTTCTCAGAGTCTGGACCGGAGGGTTTCTGGGACTCGCGACCTCGTGTGTCGCGGTCCCTGCGGGGCGAGCGTGCCGAACGTGTATCCCGGTCGTCTCGACCGTAATCGAGAGGCACGGGGGATCTATGGTCTGGCCTGTGGGTCGGTCGGTGACCTTTGTCATGCCTGTAATCCCGTTCATGCCTGGATCTACCGTCTCGGTCTCTGCGGTTTGATGAGGGCTTCCTCCTGTCCTCATTCAGATGCACATCTCTCCAATCCCTGGGATCATCTTTGTCCCTTGCCCTCTTCCGCCTCTGTTCTGTGTCATAGCTCTCGTCCCACGTGCGCTTGGATCCTGACGGGGTGTTAGTCATGTTTAAAGAAGCGAGAATAATGTTGTGTAGTTTACGAAACGCGACACGATGGAGAAAAAGGGTGGCGATGCGGGGAAAATGGAACGGTAGCGGACTTTGCTCGGGGGGCAGGGATGGAACAGGAAGGCAAAGGGTGTTTGCGTTTGTTTGTTTGCTGTGGCTGAAGAAGTGTTACACGTACGACCAGCGCTAACCAGCGCTTCACGGTCCCGACGCCGACGGGGTTTACAGGGTCCGATCGTTGGCGTTGTGCGGAGACTTTCTGTTGTTCGGGGCGAGCCGGGGACGAGACCATCAGCGGAAAGAGAGGTCATGGGAATGAGGGTGTGCATCATCTCGCTTCGTATTCGCGAGCGTTGAAACGAGTTAAGGGTTCTTCCAAGACCCGCCAATCCCCGATGGGTGCCAAACTTGAAACAATCGGTGCCTCGGTGGGGCAGTATAAAACGTCTGTGGACATTCCAGTTCAACCCCCACTCACCACCTCGACCCCCTTGTCCTCTTATGGCAGTCTTGTCGAAACCTCTCACCTTCCTGGGACTCCTGGGTGTCGCCGCCGCTGCTTTGGTCGACCCCGCAACACTGGACGCTTGCCCTGGGTACAAGGCAACAAACGTCGAGGACAATGGGTCGACCTTGACTGCAGATCTCACCCTCGCGGGCCAGGCCTGCAATGTTTTTGGGACCGACGTCCAGCAGCTGAAGCTCCAGGTAACTTACGAGACCGGTACGGCGTTTCGTTTGTGGTGCAGGAATCGTTCATAGCCTGACGGCCTCTACGCTTAGACACACGAATTCACGTCAAGATCATCGACCCCGCCGTGGAGAGGTATGAAGTCCCCGACTCGGTCATTCCCCGCCCATCTGCGACGCCAGCCAAGACCCCAGAAATAGAATTCAAGCATAACGCCGAACCCTTTTCCTTCTCGATCCTCAGAGCCAAATCAGATGAGGTTCTGTTCTCCACCGACGGCCACCCCCTAATTTTCGAACCACAGTATATCCGCGTCAAGACCGTCCTCCCCCCAAACCCAAACATCTACGGTCTCGGCGAGCACACTGACAGCTTCCGTTTACCGACCAACAATTATACCCGCACCCTCTGGTCTCGGGATTCCTACGGTGTTCCCAATGGTACGAACTTGTACGGGAACCACCCCATCTATGTTGAGCATCGACCCACTGGCTCTCATGGCGTGTTCCTTCTCAACTCGAACGGAATGGACATAAAGATCAACCAGACCGCCGACGCTTCTGCTGCATCTCTCGAGTACAACGTCATCGGAGGAGTGATTGACTTCTACTTTTTGGCGGGCAGTACCTCTGACCCAATCGAGGTGTCTCGCCAATACGCCCAAGTCGTCGGCACTCCCGCAGAGGTCCCCTATTGGTCCTTCGGATTTCACCAGTGCCGGTTCGGATACAAAGGTGTGCCCGTTCACACCTCCTGATCCTAGAACCAAATCTGATATGCCATCCTAGATTATATCGATGTCGCCAACGTAATTCAGAAATACTCCGAGGCTGGAATTCCCCTCGAGACCATGTGGACGGACATTGGTACCCACCATTTCTTATCCGCTCAAGTACCAAAACTAAATCTCCTCAGACTACATGGACAAACGAAGGGTTTTCACTCTCGATCCTGATTATTTCCCTCTCAAGCGTATGCGTGAGATCATAGATTACCTTCATGCTCACAAACAGCAATATAGTAAGCACCCTTACTTTAATCCCGAGTTAATGCTTCTAATCACTCGTGTAAATTAGTCCTCATGACGGACCCCGCTGTCGCTTACTTGCCAGACTCTGACTATGGAGCGTATACTCGTGGAAAGGAGGCTGAAATCTGGCTCAAGGCGGAAAACGGAAGTGATTTCCTTGGTGTCGTTTGGCCTGGTAAGTGTACCAACTCGGTTTCCCATGGCTATTAGCTGACATTCCTCCAAAGGTGTGACTGTTTATCCCGGTAAAGAACCCCACGCTTTGACGTCGATCTGGTCTTAACTCCTCTTCAGATTGGTTCGATCCGAAGACGCAGAGTTACTGGACTGGAGAGTTCGAACGCTTCTACAACCCCGAGGATGGTTTGGACATTGATGGCTCCTGGATCGATATGAACGAGCCAGCTAGCGTAAGTTCTCAGGGCTGCCGCATCGATCATATACTCACTTTGATTCGTCCAGTTCTGCACCTACCCCTGCGACGATCCATTCCAACAGGCAAAGGATCAGAGTCTCCCACCGGTTCGCAATTACCCAGCGCCCGATCCCAACACGCCCATTTTCCAGAACTCAACCAAAACGAAGAGACAACATGCCGGCGACGACCTCCTGAACCCTCCGTATGCGATACAAAATGCGCTGCCATATCTCTCCGATAGAACTGCCTACGTGAGTACTCTTCCACTCAACGACTGCCAATTGTGACCGTCATCTAATTTTTTGGTCAGACTAACACCAAACACAACAACGGCCTCGTCGGCTATGATACCCGTAGGTTCTTCGAATGTCATTTCGTATTTCAAGACTCACGTCTATCCAGATAACTTGTACGGAACCTTGATGTCAACGGCGACCAGGAACGCGCTCCTCGCCCGCAGACCCGGATTGCGACCTCTCATTATTACTCGTTCGACATTTGCTGGTGCAGGCAAGGACGTCGGCAAGTGGTTGGGAGACAATTTCAGTTTGTGGGAACATTACAGGAACTCCATCTCCGGCATCCTTGGCTTCGCTAGCGTGTACCAGATGCCTATGGTTGGGGCAGATATCTGCGGCTTTGCTGGTAACACTACTGAGAATCTTTGCGCACGATGGGCGTCCCTTGGGGCCTTCTACCCGTTCATGCGTAACGTGAGCTCTACGATCTCTGCTGATGCGCTCTTGATTCTCATCACTTGCATTTGTAGCACAATGGCGATACATCCGTTAGCCAGGAGTTTTACCTTTGGGAAAGCGTGACCAAGTCCGCGAAGAACGCCCTCGATATCCGGTCCGTCACCCACGGTTATCTTCCACGCGCATTACTCACCATCCGTCTCTCTCTCTCAGATACCGACTCCTGGATTACCTCTTCACTGCCTTCCACAAGGCCCACCTCGACGGTACACCGGTCCTGCATCCCCTCTGGCACATATTCCCCAAGGACCCGACTACCTACGGCGTCGATCTCCAGTTCTTCTTCGGCGATTCCATTCTCGTTTCTCCCGTCAGCCAGGAGAACGCGACTTCCGTCACTGCATACCTCCCGAAGGAGACCTTCTACGATTTCAAGACTTATGAAAAGATCGAAGGTCAAGGCCAGAACGTTACCTTCGAGAATATCGACTACACGCAGATCCCTGTGCACATTCGTGGAGGGTCGATTCTCCCTCTCAGGGCTTCTAGCGCTATGACGACGGCCGCGTTGCGCGAGACCGACTTTGAGATCCTCGTGGCCATCGGCGCCGACGGCAAGGCTACCGGTTCGCTCTACGTGGACGATGGCGTTTCGGTCAAGCCACAAACAAGCACTCAAATCTCATTCGAGTACTCCGACGGAATTCTCACCATCGAGGGGTCGTTCGAGTACTCGCTCGATGTAAAGATCTCCACCATCCGATTCCTCGGTGTGCAGAAGGACCCCAAGCAAGTGTTGGTCAACGGGGGGGTGATAGATTTCGAAAAGAAGGATGGTGTTGTCGTAATCGAACCCGACTTGGACTTCGCTTGCGGTTTCACTGTTGAGCTGCAGGATTGAGAAGAACCATTCGAATTCGGACATCTAGCTATGCATACCTTAATCTTATAACAGTTGTTCGTAACCTCGGACGTTTCTTGGGCATTTCTACGGGTCAATTTATGTTTATTTTACCATTGACGCGGGTATTAACCGTTGGGTTACCGCGGACCAGAACCCTTGCAAGAGCGGCGGCCTCCTGAGGCTATGCCCACATCTCATGAACCACGCTGGTGCGGTTCAGAAATTTTCGTTCGGGGGGGCGAGCTCAGTTACAAGTGTGTTTCACTCTGTTTCCCCCTCATTGTGCAAGCAATCCGTTCATTTAGACGCCCTGATGGTGACTGCATCTCATCCGTGGGGATCCTGAGGAAAACAAGCCTTGAGTACAAACCACCATGCTTTTCCATTTTCCGTGACTGCTACCTCGTCCGCTGCGCCGATGTGCCTTCCACTTGTACCTGGGTTCGCATTCCGGCGGGCTGTTTCATGCAAACGCAATTCTACTGGGGTTCAAGCCTCCACCGGAACGCTCAAGATTCCCTCCATAGGGAAAGAATGCCATTGTAGGAAGAAAACGCGGTGCAACCCCGCTTTCTGAGCGACTCTATTTCGCTGGTCGCACACGCGGGATTCTGTTGTTCCCCAAGTCTGTTCATTGTTCGCCGCTTTAGTCCCACATTACCGTGCCATGAGTTTTGTGAGCGAAAGGGTACAGTATAAGACTCATGGAGGGGCATTACGGTCTTGAGTATTCCCTTTCCTTTTTCTTTACAGATACCCTTTACTCGTGATGATCTTCTCTCACCTTTCACTTCTTGTGTTGCTGGCATCCATCCTCCGGCCCGTGGCTGCTTGGTTCCGGCTCCCTTGTAAACTACCCTCGATCTCCCTGAATGCCTGCACGCTCTAACACGTCGAACAGGCACTACTCCCGTCACCGAAGGTCGAACAGACTGGATCTCCGACCCTGGAAAATTGCCCAGCCAACACGTCCACACCGCCCGAGGCGGTATCAACTTCTTCCCAAACACCACTTATAATATCCTTCGTCAATCTTCCTGTACCTCATGCGTGGCAAAGGAGGATCTATCCAACTACTGGTACCCAAAGCTATACTTCCGTGACCCCAAGACGAGAAAGCTCGAAGCGGTCCCGGACGGAGGGATGATCGTGTATTATTTGTTCCGTGGTGTGGATGACAAGAAGAACGGTGGCTCTGGTTTGAAGGCTTTTCCTAACGGATTGAAGATGCTGACCGGGACTCCCACGTAAGTCTTCGCGCTGCGGGTGAAGCCTCGGTAATCTTATGTGCGATGCATTAGGCGCCGAACCCGTGAATGGGACCGAGGTAACAGGTCTACCCAGGTCGCACTCGGCGAAGAAGCCGTCGAGTGGCTCTGCCGTGGTACCGACATCCGCTCCTTGAACACCGCTGGCGGGTTTCCTAGCGTTAAGTGTCCAGAAGGGTTCAGGGCCGACGTTCATTTCCAATCCTGCTGGGATGGGATGAACTTGGATTCTCCTGACCATAAGAGCCACGTCGCGTACTTGTCTGACCTGGACAACGGGAAGTGCCCAGAGTGCGTTACCTTAAGTAGGCTCTCTTGATCGTTGGCTGAACTGCAGCTTACAGGACTCACCCGATCCCCATGCCCCATTTATTCTACGAGACCTTCTGGGCAACAGACAAGTTCAACGATAGGTGGGAAGAATCAGACGGCTGGCCATTCGTCTGGTCCACGGGGTACGTTCTTTTTATCCGTCGCATCCATCATCACCCCCCCCCCCCCGGTGCCGTGGGCCGG
>Ga0307515_10023057_pt1 | contig 10938 bp, 3 predicted proteins | sample 17_EM_MG_FD_194513 | JGI IMG/M metagenome (GOLD analysis project Ga0307515, IMG submission 194513) | Populus trichocarpa ectomycorrhiza microbial communities from riparian zone in the Pacific Northwest, United States - 17_EM | ecosystem: Host-associated > Plants > Roots > Unclassified | place...
GATTGTAATTCTATGGAAATCAAGTGATATAAATACATGAGGAAGGTGTTGGTAATAAGATAAAAGGGGAGACTACTACGTGACTAAAACAGTGTGATACGTAAGTGATACGTAAGCGATACGCAGTTGAGACGCGGTCGAGACGCAGGTAATACGCAGGTGTTTTGGCATAGTACCAGTAGTCGGTTACACACCCCCCCAGATTTGACGGTGTAGTTAAAGCTATAGAAAAATAAAGGTTAAAACTATACCAAAATAGGAAATTTAGATACAATTTAGGAGTAGTAAAAGAATGGGGTAACTGTAACGGATATTGCGAATATCGCGGATATTGCGGATATTGCAAATAGAATTAATTGATCTAATGTCGAATATCTACTAAATTTAACTGCTTTATCCATGCTTCGTGCTTTTGACGAGGTAAGATTTTGGTAAGGCCGTCAGTAGGTATTTTGTCTGTAGGAACCCATCGTACGTCAATCTTTTTATCTTGGACTTCCTGTCTCAGCCAGTGCTAATGGACGTCGATATGTCGAAGCTTAGTGTCAAGCTTTAGTGTATCCTGTCTTAGGAGTTGTACGGTCTGCATATTGTCGCAGAGCACGGTAAATTCGCGTTCTAAGTTAAAGCCAATTGCCTTAAAGAATCGTTGCCACCAGATGATTTCGACTGCGGCAGTAGATAGGGAAAGAAGCTCTGCTTCGGTAGTCGAGCGAGTCACTAATCGTTGTAGGGTCGCCTTCTAATCGATCAGTCCTCCAAATAGGATAAAAAGGTATCCTTAAGAGCTCCGTCTGGTCTCTCTATCGTCCGCAAATGCTGCGTCGGATACTCCGTAAAAGGTGATATCTTCTCCTTTAGGGTTTCTAAAGTAGACGTGGGCTCCAAATACTTCGCCAGAGTATTCAATAGCTGTAGATTTTATTCCAAGGCAGTAGGCAATTGCTTAGTTTGCTACATCGAGGTGCTTTTAATTTAGATTAGTAAGGAATTCGGCCAGCTTAGAATGCGTCTTAGCAATATCAGGTCTTCCAAATACGGTAAGGTATGCAAGAGAACCAACTCGTTGCTAGTAGGCTAGAGTTCTTTAAGGATTCGTCTACTGATCGGACAACAGAGTCAGTTCGTCGGCAGGTAGTGGTATTCTAGGGAACCTTTCTGGTTGTATATTGAATCGACTGGCTATCTTTTTAATATAGGAGTCTTGGCAGAGCCAGAGCTTTCGACTTAGTCAATCCCGTTCGATTCGAATTCCTAGGAACCATTTAAGGTCTCCTAGTGCACGGATCTCGTATCGTTGTAGAAGCTTAGCTTCAAATTCTTCAAGTCTTAAAAGGTCCTTTTTGGCAAATAGAGCGGCAATATCGTCTACGTAGAAGAAGACAATAAGTCGTCCATCGGTGTATAGGCAGTTGGTACCTAGGATAGGCTTTAATCCAAATTCGCCCAGTGTACTAGTAAGCTCTTTATACCACAATAGCGGTAATATTTTTAATCCGTATAGCGCCATAAGTAGCTCTAGGACATATCCATCTTAACCAAATCCTTCTAGGCAGTAGCAGTAGACTGGTTTGCTGAGCTTGGCGTTTATAAATGCGTTTACAGCGTCATACTGTCGAATTTCCAAATCAAATGCGGCTGCTATAGCCATAAGGGCACGGAATATTCGAGCAGCTAGGGTTGCTGCATAGGTCTCTTCTTCAGTAATCTGTAAGTCTCCGCGGACACACAGTTAAGCTTTTAGCTTTTAAAGATAACCGTCGCTATCAAGCTTATATTTAAAGACCCATTTCAGTAAAAGGATCTGCTCGTTGCTTACTTCTGCTTTTAGTACAGTCTTAAATGTCCCTCGGCGCTTCAGGTCGTTATATTCTTTTTCCATGGCCTTTTAAAAGCCGGTAGTCAAAGGATGCTTTCTTAGTTCTTTGAGGTTCTTTGGTTCAGGAGGAAGATTATCCCGATATAGAGATGAGGATCTAGTTCGGTCGATGTCCTTTACTAGTCCTATGGCAAAGCCAGCGTAGTAACCAAATAGGGTAGATAGATTGGCTAGTGATGCTGCATACGCTTGACGTCGAATTCTTTTTGATCCTTCTGGTAGGATAAGGTCGGCAGAAGGTTTAGCCGAGACTTCGTTAGCTCGTGGAGCTGTATTTAACGGTTCTGTTGAACTGCTTGGCTAGGTAGGACCTGTTTCAATTATATCCAAGATATCGTCTTGAAGTCCTCCCGGTGTAGTGTTCGTTTCTAGCAGATCTAGAGATACCGTTCTGCTAGGAGTCGGTAGCTGCTCAGTATCCTTTGTAGGAGGCTCTGCCAAATCGTTTGATTCAGGTGTAGTCGTTTGATCTGTATTCGAGGTAGGTCTATATAGGATAAATTCATCCTCAGATTCATCCTCGTGGAGAGGTTCTGGTAGACTGATCGTCTGGATGGTGTCTTCTAAGGCTTCCCTTAGCAGGTAGTCGATGTCTTGACCCTTGGGGTCATAGAACGAGGTCTCGTCAAATATGACGTCTCTGGTTTAAATGACTTTGCGGAGGCTTAGAATCCAGATACAGTAGATATTAGTTGAATCGTAGCCGACTAGGTGTCCAATCGATGCACGAGGAGCTAGCTTGTCTCCCCTTTTAACTCGTTTATCTAGTGTATAGGTCTTACAACCGTATACATGCATATGGGTAAGTAATGGCGGCTTGCCGTAGGCAATCTCGTACGGAGTTTTCCACCCTAGCTGCTCATTTGGTGTTTAATTAAGGGCATATCCAGCAGCAAGGAACGCCTCTAGTCCTAGAGACGGGGGTAAGGAAGCTTCTAGCTGCATAGCCCTAGACCGTTCCATAAGGGTTCGTCCAGATCATTCTGCTCTACCATTTTGTTCCTCAGTATATGGTGCTCGGCATTTAAAGGTAATGCCTTTATCTGCACACCACGTCTGTAGGGTGTCTCCTATTTATCTAAAAGCTCGTTCGTTATCGCTCCAGAAGAAGACGACGTCCTAGTGGAATCGTATTTTAATTAAACGGTGGGTCTTACGGATGGTAGGTAGGACGGTAGCTTTATCCTTATTCTTAGCAGTAAATACAAAATTAAATTTGGAATACGTGCAATAGAAGTGCATTACGTATCTATCACCGTTGTAGCCTAGTTCTCCGAGGCTAATAATATTAAATGCAAGCCGTTCGAATGGTCGAGTGGCTGGAAATTCGTGTTCTTATCTTCAAGAGATCTACTATGTGTGCTTTGCTAAAGAGCAAACTTCACATTCGATTTTAAGCGGTACTTGTTTATTAATTAGCTCTTTAAGCTCTGCGCCATTAACGTGCTTAGGAAGCTACTTAATAGCGTCAGGTCCTGCATGGCCAAGTATTTTATACCATTTTATAGCTGTGGCTCCGATTAGTTTACGGGCCATTCTACTTAGTTAATGTCTTCTTGTTAAGAAGGTCGATTAGGTTATTAAATCTAGGGTATCCGTAGGCATAGGATCTCTGTGCATTAGCGCCCAGTGGCCCCCTAGTCGTTTCGCATAGCATACTGTTTCGCCAGTTGCTAGACGGTATAATAAGTTTCGTCCTAAGTTAAAATGGATATCGTTATTAGTAGCTCTTAAGAGTGCTATGATATTTGTGAATATAGTAGGTACCAATGCTACATAGGATAGCTTCATTTTTGAGCTCCCAGTAGGTGTATCAACAGTAATAGTTACTATTCCGTAAGCTTAAATCTTTTTAAAATTTCCGCTAGCAATCAGGTAGTCGTCTTCTGCTACTAGGTACGAGAAGGTAAAGTCTTCTTCGTTGTTACAGACGTGTGTATCTGCGCCAGGGTTAAGTATTTAGGTATTCTGGAGTTCAAATAAAATTTAACCAGTACTAAACACGGCAGCATAGCTAGTCAGTATCTTGGAAGGTGGGGTTTTAGAATTAAAATCAATTGTAGATTCTATGTTCTTTTAATCGTTCTTCTATTCTCTTTTTTAAATAAAGTTAACGATGCGTTTAATCCAAGGTGTAGATAAGATCTTTTCTTCTACTTCCTTCTAGACGTCTAGGTTTGGCTTCCATCCCTAAGGGCGCTTATGCTTAGTAATGTAGTAGCAGTTGCGGAATCGATGTACGAGGCCGTATACGCATGTCTTATTCCACTTGGAATTGGAATTGGAATTGCCGTTGGAATTCGAATCTAAATTAGAATTTAAGTTGCCTTATAGGGTTGCAAATACAAAGCTATTGGCAGCAGTAGTAGAAGATGCTTGCTGCATGCGGTAGTGCTCCTTAAATTCCTCAATTAGTTCGATAATAGATAGGGCATCTTCGTTCTTCTATTCCTTCCGAATAAGATCTACTTCTAGTGCTCCTACGAAACTAGAAGAGATTGGCTTGATTACTTAAACGAAATCGTAGTATACCCTAAATCCCTAAACGTCTAGAAGCTCTAATTGCTCCGCAAGCTTGTAGACGTTCTGCCAGTTATTCAACCATTTTTTGATGCTCTGCTTTTTATTATAGAATTTTAAAGCCGTGTATTAATTAAGGACCTTATGTTTTTAACCTAAGGTGGTAGGGGCTAGTGCAGTCTTAAGTGCTTATAGCCGTTCATATACCGTTTTAAGGCCGTTAATAAGAGGAAGGTAGGCAACTGATGTCGATCAAACGATATAGTTGTTAATACCATTTATTGCCTATTCTTGCTTCTCATATATTCATAGGTTGTCCTTATATTCAGCGTAGAGCTAATTATAGGCGGTAAGCTGGCGTTAGTTTAGCTGAGCTATTAATATAGCAGTGGGTAGTACGTTCGCAGGTATAGGTCGTTTTAATAGTTCTAGGGTTAGAAGCTTGTCTTTCTTCTTAGATGGGTTAATATACTGCCATACCTTGTTAGTTTTAGCAGTGTCTTAGATGATAAAGAACCATTAAATCTAATTAGATGGCTTATTAAGGATAAGGTTGATTTTTAATTTGTTAGTAGTTGTTATTTTTAGGATTTTAACAGGTTAGGTAGGGTCCAATTGGCGTCTTAGCAGAACCTTATTTTAACGTTTTAAACTCTTAATTTAATTCGTCAGTTCGTTCGTCGGTTGGGTACGTACGTTAACTGGGGTCAATCGTCCGTTTGTTTAATGGATAAAGAAGCTTAAGACACTTACAAAGGTAGTAGAAGTAGTAACTTCTTAAATAAGGTAGCAAATTAACTGCTTGACAGATAATGCAATAGGTAGATTAATCCAATTAATTAGTTAGCAGGTAGTGCGATCCGGGCTCATAACTATAAGCTTTGCAGTGTGGAAGAATTGCAAGAACAACTTAATTATAATTCTATGGAAATCAAGTAATATAAATACATAAGGAAGGTGTTGGTAATAAGATAAAAGGGGAGACTACTACGTAACTAAAACAGTGTGATACGTAAGTGATACGTAAGCGATACGCAGTCGAGACGCGGTCGAGACGCAGGTAATACGCAGGTGTTTTGGCATAGTACCGGTAGTCGGTTACAGTTTACGTAGTAAAAGTCACTAATTAAATCCTTTACATTTTTAAAGTCTTTCTATAGTTGCCATTCTGGCTAATCTATGTTAAATCCTGTATATATAGCTCTGTAGTAGAGCCATTATCCTCTACCTTTGCTAAAGTATTTAGAGTTGATAATTCGTTTAACGGTCCACTCCTTGTAGTTCTTGTCTTTATTTTTATCTCAGATTAGTACTAGTAGGGGTTTAGGCTATATCTACCCTGGTAAGGGGTTGGGCTAATAGAGGTGTAGTAGCTATAGGTGAAATACGGGCCATATCCCGCGGGTGGCTAGGGTAGGCGGGAGTTCTAGCTTATATACGGCTCCCCTATTAATAACTCGTTTAATCGGATAAGGGCCGAGGTTCTTATAATTAAGTGACTTTATAGGCCTCTGCGTAGAGATATTGCGTATATCTAGCTATACCCAGTTGCCAACACGTATCTCCGGTAGTAGCGTTCTATAACGGTTAGCGAAGTAGGCCTACTTTGCTTAAGCCTAGGCCATTTCTCCCTTACAGTAGTTAAGTAGATTTTTTATGCGGTCTATATACTGGTTGGTAAGTAGCATCTTAAGGCGTTTTCTATATGGCAGTTTCTTATTAATAGGTTCTAGTGGCTCTATGCCGGATTAGGGGTAATAACCCTTATTTATAAAGAACGGGGTAAGTCCTGTAGTGGTTAAGACGTAGTTATTTGCTGCAAATTTACCTAGTAGGAGGTAATCTACCCAATTATCTTAATTATAGGCGACTACCTATTATAGGTACGCTTTTATGCTAGCATTAGCGTTTTCCGGTTACCTAGTAGTTTTATAGTAAAAGGATATAGACATTTTAACGGAGATGCTAAGGCGTTAGTAGATTCGTCTCTATATATTAAAGTTAAATTATATGCCTTGGTTAGACGTAATCGAGTTAGGTAGCCTATATAGTTAGTAAACTTCGCGGAGAAAGGCGTTAGTAACGTCGCTAACGGCTACGCCTTTAGTTGGGACGTAGTGGCGCTCTTTTATAAGTCGGTATATTATTATAAGGATGTTCTTATAGGTACGGCCGTGTTATTTATAGGGTAGTAGGTTAATAACGAAATCTATGGCGATATCTGCCTATCGTTATATAGGTACTGGTAGAGGGTATAGTAGTCCTTGGTACTTTGTATTAAAGGCCTTAGCGCGCTTATAACTATAGTAGGCGCCTATAAAGCGTTTAACTAAGTCTATTATTTTTGGCCAGAAGTAGTATCGGCTAAGAAGCTTATAGGTTCCTCCTCTACCTAGGTAGCCGCTTAATTGGAGGTTGTGGGCCATTTAGATTAGTTACCGTTATAGATTTTCTAAGTTAGGGATAAATAGGCGGCCTCTATAATAGAGCCTGTTCTCTTTTACTTCTAAGGATACTATATTAATCTGGCCTAAGCTTTAGAGGTTAGTAGGCAGCGTATAGGCGCTAGCGGTCTTTGTGGCAATAAGTTAATATAGTAATAGGTCGACAGAGGCGTTATATGCCGTAGTAATAAGCTCGCTAATTTTGGGAGGTAACTCTAGTTCTGTAGTATAAAGCTGGGGTATAGTTAGCTCTATTATAGGTAGTATGCCTAGGGCCAAATTTCGTGCTTTTAGGATCGTCTGTTATTAGAACTAATTACAGGGGTTATTTTTAGACTAAGGAAGGTCTTATAAGCGGCGTATTAGGCTATTAGGTTTAGTACCTTATACTCCTAGTCTATATACAATTTTGAAGTTAAAACTAAAGAGGAACTCGTTCTAACGTACTTGGCGTTAGTTTAGCTGCTTTATAGTTATAAAGTACTTAAAATTGCGATGGTCCGTAAAGACTTTAGTTGGCTAGTTAGGCTCTGCTAAGGAGAGTTCTAGTTAGAATTCTTTAAACGCTCGTACGATTGTAAGGAGTTCTTTATTATAGATCTCGTAGTTATACTCTTATAGTGTAAGCTTAGACGAGTAGAATGCAACTAGGTAAAGGAGACCGTTGTCGCCCATCTGGGAGAGGACGCCTATATTAACGTGGTCTAAGGAGTCGGTTTTGAGGTAGAGTTGTCATCCTAGTATAAAGTGAGCTAGGACAGATGCTTTAGTAAAGGCATTTTTAAGGTCTTAGAACGCCTTCTTGCATTTAGGCGTCTAGGTAAAGTATAGGTGCGTTTTTCTTCCTTTTATAAAAAGGCCCTTTATTCGCATCATTGCTGTAAGTAGTGCTACTACGCCTAAGAAGTTATATATAAATTTCCGATAGAAGTTAGCGAAACTAAGGAAGGCTTATATATCCTTAATACAGTTAGGGGCTTACTATTTAGTAATTATACGTACCTTCTTAGGGTCCATATAGACACCCTTAGTGGTAATAATTAGTCTAAGGTATTTTACTTCTATAACTAAGAATTTATATTTCTTTAAATTAATATAAAGTCCTACGTCCCTAAGGCGCTATAGGACCTTTTAAACGTGTTTAGTATATTTAGAAGGGTTATTATTATAAATAAGTATATCGTCCAGGTACGCGGAGTAGAAGTTATTAAGGTAGTCCTATAAGGCGTTATTAATATAGCTTTAAAAGGTGCCTAGGCCGTTATATACGCTAAAGGGTATAATAGTATATTTAAATTAGCCAAAGCGTAATACGAATGCGGTTTTCTATTCGTTATCTTCCCGTATTTAGAAATAGTTAAAGGCGGCAATAATATTAAGCTTAGTATAGATTTTAGCTTGGCTAAGCCGCTTAAGGGTCTCCTATATAAGCAGTACTAGGTATTAGTTTTTAATTGTAATAGTGTTAAGTCCTCTATAGTTAATATAGAATTAAATACCTCCTTTTAGCTTCTTAGTGAGAAGAATAGAGGTGGCTGTTAGTAATATGCTAGGACAAATAAACCCTTTATTAAGGTGCTCGTTAATATACTTTCTTATAACTAGAAGTTTATCTTTTAATATTAGGTAGGGTTTTTTATAAGGTAGGGTTTTTCCTTATTTAATATTAATGGTATAGTTATTAGGTTAATATAGGGGGAGTATATCTACGCCCTTTTATAAGCATATGTTAATAAAGTCGTAGTACCTTTTAGGGAGGAGCTTACAGAGTTCTTTGTTGGTAAGTCCTTTTTTAAGTTTTATAAACTTCTTAAAGTTTAAAGGTAAAAGTCTATAGAGTTCCGTAGGGGCGTTATCTTTTAAAAGTGTATGATTACAGCACCTAGTATACGAACGCGTATTTACGCGTTCGTGTACCAACTACCTACGTGCTAACTAATTAGGGGGGAGGCGCGTCAGTATATAGACCACGTAGTCTACCATAATAGAATCGACAGTCACCACTATCCCAAAGAGCATACGATACTATACGTATTTCGTGCCCCGGGATACAACTCACTTGTGCTATTAAGTTAGTACGAACACTAATTAGTAAGCGCGCACAGATTAGTAATTACTTAACACCCCCCCCTAAGCGATATATACGATAGCGACCACCTATTTAGACTCCTAGTACGACCTACTAGAAGGTCGGAAGTTGGGGATTACGGACTTATCTCCAACTCTATATACTTATTTAAGTCTTAGTACGGTTTACTAAAAGTTATAGACGCGAATACAGACCTATACAGAACCCCTATCCTTAACCCCCTTAAACCTTAAACCTCTTTGGACCTTTTACGGAAACCCCTTACCCTCCTGCGAACTATTACGGACCTATTAATTAATTTTACGGACCGTTATAAGACCTTCCCCACCCGTTATAAGCTGCTACCACCCGCTACGCACTACACTATACTATATAGTATGGCAGACATTAGTAAGCAAGTCAGCGAAGGTTAAAAGAAGTGGAGATAAGGAGTCGACGTTACGTCTATAAACGACGTTAACGACTATATTAGTTTTAAAATCCTTAAATATAAACACTTTAAGCTTATAAATGACGACCTGTGGGAGTAATATTAGGAAGACTTTGCGGACTTTACGGAAGCTATTTTTAAGGCCTGTAACCCTATTACTATCTATAAACTATAAACCCTTTTACGTAACTAAGGTGTATAGGTTAAAAGGGATAAACGAGTTACTGTTGTATAGTCTTTATATAATATAATATATAAGAAAGACCAAATAGAATGGACTAAAGAGGAAATCCTAGACTAGGTTAAAACCACTAAAGAACTCTTTGCTTCTTCTAAACTTAATAGGATCACCAGCCTTATACCTAACCCACTTAACTAAATTCATTTTATAGACCTAAGCGGCTTTAGAGCTAACCTCGCTAGCTAAAATATACCCTACTCTTAAGTTACGGACCACGCTATAGACTATAATACCCCTATAACCTAAAATATAGACTATAATACCCCTACAAACTAAAATATAGACCAAATTACCCCTATTATTTAAGTTATAAATCCATAAGCTATATATCCGTAAACTATATATCCGTAAGCTATATATCCGTATACTATAAATCTATAAGTTATAGATCCGTAACCTACCTAAGTAAAGACCTATAGCAAGGAGCTAGCTAACCTAGCTAAGCTTTATACTAACGAATCTAAGTATAGTAGTGAAAATGATAACTTTGACTTTAAACTAACTATCTTTACGGACCTTTGCTAGAAGGCTGACATTCCTAAATAAGAGTTTAGCCAAGCCTACTCTACTATGCTGCGCGGCCTAGCACTTAACCACTACTATACTAACCTTAAGAGCAACCCTTTTGGTGTTCCCTTTAATAAGCTATATAAAGCCACCTATAACTACTTTAAAGGACCGGAATATAAGCGTAATATTCTTACCTAATGGAATGCGACTAAGCTACGGACCGTAATTAACAAGAACACTAAAAAATCGACTATAGAGTGCCTATAAATTCTTATTAAAGACCTCCGGCACCTATAGCACGGCCTTAACACTAAGCTTTAAATAGACGACTTCTTATACAATAAACTTATTACGGCCTACTAGGAAGTAGAGCCCTGCAAGTACGCCTGCTATAAGCCTATAGATACCTTAGCTAGCCTTATTAATAATTTACGCTCCTCTATTATAACGTATAAGTCTTAAACCTACTAGGCAGCACTTAAGCCTTTATTACGGATATTTAATATCTATAAATAGACTTAGACGTCTACTTTACGGACCGCCGCTACCGCTAGCAGCACCTATACCGACTAAGTCCTACCCGTAACCCCTATAGCAACCCCTATATAAAAACATACCCCCGTAAACAAACTAGCTAGAAATGCTTTATATGCGGTAAAGAAGAATATTAGTCTATAAAGTATACCCAGGAAAAACGTAATAAGTCTAAGAAGAGACTTAATAGCTATATTAACTAGTTTATTTTAGAATATAAAGGAGAGGAAGTAGAAGAGCCCCCTAATAAGTTAATAGAAGCCCTTATAATTAACTTTAACTTAAACGCTT
>Ga0307515_10023058_pt1 | contig 10938 bp, 2 predicted proteins | sample 17_EM_MG_FD_194513 | JGI IMG/M metagenome (GOLD analysis project Ga0307515, IMG submission 194513) | Populus trichocarpa ectomycorrhiza microbial communities from riparian zone in the Pacific Northwest, United States - 17_EM | ecosystem: Host-associated > Plants > Roots > Unclassified | place...
TAAAACGCTACCCCCTTATTTTTATAACTTCCTTAAGACAAACCTAAAAACTAAGCCTAAGTTTCTACGCTAAAAGATAGTTAATACTAATATTAAGAAATTCCTAAAAGGTAAACTAGGATTAACCCGTAAAGATATTTTACAACGCTTACTAAGAGAGTTTCGCGAATATATTAAACACTTCCTCCCTAAGAATATAAATAAGCTGCCCCCTCACTAACTATAGGACTATAAAATTAAGATTATGCCTAGAAAGTAGGCCCTATATTATAAGAACAAACCACTCTTACCCGCTAAACTTAGTTGTATAAAGAAATGGATTAATAAGATGCTAGATAAGGGTTTTATCCGCGAATCGACCTTACTAGCCGCCGTACTACTCCTCCTTACTGCGAAACCTGGTGGTGGTGTGCGAATCTACTATAACTACTAAGGCCTAAACATAGTTACTATTAAGAATCGGTACCTACTGCTACTAATCCGCGAGATACTTAACGCACTCTATAGTGCTAAGTACTTTACTAAGCTTAACGTAATTACTGCGTTTAACTACATCTAGATCGCGGAAGGTTACAAGTGGCTTATAGTATTTATTACCCGGTTTGGACTCTATAAGATGTTAGTTACACTATTTAGTCTCTATAATACGCCCGCCACGTTCTAGAATTATATTAACTATATCTTACATAACGCCCTTAATAACTATTATACTACCTACCTTAATAATATCCTTATCTTCTCTAAAACACGCACTAAGTACACTAAATATATAAATGAAGTTATCTAGAGACTCGGCAACGCCGGACTATAGATTAATATTAATAAGTCTAAGTTCTATACGACTAAAACAAAATATCTTAGCTTAATTATCTTAACTAATGGCATAACTATAGACCCTAAGAAGGTGCAGGCCTTATAGGAATAGAAGGACCCAACATTAATTAAAGAACTATAGCAATTTCTTAGCTTCGCGAACTTTTACCGATGATTTATCTAAAGCTACTCCGTAGTTATTAAACCCATAACTAGGCTACTAAAGAAGAGTACTAACTGGTTATAAGGCCCTGATTAAGCATAAGCCTTTTAGACACTAAAGATAGTGTTTACTATAGTACCGGTCCTAGCATACTACGACTATATAAAGAAAACTATAGTAGAGATAGACGCCTTAAACTAGGCTTTAGAAGGAGTGCTTTACTAAGCTGGCGAAGATAGCAAACTTAAGCTAGTTGCATTTTTCTCTGCTAAGCACTCCGCCCTAGAATATAACTATAAGATATATAATAAGGAGCTCCTAGTAATTATAAAAGCACTAGAAGAATGGCGCCCTAAACTATAAGGAACTAAGTAACTGTTTAAGATTATTACGGACTATAAAAACCTCTAGACCTTTATAATAATAAAATAACTAAACTAGCGCCAAGTCTAATAGGCTGAGTTCCTCTCTTAGTTTAACTTTATTATTACCTATAGGCCTAGCACCAAAGCCACAATCCTAGACGCTCTTAGCCGTCTTCTAGGTATAGTACCTGCTAATACTAGTAATAAACGTCTATAATACCAAGACCGCGTTGTCTTACTACTGAAAAAAGTTAACCCCGCTATCCTAGAAGAGCTGCTAAGTAAATCCCAAGACCAGAGCATCAAAGACTTTATTACAGTAATAGACCCAAAGCCTAAGAAAAAACCCCTTAAGGAGCTTATTAAAAATACCTATAAGGAGAATAAACTCGCTAGGGATATATTAGCTGCGCTACGCGAACGGAAAGGCCGTAAAGTACGCCGCTAGCCTAAGCAGATTAGAAAGTTACTCCGCTATAACAAATCTAAATGTTTAATTATCGACGGCCTAATCTACTATAGGAATTGAGTATTTGTCCCTAATTTACCTAAACTCTAACTAGAAGTTATACACCGTATATATAGTTTAGGTCCTACAGGCCACCTAGGCCGCGTTAAGACGCTAGACCTCCTTAATTAAACCTATTAATAGCTAGGTATTTTATAGTTTACAGCTACCTTTATAAAAGACTGCGCTCTTTACTTCCGTATAAAGACCCTACGCTTAGCACCGCCCGGTTTCCTAAAACCACTAAAACTACTAGTCCGCCCGTGGACCGATATCTCTATTAACTACGTCGTCGACCTGCCTAAGTGCCTTCGTAACGGCAAAATATATAGATATATCTTTGTTATTGTTGACCGCCTAATAAAGATAAGACACTTTATTCCTGTCACTAGCCTAGACACTAAGGAGCTCATTAAAGCATTTATTTATACTGTTTATAAGTTACACGGCGCTTTAAATACCATCATTTCTAATAAAGGCTCTTTATTCGTTTCTGACTTCTGGCGTCGCCTAAACTAGTACCTAAAGGTAACCCTAAGCCCTAGCTCCGCATAGTACCCTAAAATAGATGGTTAAACTAAGATTGTTAATGCAGTAATAAATAAGTATCTACGCGCCTTTGTGAGCTTTACCCAAGACGACTAGGTAGATTAGTTCCCCCTTGCCGAGTTTGCCATAAATAACTAGGTTAATAAGACCACGGGAATCTCACCGTTCTTTGCCAACTATGGCTATAACCTACGTCTGGGCGTTAAACCAGTAGGCCCCTAGCTATTAGCCCTATCTATATATGCAAAGAAAGAATACCTATAAGCTAATACTATTGCTAACCACTTTAAGCGCATCTTAACCCAGCTTAAAGCCCTAGCTTATATCTCCTAGTAATAATATAAAGATAATGCTAATATAAAACGAGATAAAAGTATAATATTTAAAAAGGTTAATATAGTTATAGTTAGCCTTAAAAATATAAAGACTAACCGGCCTAAAAGGAAATAGGACGATAACTAGGACGGATTATAGCCCGTCCTAGCTACCTACAGAGAAGCAGTTGTAGTTAACCTCCTGGACTATATCCGTGTTAATAAGTTTTTTTACACTTTAAAAGTCCGCCTCTGGTTCCCTAAAGAGATCTCTGGTTAAGTATGCATTAATAAAAAGGAACGTCGTAATATCATAGGTAGGATAGCCGAAAGAGATAACGACGGCAATATTATGGACAAGTAGGAATTTAAAAAGATCCTTAATATATATAATAAATAAATGGATAAGCACGGCTTAATATACTGTATTAAATAGAAATACTATAATAAGAAAACCTAGGAACCTAAGAAATCCCTAAAAGGGTGCGAGCGTGTATTACTAAAGTTTTACAAATAATACCCTAAGAAGCTAGGACCCCTAGACTAGGCACGAGATAAGGGAGAGCCACGCTAAGGCCGTAGCCGACTACGAAGATAAATTATGGTAGTTAAGATCTTATAGAACTTCGACCGGCGGTTAAAGTTATTTAATTAGTCGGTTTTTTTTGCCAAGAAACGCCACGCGGTAGCAGTATGGAGTTCTGCCGACTTTACTCATTAAGCTAACCAATTAAGATTTTCCATGCCCGGCATAGAAAATCACTATTAGCTTAGTCAAGGGCGGTAAGCAGAAGTAACATCTTTGCAGTAAAAATTACTTATTTGGTTTAGGGACCAAACCTTCTAGGGAGGGGAGTACTGTCACGGCACTGTCCTAACGCATACTATTCCATACTGTCTCGTACTATCTCGTACTGTTCCTACTGTTAGCTGGCCCACCACTAGCGCCTTGGCGGCTGCCCCTACTATTTATATACGATACCCCCTTTCACCTCCTTCTCCTCTTCATACTACAATGTAGTTATTTAGCCTACTTACATTACAGCACTGTGACAGCTAATATTAAGCGCCAAAGGTGCGTCTTTAATTGGGTGTAGGCTTAAGTGATATCTTATAAATAAACTACTATTCCGTTCTTTATTAAGGAGGGAGCTAGCGTAATAATAACTCGCTAACTAGCTTGTTAAATTATGGGAGATTATATAAGAATTACCTCCTTGCTATTGTTGTTATAGCCTTAGATAATAAGCCTTGATTTCTTAAATAGGGCGTTAGTAGCTTTACCCTTAATCTTATTAACTATTCTTAACTTAAAGATGCGAACTCTATTAAACTTAGTAGGGTTATACTTCTTAAACTTAAAGACTTCTCTTATAATAAGACTATCGATCTCCTACTTATTGGATACTTAGAAAGGAGCTCTAGGAGTTATAATACGACCTTTTTTTTAGAGCTATTTTGCGAGCTTAAAGTCAGTCTTCTTCTTAGCTGTTATAAAGGCCATTAATAACTTAACTCTATTCTCAATGGCAGTAATAAATTGCTCTTTAAAATTAACAAGATATTGGCGATTTTGTAATCCCTTTAGGCGACCTCTACCGCGTTATAGTTGCGGTATATCTACTATAATTATATTAGGATTATAGTCGTCTTTTAAAGTATGTTAATTATAGTTCTCTTTTAGGGTATCTTTTAGGGTATCCTATAAAGGCTTGAAACTGTTATCCTTATAGTAAGGCTTAATAATAGTTAAATGGAGTTAAGTGGGTTTGTAAGGCATCTAAATAGTATAAGTTTAACTATTAATTATAATGAGTTAATATGGGCCTAACTATCTTTCCTTTTTACGCTATACGCGTACCTTAGACTGGAGTGGTAGATTAAGCGTAGTTAAGGTATTTGGGCCATTTTTTATTCCTAGTGCGTTGTTAACCTAGCGTGTGGCGTAGAGATGTTATACCTCCTTTATTACCTTATAAATAGCCTTAGCTTATTATATAATAGAGGGAGATAGTAGAGAATTGTTAGTTATTTAAGGGTAGGCGCTAAAGACGAGTAATGTAGGTACGAGTCTATCTAGGCCAGCGGAATTATTAATGGCTTTAACAGCTATTTATAAGGTAAGTTTTTTGCTAGCGTCCTCTAGTTCTAAAGAGATAATCTTATATACGCGGCGTAATGGCGCGTAATATCGTTCTACTTTTTTAATACTATTATGTGCCTTAATAGGGACTTCCTTAACCTTAATTACTATTGCCTTTATTTATTATTGAAACTCTATAGATAAGAAGTTCTTTTCTGTATTATAGACGATTTAATTAGGGGGTCCTAGGTAGATATTAATCTAGTATAATTATAGGGTATCCTATGCGTTTCTAGCTAATATATCCTTTAAGAAACGTGCGGCTTAGAAGGAGGTTAAGGAGTTAATAACTTAGAGTACTAGCTTGCCGCTAAGGTATATAACGTTAATAATAATATAGAAGTTAAAGTTGTAGTTATTTTTAAGGCTGAACTTAAATCGGCCAGGGGACTTCTGGTTTATTTAGTAGTAATAGTAGTACTTTATAAGATACTTAATTGCCTTAACCTTAACTTTATGGCCTGCTCGCTAAAGGACCCTAAGTAGTTAGTAAATAAATAGGTGGCTAAAGCAACAGTATAGTTAACGTAACTCTAACTTAGTTAAGTAGCTCTAAGTAATACTCTTTTCTAGTTAATAAAGGAGCAACTAAGGGTGACCCCACTTGCGTACAACGGGCATTTAATTATCTCCCTAAACGAGTACATTCTTAAGGTTATTAAGCTTAACGCCTAATTTATCTATATCTCTAATGTAAAATAGAAATAGGGTATTTGTGGGAATAATATAGAAAGTGATGCACCTTAAGGGGGTTCGGACCCTAATTGTGCTAAAAGAGATCGCAGTACCCTTGCTAAAACGAATTATATGTTAGCCTGCTGTTAAATAGTTAATCTAAATAGAGCTATTAAGCTGCTAAAGGGCTCGAACTTAAGGTTCTCCTACTATAGATACTCCTGCGGCTCTAGTATCTGGCATAATACTATAGAAGATATTCGCCGAGTATCTATCGTCGAAGGAGAATGCGGAGCTTTCCTTTGGCTCGTTAAAGATATCTAACTTCGTGATAGAGTAGAGCGTAGATTAGTTATTAAGAATGGTAATAGTTTATATACTATCTACCTTACTATACTTAGTAAAGTATTGGTTAGATAAGTAGTCCTTAATTTCTATATCTATAAGGAGCTATTCGGCCTTATTAACCTCACCCTTAAGATCTTCTACGCCTTTATATTAAATTAGGAAGCTTTAGAAGTAGGCCATAGTAATCTTATAATTTCTGACATTTTTTATACTTTGGCGAAACTTATTATATGCCTCCTTTTGCTTATTAAGAGAATGCCTAGTTAACTAGTAATTCGGTTTTTTACAAATATAGTACTTTTTTTAGCAATTACTTTAAAATAAACCTCTATAAAGACCTCCACCTTTACCTTATAGTCGTTAATTATATCCTCTACCGTATTGCCTACCCCAGCCACTATATGTTTAATTAGTCCAGTTATAATTATATTAGTTAGGCGGGTTAATTAAAATAGGTTAAAGTTAGGTGTTAAATTGCTATACTTTTTAAGAGCGTAGAGCGGTGCTAATAGAAGATCTTAATTAAGTATATACTCCTTTGTAAGTATTTACAGGATTAAAGAAAGTAAGGTTATATTCTTTAATACCTTAGTATACGCTAATAACTTAATTACGTAGGCTAAAGTCCTCTTAATATAATTTGGATAAACTATGCTAAATTGTCTAAAGTTAATTAAAGAGCTTTTAAAGATAATTAAGCCGAGGGACACCTGGGTTTGTAGCAATGATCCTTAAAAAGGTAGTCTCTCTCCATTCTAATATATACTGCTACTTATTCTCTTCTATTTTAAAGTAGTATCTTAACTTATATATTATGCGGTTAAAATTATATCCTTTTCTTACTAAAAAATTATAATAGAAGGTACTAGCTTAGCCCTTAAGCATAATAGAATAGGCGTTGTGGTATTAATTAGACTCTATTCCTACCTTCTAGCAATAGTTATAGAGGATACGTAGTTTTAAATTAAAAATATTATATAATTCCCCGCTAAACTTCTTCTCCTAATCTAAATAGAGCTTTGCAAGCTCTATAAGCAATTTTAAACTGCCTCTAATTTAAAATTAGGATAGAGGAGGTAGGGGTTGCATTATAGGCTGCAGTAGGGACGTAGGTCTAGTCTGTGGAGTCTAAAGGTTGTTAAATCGCGAAGCAATGGGATCCTATCCCTGCTTTCGTTAGGGTATAGTATTTGACGTTAAGGTTACGGGTTAAATTGGATATAGAGGAGTTAAAGGCGGAGGTAGGTTCGTCTCTAGAGGTATATTACTTAGGTTCTATCGTGAGTTAAGCTTCCTTATAGTGCGTAGTTAGTGCTTAATCTCTTATAGAGTCCATTTATGCTCTTCTTTTACGTTAATAACCTGCTCCTAAATATTATCTTTAATAGTACCCCCGTCCTTAGGGATAAATATTTTATTCTCCTAAAGGAAGTTATGGAAGTCCCGTACGATATCCTTATTTATAGGGGCCTATATTTCCTTTATCCATCTAATAAAGTCCTCCTTTATATATTCCCATAGCGTGGTATTATTATATTCACTGTCCTTATAATATGCTATATGGTGTAATAAAAATCTATTTAAGTCTTGTTTATTAGCGTTTACAAGGTTAATTATAGCTTTATTCTATATCTTTGGGTTAATGTCTTCCTTATACTTCTTTAGGTAGGTTAACGCTATAGTAGGTATAGAATTAACGGGGTGTCGTACATTAAAGGTAGGTAGGATTTTCGGTTTTGTAGGATCTTGTAGGTTTGCTGTTAAGAGATAGGCAATTCAAGATGTTGTTTGACGCGTTTTAGACGTCGTTTGACGCGTTTTAGACGTTAACTTGGGACTATAGGTTTAGTAACACTTTTGACCTAAAGTACTTAACCAAATCTTTGTAAACGCGGTTGTTCTATATAATAAACGCAACTTAGTATCTCCTAGTACTTAGTAACACTTCTGTTACTAGTTTTCCGTAAGTCTAAGGTAGTATAATATCACTAGGATCCATTCCATATAAGCGCATATAGCACCCCTATACGAGACTATCTCTTCTATTTAAAAACCTAGCTACTCTATAGTTGACTATATATTTAACCACTGATTAGTGTTAGTTATATAGGGTGACTCACTAATAACGACTACTCGAGTAGGTTATAGTAATGTTGGTTAATATACTTATAGGAATGAGGAAGGACAAGGAGCCTAAGACTCCTCGCCACGCTAGTGCTGCGGCGACACGTGACGACCGCTTGCCTTATTCCCGACAGTTAGTATATATTATAATTACAGCTTTATTTAGTTACTAACTTTCTTTTTATATTAAGTATATATAAATAAATATTTAAATATTTTATAATATTTAATCTATTTCCAACGCTAAATAACGTACTTTATAAGCGAGCGACGCACCCAAGCGAGAGACGTACCTCAAAACCCCACCAAAAATTAGAAAAATCGTACCTTAATATCTTAACAACCAGTTAATAATAAATTCTAATAATTTGGATTTAGATTTTAATATATACTTTATAGCTTTTATTAAAGTTATATAATAAATAGTTTAATAGTTTTAAAGATATTAAATTTTAGGGGCTAAAATGAAGCTAAATTGCTATATATTACTATATTTTAAAAACTACTAAACTATTTACTATATAACTTTAATACAGGCTATAAAGTGTGTATTAAAACCTAAATCCAAATTATTAGAATTTATTATTTGGTGGTTGTTAAGATATTAAGGCATGATTTTTGGTGGGGTTGTATAATACGTCTCTTACTTAGGTGCGTCGCTCGCTTATAAAGTACGTTAACTAATAATCTTTAAAACTTACTATTTTTTAACCCTCTATATATTAGCTTTAGTATTATAATATATTAGATAGAGTAGATCTTTATCTTAGCTAATAAATTTAACTTAAATATAATTAATTAAATAATTTAAATGGTTTAAAAAGGTTCTAGTCTAATATAGTTTAATTTCTTACTTAGTTATTAACTCTTAAATTTTTTATATAGTAGTTATACTTTATTCCCCTCCTTAAGATCTAGTCCCTTAAATCTCTTAGTATAATAATACTTTTTTAATTTTATTTATACTATCCTTACTAATTTAATAAGGTTTATATAAAGATTTATTAATATCTTTATTCTTTTTTTAAGCTATACTACTTATTTTCTTTACTTATTATAGAGATAATAATATTTTTGGTTTATATTCGTAATTCACCTTAAATAGTAATACTTCTATTTCTTCTTATAGTGTTATATCACATATAAACTATATAATTGGTAATAGTAATACCTAATTATTCTATATATAATTAATATAATATTTTAAATATTATTCTAGCGTTCAGTTTAATCTTTTTATTTAACTATTTATTTATAGATAATATACTATTAATATTACTACATAAACCCCTTATTTCGCCAAAAAAATACCTTTTAAAATACCACTATAAATATTAGATCTTTATTTCATATAATTTTACTTAGGGCTTTATATTTTATAAATACTTCCTTAATATAGATTTTAGTAATATCTTTTATTAACATTTTTTCTATATATACTATAAAGTATTCCTACTTTATTAGCTTATCTATTATTATTAAAATTATATTATACTCCTATTTAATAATAATAAGATCTCTTAATTTTAGAAACTTAATAATTAAGTCCTATAATATAACCTCTTATAGTCTTTTTAGTATTTTAATAGGTTATAGCTTTTTATATAACTTATACCTTATTAGTTTATTTCTTTAGTAATTTAGATATTTCTTTATAGTTTACCTTACTAACCCCTAAATTTTATTAATAATATACTCCTTTTAAAGTCTTAATATTAAGCCTATAGCTCTATTATATTCTTATATTATTCCCTTATAAAATTCTTTAATAAACTGCTCTATAATTGTTGGTTACACAAGGTAATATCACGTAGCTACGGTTCGTAGATAGTATAATAATTATTATTCTTTTCTTTTTAATAATTCTAAGAAAGGGGTAAGGAACTTAAGGTTCCTCACCACGCTAGTGCCGCGGCGGCACGTGATGGCAACTTGCTACACGTAACGGCAATATGCCTTATATAGTAACCATTTACCTTTATTTCCAACACTAGCAACTCTTCTTTTGTGGTTGCCATCTATATACATATACCGCTTAACTAGCGAAACAAAAATTAATCCTCCTTACTTACTATTGCCATTGTAATATAAGTCTCGCTGTCCCAAAATTTGCCTCTTAGCATATAGTGCTTTCTTACTTATAAGTTATGGGTAAGTATCTTATTAGTAGGGCCGCTAAGGCACTAGCGGTAAGCGAGCTAATAGCGATTTTCTATCCCGGGGATAGAAAATCCTAATTGGCTAGTTTAAGTTAGGGTCTATAAAATCTAACCAATTAGATAACTTCGACCGCTAGTTAAAGTTCCTAGACATTTTAAGACCTTACATAACTAAGAAATTTCTGGGGACTCCCTTTTAACCTAACCTTTAACTTATATACGTAGAGTATTCGTATTAATAAACGTCTCTAGTGCCTTATTTAGGTTTGCCTTTATTATTACATCTACCGGGTTATCTTGGCCATTAATCTATTAAATCTTAAAGAGTTCTTAACGCTTATAGGATTGCTAAAGTGCCATAATATTAATTATAAGGCGCTTTTCCTTTGTAGTACTAAGCTTAACTAAACACTTATAGAGGGAAAATAAATTAGTGCATACAATTATAGGGATAATAAGAAGTTCAAGTCGATCTATAATTATCTTTAGGGTAGTTCTAATTGCAATTGCTATATTAACTCCGCCAACTATTCCATATATCTCTAACGCTAAAACACTTTAGGTAACGCGCTTACTCTTAGTTAAGCTCTAATAGATAAAATTACCATAGATTATAAAGTCATTCTCTCTAGTAAATTTATTCGCGATAATAATCTTATATCCTAACTAGGAGCTAAAATCTTTATTATTTATAAATAATCCATTAATAAATACAAAGAGCTTAGTAGTAGGAAGATTAATAGGCACGTAGAGTAGTCCCTAATCAAGATAGTTAAT
>Ga0307515_10023059_pt1 | contig 10937 bp, 16 predicted proteins | sample 17_EM_MG_FD_194513 | JGI IMG/M metagenome (GOLD analysis project Ga0307515, IMG submission 194513) | Populus trichocarpa ectomycorrhiza microbial communities from riparian zone in the Pacific Northwest, United States - 17_EM | ecosystem: Host-associated > Plants > Roots > Unclassified | place...
CTCGTCACCCGTGTTTACACCTGTACAACAGTGTGCATAAATGCCCGTGGAACTTCCATCTTTTGTGAATACTATATTCGACGATACGGTTTTCTCTCGTGGACACATTTTGTGCCCCCCCCCCCCCCTCCCGGATCATCCTTTCCTCAGGTGAGACCAACGAGCCCTTTAGGAAACCGCTGAAGGGTGCATTCGATGACCTGAGAGCGTAAACCTAGACAATTATAAGACAAAAGATTGCGATCTTGCGTTTCTACGCGTTGCAGGCATATGAAAATGAGTGGAGCTCCGTCCGCAAGAGAATAAACTCTTTCCCGTAAAAGAGTTCGGATCAGCATGAGAGTGGGTGACTTAGGTCGTTCTGCTGGCGATTAAGTAATCTGTCTCGTCCTCGAGGCCTTTCCCTTGCACGGAAGGTTCTCCAGGGCGGTCACCCCACGTCAAACCCGACTCCGCTGGTCCGGGAACCTAGGATTATGATCTGACTAAACTGAGGAGGGCGAGTGATCATGCACACCGCCTACGTCCGCGACGTACAGGCGCGATACCCACTAAAACCCCCTTTTTTCCGCACCAATTACGCGGCAGTTCTCCGTTTCTACGGAGACATCCTTCCCATGTTTGGAGGACTAGTCTGGCCTTGTTGCCTTGTTGCCGAATTTTTCTCGTGTTCGTGGACAGGCTATCGATCGTTAGTCTCGAGTTCATTGCCTGTACCCACCGGTTGTGAATCTCTCGTTCTGAGTGAAACTTCTGTGGGTCGTCTTCTCTTGCGATGCATCTCTCGCATCTTAGCTTCCAGATTAGGTGCACTGATTCTGATATAATGATTTTAGGTTTGTCGCCCTTCACGTATACCGCTAGTCCGCAGCCCAGTATGTCGATTAATACCTTTCTGATCGTATTGTCAAGAGTTTAGTAACATGGTATGTATCGTTGTGCTATCACTATTTTATCCAAGGCCTTATATGAACTCGGAGGATCCTTACGAAGGCGCACGGTCTACACATGCTACCATGCACTCCAGTTCCCCTCGTGTATGAAAGGGTTTGCATCCTCTCCCACTTCTTAGTGTGACGGGTCTTCAGGAAGATCGTATGTGTAGGCGTTCTCAGCGAGGTACCTGTAACTGTCGCCGTTCCACAGGCATTCAACCCTTGTGCGCGGGTTGGCAGCCAACTGTAGGCACGCAGCCCGACCAACAGCGTGGTCTTTGGTACGGCCTATGTAGCTGAAGTGGGAAGCCTCATGAATAAGAGCTCCTGCCTGGGAATCGGTACCGGTGATGGGGAGAGTCCAGAATTCAGGGCAGATGTATATTGTATTCCATTTACCTTCATCCTCAGCTGATCAAGAGATCTGTCAGTAACCGAATAACAGTAATCCCACGATTGAAAGATATACGCACCCATGTAGGTCAGTATGCCAGGAGTATTGCAGCTACAGTCATAGTTGAAGTTCCTTAGACCCGGGTTTTCCCTGATCAATTCGAAGATGTTGCGGACGTAACCCAGGGAGCAGGAGTTGAGTGGACCGAACCAGTTAGTCCACCGGGGTGGTGGGGGTGGTGGGGGATCTGTAGTTTCCATCCAAAGAGTCAACCCGATGGACTCATCGAGAAGCAGATAGGCCTCAATAATGGCCTTATTGAGCGCCTCATACTGGGCTCTCGAGCAGGCTTCGGTGTGACCCACCACAGTTTCGTCACGGGGGACAACCTGTCTATCTCTGGTACGGGAGACAACAAGGTTACCAAAGAGCCTAACCTCAGCGATATCCTCAACGGTGGCGTGGAGGACTTTGAGGGTGCCATCAGGATCGACGTAAGTGAAGAGGCTCGATGGCTCGATGGAGTAGTTTCCGGCACCAGATATAGTGAAGTTGTATGCGGCGGAGACTGGGGTGATCACTCTATGAGATGAGTCAAAAGCTATCAATGACTCCACTTACGATCATGAGTGACGTCAATGGAAGCACCAGGAGAGAGAACGGTGAAAACACTGGGGTCGTCAAGGCCAGCGGTGTAAGTGGGACTGTAGTTGACCTAGAAGCGGAAACCGAAGGGATGAGCGCAGGTGTTTGGCAGGCAACACGGATGATTTACCATGGCGCCGTTAAACCATGGGCGGCGAGAGCGAGCGGTGTTGGTGATGATGAAGGTGTCTTCGGGAAAGGGGTCCAAGACTCCACGGGGGTCGTTGAGGAGTTTGAGGGACTCGTTACCGGTATTGATGACGGTCGTTGTGACCTTCAAGTTCTCCAGTCCGTCGACATTGACGTTGGGGGTTGAGGTCCTGACGGACAAGTTGGGGGCGGCTGAGACAGTAACCGCAGAGGCAATGAAGGTGGCGAGGGAAGCGCGGAGGGAAAAGAGGAACATTTTGATGCAGGTGCCGAAGGCGGTCGATGAGAAGGCTCCAATAAAACCTTAGGTCTTATGAGGCTGAACGAGCCTGGCTTAAGTACTTAGCCTTCCGGTTGTCAAGGCCTCAGGCCTCATGAACATGAGACAGTTCGGCCGGGGAGATTTCGTTTAAATCGAAAACCAGCAAATTTCGGAAAGAAATTCCTCGTGATCCGTAGCCGCTTCTCCCCCTGCTTTCCAAAGGGGAACATCGCTGCAGCCCCAACGTATGCTGCTCGATCTTGCATTCAGCCCCGGGTTATTCTCATCGTAACGGCGCCAGGGCGCCAGTCCCCGACCCCTTCCATCCACTCTTCAAATTGGCTTTCCCCTGCCTGGTAAAATTTTACGACTCAACGAACGCTGATTACTATCATAATATGTATAGCCGCTTGCAATTTGATGGGAGAACTCCGAGCTGGAAGGGGCCGAAGCGAGAGGCGGTAAACGCCTTATCTGTGGTGGTAACCCTGTTTTGTGTGCGGGGAGGGTTCTTGACATCTCGAAGTCTTTCAAACTCCCGAGCTGTATGTAGATGATTTTCTGCGGAGGATCCCGCAGAGGGAAAGAGCAGGAAATATGACATCGGCACAGGGAAGGAGGGACAACGGAAACAAACACACGGCCTTCTGCAGGTGAAAATATCTCGTCAACAAGACTGATGCCCGGCTGGGCCTCGTCACCTCGATGTGGCTTCTCCCCAGTCAGCCGGTTCATCGCGACTGAACCCGTCAACGAATACCAACCGGTCCGGGCGATGATTCTGTGAGACCTCTGTCCTGTATCTGACCCCATCCTCTCCCACATGCTCTTTCGCAACGAATCCATTCCTCCTGAGAGTGAACCCATGTCTCCAGAGTGTTCGGTATACTGTAGACGAGTCCACTGTCCCGAAAAACACTGCGGTTCGTTTCCAAATCCCTCTCCAACTCCACAGATGTCGATGAACAACCATACTGTGTTTTCTAAAACGAGCTATCGAATTGCAAGCGGCTGAGATAGACCTATACGCATGTATTGTACGCGAGAGGTGGATGATATAAGTACCCGGTCGATTCGAGCGAAAACCTACTGAATGATGTTCGCGACGATCTCCAAAATCTCCTTGGTGCCCTTCCCAACATTCTTATCATCCTTTGCGATAGATTCCCAGACCGGCGAATGATGCGGCTCAGCAGCCATGCATCTATTAATCACCTCCTCACGAGTTTCCTCCGACCCATGCTGCCTCTCAAACTTCAACCACCACGCCCAAATGTCTCCAAGATCGCTGTCCTGCGCCAACGCGCGACCGAACCACTCTCGGGCCTTCTCAATTTTTCGTTCGGACCAGAAGATCCTCGCGACAGTGCAGATCACCAACGGGTTGTCTTTTGTTTTTCGGAGAGCGTCCGCCAAACGCGTCTTCCTGGCAGGTCGAGGTTCGGACCAGACCGACAACGTCCATAAGAGACCGGACTCGGGGCACTCTTGTAAACCTATTGAGATAATGGCGGGTCAGATATGACTCGTGGAACGCGGTGGTAGTTGTTCGTACCTCGGGCAAGCATAGCCTTCGCCTGGGTCGCACCACCCGACCTCTCCTCAACACCAACCGCCTCAGCCCACAACTTTTCAGAGCCGGGATTCACCATCCTTGCACGCTCCAACAACGCTCGAGCCTTGATACTCTTCCCGTCTAATTCCTCTAGTTGACTGGCCAAGATCCACAACGCGACATTCTTGGGACACTGCTTCAGGTCAGCAGCGTACACGGCACGAGCCACAGCATGGTTCTTCTGCGACTGGTAGATTTGCCCCTGGACCATGTATAGCTTGGGGAACTTTGGGAACTTGACTAGAGCGGCTTTTTTTTTTTTTTGTGTTCCGGTTTATTGTGCTGGGACGGTAATGTCCATGTTACACATTGCTACTATGAGTGTCGAGTGGGGGGGAGAGGGGTGAGGTTGGAGGTTGAATTGGCGTCGTTGCAGGGACGTGCTCCGATCCCTTTTGACCTCGTGGATTGACCGGCCCGAGCTTCCCTACTTCTTTTCCTTCCCTCTTCCTTTCTCTTCTCTTTTGGTTTTGTTCTTGCGTGGTTCGTGTTGTTGGTTATGGGTCTAACAAACATCTATTGTGGAGGGGGGGATCGTGAGGAGGTGGAGGACGGCGTAGTAAAACCATCAGTAGAATTGGAAAGACTTGCCGAGTGTGCGTTGCCTTTATGGTTGCCGTTCTGCTCATTCGCCGTCAAGATCGTGATCGCGGTTGCGTTGCTGCCGTTTTTCTTTGATCTCTTTTTCTTTGATTACGAAGTCGTCGTCAGGGCAAACGTCCCCGAAGGTTGCCGTGAGACGTTGTGTGTTGCTAACGTAGCGTAGGAGATGGGGTATTCCTGTGCGTGATCCGAGTAGGAATGGGATCGAGGATGCGTCGCGTCAAGACGAGGATTATCTCCCCCATAACCTCTGCTCATTTTGACTACTTTGAATACCGAACTATGTATTTGTTTCAGCTCCGCAAGAGTGGTCGAAATTGGCTTCAATAAACACTTCGTCACGGTTGTACAGAAGTTACACTCGACTTTGCATCCCTATTACTCTTTAGATGTATCATATGAGGATCGCGAAAGAATGTGAAGCCGAAAGGGGGGGAATCGGATGTCATGCAATAAGTAGAAAATGAGCCTGGTGAGAGAGCGAGGTCCTTTGATGAAGAGGCATGTCGTGGTTGCAAAAGGTTCGTGAAATGGTGGTAGAGAGAGAGGGGAGGCAGGACAGGCTCGCGCTGAGTGCGGTCCGGCGGGGGTGGGAAGGACGGGCAAACGAAAGGGGGTAAGGATCACGACTCAATGATCCTTCGCCTCTTGCTGGCCCTGAACACATACTCGTCGTCTTCTCCTTCACTGTAATCCATGTCTGGGACATCTAGGCCATAAAGGCTCTTGCGAGCGAGTTGATCAATCTTCCGGAGGTTCTTCAGGTTCTGAGTGACCGACTTCAAAAATTCGTTCTAACGGTGGCGACATCAGTACAGGCGATAGAGATGTGGATCGGATTTAGTACCTTGGCAAGTTTCATCCGTGTCTCACGCATGGCCACCCTTTCCAAGCGCTTTTTCTTCTCGTTGTGCTACGGTCACAAAATTCAGGACCGAGAAAAGACAAGTTTGATCAGTGTCTGCTCACCTTCCTGAGCTCCTCCTTCTGTAATGTGGTCAGATGCTTGATCCACCTCTGCAAGTTGGACTCGGCCTTCCTCTTCCCAGCCTCCTTCGATTTCGCCAACGACACGCTATCTGGTTTATGCTCGTCCAGAATAGAATCGTCATCAGAATCTGGCACCAGATAACTCTTCACGGTTGAAGCAGCGGACCGACGCGGCCGCTTCTTGCTCCTCGACGAGCTCGCGCTAACCTTCTTTGGAAGTGGGGGTCCTAACGACGTCATCGAGGACATGGAGGTGACAGAAGACGGAGGGGAACTTGAACTCGAGCTGAAGCTTGAGCTCGACGGGACAGGAGATATGTAAGACGATCCGCCCATCCCACCTACGAAGCTGTAGGAGGATGGTGAGGCTCCGAGCGTAGTAGTGGGTGGTGTTTCGGCTTTGACTCTCGTCTTCCCAGACTTTCTACCGGCTGTCCTCCAACCCTTGCTGGTCTTCTTCACTCTCCTGGTCATCGTCTCCTTCACGACTTGCTCACTGGTCAGGTAATCCTCCTCGCTGAAGAAGAATTCGGCCCCGTATTCGATCTCTGCAAATAATGTCCAAGGCTGGGATAAACCGCGGATTAGGTGCCTGGGAGGAAACTCGACAAGGTTACTTTCGGTCACGCACCGGAGCCTTTCCCAACCTAGCCAACAACTTGAAGTGTTTCAATGTGACAGGAACGTGTTCAGCTGTGTCCTTGGTCCCATGCTCGGGCGAACGATCAAGGTAGTGATTCAAGATTTGAGAACTCTCGTTCAGGACACCGTGAATCATGAAAACTGCGGTAATTGCGCTGCGAGTGCCGAATTGGTCTTTGATCCAGTTGCCAACAGGTGTAGGATCTGTTTTGGGAGTCCCAGCGGTGAGGGTTAAAAGGCCCAGAGACAAGAAACTTGACGAGAGCTCACCTGCAGGGTACCGCAGTTTCCCCAACAGGTCTCCCTGAGTCGTATACACGTCGTAAAATCGCCTTCGCGACGACCTTGTGGTAGTTTCATCCTGACGGATCATCGCTGACAGCGTGTCTTGGCCAATGCGTCCCTGCAACAGAAACGGGGTCAGTCCAGTGATCCCCATGTGGGCTTCGCCACGTACCAGCTCCGGCATCGAGTCGCTCAATGAAGATCGGATGCACCCCGAGGACGAAGAGGAGGCCACGGGATTTTCTCTATCGTGATCGCTTCCATTCGCTTCCGCCATGATCACGTCCTCGATCTCGTGGATATTCCCGACGACCGATTCGCCCCCTATCAAGTCCTCTTCCGCCGCATAACTCCCAGCCATGAGGGCATGGAGTGAACATCCGTAATCCCGGCACAGCGATGCGCGGTATGAACCGGTGGAATCGTTGTCCTCCCAAGATGGAAGGTTGTCCACGTCGATCCGGAACCTCGTCAAAGTGTTCGAGACAATGACATCGTGGACACCAGGGAAGGACTCGTATAATTTCCTCAGCATCTTTCCCTGCAACCTGCATTTTAGAACAATCGCCATTCTGAGAGTCGGCGAAGGCATACCTTGCAGCCCTCCGATAAACATCTGATAGCAACTTCCTGCGCCAACGCTCCGATCTCCTTTTGGCTCAGGCCAACCTCGGTCCTAGCGAACTCAAGGATTGACTGGTATTTCTCCACGAAGGGATTGATCATCACGTTGAATATGTCCTGTTTTGTGATTGGCAGAAGGCCAAGCGGCTCGAGCTTTGACTTGAGTCGGATAGGAGTCGCACTGAGAGGAGTGTGGTCGTTGATGAAGACGCCAAGGAGAAGGACCAAGCGGACGGTTGAATCAGAGGAAGGAAAGTCAGTGTAGAGTTGGGTTAGAGAGGACACCGTAGCGGTGACGGTGATGTATCGAGTGTTAACAAATAGCTAGCAATGGAGGTTGGTCAAACGATCGGTCGAGGGAGAGGGTTTATGAACCTTGATCAACTCTTCCACAAGAGTGCTTAATTCAAACAACAGATCCCCGGATTCATCGAGCTTTTTCAAAGCCTTGTAAGCTGATTCGTTGGCCTTGGCTTCCATACAGACTTCTGCTGCCACAGTTCGCGTCAAGAACATCCTATCCGGGAGGGCAATTCATTGGTAAGTCGGGCATGGAGTAGTCGTAGGGTTCTCCGTACCTCGAGTCCAGTTGTGTTAGCTCCCGGACATGCCTGACGATCTCTTCAGCATGGTTGTCGCTGGGGAAGGCGGGCTTTTCGAACATCTTGCGAAAGATGAAGTCTCGGTACTGTCGGGATACGTTAGAGAAAAATTCAGGTGCTGTAAATCGACGTCGAAACCTTGCTGTCCATTGTAAATCCGTTGGCAACCGCTAAGGGAAGTAACCTCGGTTCGATCGCGAGGGCGAGTGGGAACTGTGTCATGATAGGATCCTGAATTATTGCAAACCCGCATCAGGTGGGATCATTTTCAAAAGGTTTTCGAAGCTACCTTATTGCAGAACGGGATGAACTTGACATAATCGACGAGTTAACTTGACATCCTCGGCGTGGATAGTCTGGCAAGGCAACTCACCTTGTATTTCTCCAAGATATCCCTAACTTCCTCCCACTTGACATGCTTTTGTTCGGTAGGGTATCTGCTTTCCCTCAAAAACTCGCTGAAAATTGTTCCATCGTCGTCGCCTTTGGCGGTGGGTATATTTCCATAACGCTTCGTTGCCACAGACATGAGGTACACAAAAGTGCTTGTGGACATGGACCGGACCCAAGGAGTCTTGACGAAAGGTACGTATGATCGGAAGTGATGGTGTACCGCAAGCTGGACAAGGTACCTGGAGAGATGTGCGCCGCTGCTAATGAGGATCTGTGGTTTTGGAATATGCGTGGAGTTAGAGTCGGTACTTGTGGGTTACACAAAGGGGAGGTGTATCGGGTGCTCGGGAAGAGTGGCAGAGGGTATGGGGAGAGAAAAAAGAGGGTACGCACGTCGATGACCCTCTCTGTCATTAGTTTACCCCTTCCGAAAGCATAAAACAGTGCTTGCAGCTTTCCATGCCTTGCCAGGAAATACGATGCCCGGACGTAAGGGTCTTGGGTGAAATTCGAGAAACGCTTCGACACCCGGGATAAAGAGGTAGGGTCATCGAGCTCGTTGAGAACGAGCTGCAAAACCTCGTCTGGGGAGAGTTTGAGAGACGATAAGTTTTTGTTTAGCAGAAGATGGCTTGACCCGGATTCAGAGCGGGAGATGGAGGCTTACCACAAAGACGGTCCATGGGCAGGACGTTGGGGGCCTAGGAGTGCTGTGGCGATTGGAAGCTAATATTCTTTGGAAGCGGGCCGGAGGGGGTTGCCAGCGGGGGGAGCGACCTCGAGGGAGGGTATGCGTAAAGGTGGAAGGGAGAATGAGTGTGGGAGCGTGACCGGTTTGTGAATAAGAAATTATTATCTCGATTTGTCGCTGTCTCTTGGTTAGCCTCACCCTCTACCCGACCAGTATCGTATTTCCAGAAAATTGCTGCTCATTCTCCTCGTTCTTTCGCCAAACGAGCGCATGAGAACTTCTCTCCTTCCCACCGCCACCGGTGAACACCTCCGTCGATTTCCTCTTTCTGCGCAGATCCTCGTTGCAGCCAAACTGGGACGCACGCGTTTTCTACAAGGCAGCCGTCGTCATTTTTCGGTTCATCGGTACTGTACGGAACAGCCTCTCGCTGCTGCTGCTGCTGCCCCGCAGTTCCTCTTATCTCGGAGGCCACGTCTTGCACACATTTGAGCGCGTTTGGGGCGTTCATTTCAGCCGCCGTTCTCGCACAAGTTAATTTGACCGGCTATCCATTGCGTTCAAGCGTGCAAGGACCGCGGACTCCTCCCAATATCGTCAATTATCAGTTTATCCAATCAACAATCGCAAAGGGGTTTTTAAATGATCTTCTCCATCGACTTTGCGGCAGTCTCCATCAGTCATCAATGACCTGGCTGACCTTCGGGAAGCTGACTATCCCGTCCGTGATGCGCCGGACCCGACATCCTGAATACGAGCATGACGCCTTAAGCTTGAAGTCACCCTCAAAGAAGTCCCAACCACGGCGGGTGCGCCCGAACCGCGAGCATGCACGGAAGGGTCGCATCACGGATGGAGTTCCTTCTGTCGCTCCAATGTGTTCCGTGGTGATTGGCGGCCACAGGAAAGACGCGCATCGGGCCACCCAAAGGAAACGCCGGGACGTTCCCATTGTGATCACTTCAACGCACTTGGCAATTATGTGCATAGGGCAATGGGTGCGAACTCGCAGCCAACCTCGGCAACGTTTTTGACCTCGGGTTTGCCACTTTGTTTCCGTGTTTTCGGTCGTGTTTGGACTTTACTCATGATCGGGCGTGGGCCTGGCCGGAATTAAAGGTGCAGCCTACCACACGACTCCGCGGTGAATGTGAACCATTTTGGGCCTCTTCTGTACACGTGGATGGTACCAACCATGAGACTCCCCGGCGCTTCGTGGTTGTACCCACGTGGAGAGTCGTGATGGAGGTGCCTCGCCACACGATGTTTTCGGCGGTGCCGAGGTATTTACCCGCAACTCGTGGGTATGGCGAGAAAGGAGGGATGAGACAGAGCTGGGTGATTTTAAGACGGCTGGCTGGCTGCGGTGGGGTCGTTGCGATCACAGCGTTCGTTTTCTGCCTTGATGCTTATATACAAAGCCCGCCGAGCAGCGATCCACGTTTTTGGGAAGGAGGATGGCATGGCCGAATAGCACGCGCCCCTATTCTACTCATCTCGCTTTTGAATGACGTCGAGGTATGACCTTCGCTTGCTCCCGATGGATCAAGAAAAGGACCGGTGGATTTTCCATGCGACCGGAGAAACACCTGCAAGATTTTACGTAGAATGGCTGGACCCTCTTCGAAATATTCTGTAGCAAAAGAATTTATCATACCCCTCTCAAAAAAAATGAGCACGCTGTCTGATTCTTTCCCGGGCACCACAAAAACTCCGGGATTAGCTCCGACAGGGCAGACAGGGCTTGTCTTTGTTACAAGGGAAAAAGTACAAGTACTCGACAATCAGAGGATGACCACACAGTTGTGACCCGAGCTCTCAATTGCGGGGGGAGAGCTGCTCGCCGGGGCGGATGATTTATTGGAATTTTCCGCCGATTTTCTTCACGTTCGGGATCATTAACATTTCCCTTTCCTGCCATCATATTCCCACTCCCTATCCTCCTCCTCATCATCCTCCCCCCCTCCTCTTCCTCTCCGTATTCCCCCCTCCCTCTTATCCGCCCCCACCCCTGCCCCCCGGGTCTTCCGCCGTTTGCAGTCAAGTTGTTTCCGTTCGACTCGATTGTTTCTTTCCCCCCCCCCCCCATTTACCCTCCCGACCAAT
>Ga0307515_10023061_pt1 | contig 10936 bp, 12 predicted proteins | sample 17_EM_MG_FD_194513 | JGI IMG/M metagenome (GOLD analysis project Ga0307515, IMG submission 194513) | Populus trichocarpa ectomycorrhiza microbial communities from riparian zone in the Pacific Northwest, United States - 17_EM | ecosystem: Host-associated > Plants > Roots > Unclassified | place...
ATTCATTTCCATGAATAGCGTCGACCCTTATCAGAAAACGCGGCGAATACTTATACCTCGTGCCTTTCTCACCTCATTCAAACCTTTTATCGATTGCCTGTCATTACACGGCGTAGGTCCAGAAATCAGACAAACTCAAGAGGTATGAATGGTGGGGAGCAGTCATAAGTTGAAATCTTGTGGGTACTTGGGGTAACTCTGAGACAATGCCTCGTTTTCTGATGCCCGTAAATTCATTAAATCCAGTTTTCATCTGCGAAAGAACGTAAGATGCGGAGCCTCAGCTACAGAATGAAATACGCGAGATGTGGTCAATATGTGGTGGACCGTGGACCGTGGGCCGTGGGAATAACAATCATGGTGATGCGTTTCCCACTGCACGTTGTTCCGAAGCGGCTGGCTGCGATCTCGGCCAGTATAGGCCAGTATTGCAAATTACGTTGGATTCAATCAGCCTCGTGTAATGGAAACCTATCCGAGGTCATGCATCGCTGAATACATTCTCGCTAACGACAAAAATACTCCTATTCATTGAGGTTCAGGGTATGGCAGGATCTTTGTAGGACAACTCGGGCTGCCAAGACCCCTTAGAAACATGGATCAAGCGTGTCAAGTAGATCTTCTCGAAGACGAGGATGCCTTGCAATCCCTGCTCCTAGACAAGGTTATATCCGATTAGCGATTAGCCCAGATCATCTAGAGAACGCTTGCCTCGATGTACGCCTCCACCCTCCTTCCGATCTCCTTCGCCAATTTGGAACGCTTTATTGGGGTCCAGTCTGCATTGTTATGTCGAGTGTTGATCTAATAAACGTTCAAGCGTTTCAGTACAACAGACGCAAGTCGTGATGAAAATTCTTGCCTTGGATTTATACGGATCATGACCACTAAACTAGAGATGACGTCGGCGGAGTATTGTTGCGAAACGCCGCGATGCCTACCTGAATCCTGCACATAGCCTTGCCCCTCTCAAAAGAGGAGATACCGTCGTCTCTCCCATCTAACCCCGTATATTCTTCCGCTACAGCCTGGGAGATAGGGATTCCAAGTGCGCCGTTTACGGAGAACAATATGGGGTTTGTGGGTGCGAAATTACCCCGAGTTCTGGCGGGGGTGTACGGTACTTGTGGGATCCACCTCCGGGACGGAGGTAAGGGGGCTATCCCAGTCGTCTACAAATGGGGAAAGTCAGCATGCCATCGTCGAGAAACTGATGGCAGACCTGAAGGTTGTGGGCGGGCGGATCCGATCGTGCGAGTCCTGGGATCGACATGGAACGGGTGGTACGGGCACTTGAATGCCTTTCTTGAGGCTGCGGGTGACGGTAAGGGGCGAAATGGAGTGCTCTAGGGCGACCTTGTTGTGCTCCGGTGCTTTCTCCACCACCGTGTTTCATGGGGTGGTTAAGAATGCGATATTGTCCGTGCGGACGGTAGGGGGCCCGGTTAAGGTGACCAAGAGACTATAAATATGAGGGCTGCTCGCCTGCACTGGCTAGTTTCCAAAGAGCGCGCTTGGGCAAGGACAAATTCTCGAAAATGAATATAATACAAAAGGCTCGATAACAGAATAGGTGTGGGGAGGATGAAACACATAGCTTTCACACGAGACCGGAGGACGTGATAGAGGATACGAAATAGAATCAAAAGGCGCGGAACATAGTGGACAATCAAACATGAGTGGTTTGATATTACATGGGGACCTGGTATTCTGATTGAACCTTCAACGGTCAGGCTCGACCTTCTAAAGAGGAGTCGGTGTTCATGTGATGTCACAACTGGAAGCCTTACTGATCGCGTCCGGGGTCCGAACCCGAGGCGGACCAATCTACTACCCAGGAATATGTAGGGGGAACGCACCAAGCCAAAACGGGCAAGTTTCCGGGGGGCGGGATAGAACCGGCCGCTGCCAAGTTTCGGACGTGAAGGTGAAGTGTCGTAATTGCACGCTCAGCTTGTCATGCGCACCATGAGCTGGTGCCAGTGGTGATTTATTCATACGGGTCGGAACTGGAACGGGTAGGTCGCTCTACCGGCCTCCCGGCGTACCGGTACGGGGTCTCCACGGTTTGCCCAGGGATCAGGCACCCGGGTTGGTGGGCTAGGACCACAAATACCGGCAGTGTTAGCTTCTCGGTCAGTTCGCTGGCTTCCACGTCCCGGTAGACCTACTGCGATTTATTCCTCGTTGCAACGTCAGTGCCTACCAGCTATTTTACAGCCATCAGGCCTTCAGGAAATTAGCGTGGACTGGAAATTAGCCCCACGAGGTCAGTGCCGTGAGATGTGAAGACTGGAAAACACATACAATGGATGTGATCCGCTGCAAATGTCGAAACCTAGCATTAGGTCAGCACCGGTCGGAAAATGTATTGGTGAGCGAATAACGAGGGTGTCGCGGAGGACTTACGAAATAATAACTATGGTCGTACCCCTCTTGTTTCCTCACCCTGACTTGGACTTCGTCGTATCCAACCTCCCTCGCCTTCTTCAGAAAGTTCTCCGGCAACAGCTGACCCTCTTTCAAGAACTGATCCTCGCTGCCATAATCAACCAACACGTGGATTGGGTTCTCCTTGCTCTTGCACTTCGCGACCAGCTCCGTAGCGTCGTACCTTACTTTACCCTCTTCAACGCCACCCTGGAGATACCCATTGAATGCCTTGATGCCCCATGGGGATACGCTGGGATTAGAGGCGGGCGAAAAGGCCGAGACGGACCTATACTGTTTTGGCTGCGTGTTGTCGCCGAGCCCCAGCAAAGATGCCAAGTAGATTGTCAACGCGCCGTGGCCACCCATAGAGTGGCCGAAAATGCTCTGACGAGTCCAGTCGATCGGGATCCCGAGCTCGTCCGAAGAAACGACTTGTGGCAGCTCTTTTGTTACGTGCGTAAGCATGTTGTAATGTGTCGCATAGATCGGGTTGGTTGCGTTGAGATAGAAGCCAGCGCCGGTGCCGAAGTCCCAGTCTTTGTCTTCTCCTTCGATGCCTGCACCGCGGGGTGAGGTGTCTGAGAAGAGGAGGGCGATGCCCTCTTTTGCGGCTGGGCCGAGAAAACTGCCCTTTTGAGCGCTGGCGATCGAACGGTTTAGTGGCGAGGTGGTTTAGGAGTCGAGCGGGGACGATATGACGCACCCGGTGTCTTCGGTGCAGGTAAGACCAGCTAGATAGATTAACACTGGGACCTTGTGTGTCGAGGAGGCGTTGGTGGGGATAAAGAGGTTGAACTGGGCTGTCAACCCTCCCAATGCAGCACTCTGGAATCACAACCCCCGAGTTGGAACGGAGAGGGTAGATTGGTGGGAAGAAACGCACCTTGAACCTGTACTTCGTAAGCACGCCGTTGTACACCTTATTCGCAGACACTTTTTCTAATGCCATCGTTATGGCCTTGTTCGATCTGAAGTGAGATAACGATCGTTGAACGCGCTTTGAGAATGCTGGCTCGCTGACGTCACAGTGGCGATCGGCGGACGGCCGGACAGACCGGGACCGAAGGGAGTCAAGGGACTGGGAGTAAACGTGACTCCAGCCTGGGGTATTAAAGACCGTTCAAGAGTGAGGCAAACTCTCCGCCCGCAGAACTCAAAACCCAAACTGAAACCTAATCTGCTACTCTCACCCGCACCGCCTTCACACGACAGGACGGCCTTGTTATCCCAAAAAGAATCGGCCATGACACTCGACTTAGCCAACCCTCAGCACGTCGCACAATACCTCTCCGCAACCCCATGGGCCGCAAAGTCCATCACGTCATTGTCTGGGGGGTACACGAATTTCGTTTTTCGGATCGAGCTTGCGGAACCATATCGAGGGCAGGAGAGGGTGATCTTGAAGCATAGCAAATCGTATATCCCGATGGCGAAAGAATTTTCTTTTTCGGTTGAACGGCAGGTGAGATTTCTACACTGTTCGGGCCAACGAGGGGTTATGATTAACCGTCCGAGTAGAAGTACGAGGTGGCAGCGATGGAAAAAATGAGCGAGATCCTCCCATCAGACTCCCTCGCCCGGGTCCCGGTAACCTACCTTCACGACGGGGTTAACCATGTCATTATCATGGAGGACGCGGGCCGAGACGCGGTGAACCTGAAGGAGTTATTACGGCGGCCGAACCCCCCCTCGACGGTGACGGGGGCAGCCATCGGACGGGCACTTGGGGAATTCATTGCCAGGCTACACGCGTGGGGAAAGACAGACCAGGGTCAAACGTCTCTAGACTTTTTCGACGGTCAGCCGCAGGCGAGGGACATAGCCGCGTGGGCAATGTATGGCCGACTGGTGGACACGATCACGGGCAAGTCGGAATCGATCCCACTCATTCACGACCCACCGCTTCCGGTGACGTCAGAGGAATTGGAGAAAATCTCAAAATTTGCGGAGGAGAGAGCGAAGGAGATACGGTGTTCGAGAGAGACGATGACTATGGGGGATTTCTGGCCTGGCAACGTGCTCGTCGACCTGGACCGGGGTGACAACGGGTCTGAGAAGCTCCGGAAGATACTCGTGGTGGACTGGGAGGTGGCGAGACCTGGAGCTGCAGCTTTCGATGTGGGCCAGTTCCGGGCCGAGATCTACACTGTCCGCCACTTCAACCCGGCGTGTGGCCCGGCCAGCGAGGCTCTGGACGCCGCATTTTTGGAGGAATATTTATCGGTTGAGCCGGAGCTAGATAGACAAAAAGCAGCACAACACTTAGCGACGCATCTAGTTATCTGGACAGCGAGGGTTGGCTGGGAGCCGGCAGACAAGACGAGGGCATTGGTAGAACACGGGTTGCGCTCGATCACTTTGTAATGTCTTGACCCTCTACTACACGATGTCCACAGAACTATATCTCCCCACCTCTCTCCCGTTTCCAATAAAAATCCTAAAGATTCCGCTCAAACCGCCAGCGGAGATATCGCGTGGCACAAATCTCCTCAGCTATTCTTACGTTCACCGCGACATTCCCACCGCGGACGAACCTGAGCCGGATCCGGAGGTGCGGTACGGCACATGGGACTCACCCATCGAAGGCGTGATAGACAAATGGAACATACGCTCCGGCGACACCGTCAGCGCCAAGCAGGCCAGGGGGAAGCCGGTATTGCTCGTCAACGAGCCCTGCAAGCATGGGATGCAGCTCGGAGGGTTGTGTTGCCTGTGCGGCAAGGATATGACAGAGTGCGTTCTTCCCTCTCTAAATTCTCGCCGTCGATATCTCTGGCGTGCATGCGCCACTATCCTACGTTCAGTCCGAGGCTAAACGCGTCAACCTTTCGTTTGTTATCCTAGGTTTGACTATACAGGGTTCTCAGACGCCTCCCGTGCATCGATCCAAATGACCCACTCCGCCAACGGTCCAACCGTTTCGCTCGAAGAGGCTCGAAGGATCGAACAGGAGACTGCAGCACATCTATTGAAATCCAAGAAACTCACCCTGATCGTGGACTTGGACCAGACGATCGTGCATGCTACTGTCGATCCTACAGTTGGAGATTGGATCTCGGAGGGTGAGGCCTGGGAAGCCAAACAGACTAAACGTCGAGCGGAGTTCCAACTCAAGGCTAAAGCTAAAGCTAAGACCGAACCTGAGGCTAACGGAGATGACGGCGGGACCGAGGCCACCACCCTTGTGGCCAATGGGGACGGAAAGGCGTCGGGTCTGTCGTTAGAGTTCGAACCCAATCCCGATGAGGAGGTGAATCCAAACTGGGAAGCCCTGAGGGACGTCAAGAAGTTCAGACTTGGTCCGGAAGCTTTCCTTCCTCCCACCGGGACTCGGCCCTCTGGCTCTAGGAAAGGGAAGGAGAGGGCGATAGAGAATGAAGGATGTCTTTACTATGTCAAACCAAGGTGCGTTCTTGTTGCTCCATCATTCCAGCTCGGGTTGACTTGTGATTTGGTGATGGGTTCGCAGGCCGGGATGGCGAGAGTTCCTCAGTCACGTATCCACCAAATACGAAATGCACGTCTACACTATGGGAACCAGGGCATACGCCGAAGAGGTCTGTGCAGCTATTGATCCTGGAGGAGTTTTCTTCGGTGGAAGGATTCTGTCGCGTGATGAAAGTGGAAGTAAGTTTGCCTCCTACGAGAGATTCGAGATGCGGCACACTCATATATCGTCAACCCAGGTTTGACACAGAAGAGTTTACAACGACTTTTTCCGTGCGATACATCCATGGTGGTGATAATTGACGACAGAGCCGACGTCTGGGAGTGGTCCCCCAACCTCATCAAGGTCATACCATGTGGGTTGACACTCTGCGGTTCCTACCAATACGTGTGCATATGTCTGACGTTTCCTGTCCTTGTAGATGATTTCTTCGTCGGAATCGGGGACATCAACTCCGCTTTCCTTCCCAAGATTACCCCACTCACGCCTTCAATTCCTTCCCAACCTACTTCGTCCTCCCTCAGCCCTGCTACACCAGTGCCTCCCCCACCTTCACCCGATAACATCCCCCCTTCTTCATCAGTGTCTGAGGTGTCGTCCGAGACTGCCATTCACGAGTCATCGCCGACGCTAGTGGGATCGGACGACGAAGAGCTGGAAAAGAGGACGATGCTCACGAGAAACTCTATTGCGTTAGAGGCCCAGGTCGAAGAACGGCCTCTTGCAAAGAAGCAGGAAGAGTTAGAAGAACAAGAACAGAAGGAAGAAGCTCAAAGTCAGTCTGGTGGCGATGCCAGTGAATCTGACGGTGGAGGGACAGAGTCGGCTGAAGTAAAGGCGGATGTCACCCCTCAGCCACTTCCACACAAACATACCGCAAAAGCATTGCTGAGGAATGATGATTGCGAGCTGTCACGAGTTAAAGCTGTGCGTTATTTTGACTTACCTGTGATCTAACACTAACAAACGTTATTTAACCTTAGTTGCTGGATCAAGTTCACCAAACATTCTATGATGCATATGAGCTTTCTCAAGCTCTGAGAGGACCCACTTCCCCGGTCACCAAGAAGGGGAAGAGGAGACCGAGTATTATTGATGAAGACGCTCCGTTATACGATGTCAAGGTCAAGAATCTCTCACTTCCTCTGACCGTGAATCATTTCGCTGACTGGGTAAATACACAATAATGCACCGGGATTGCCCCTCTATTTGGTGTTTTCTTGTCTTCATACAGGCGATCATCCCTTCTATCAGGCAAATGACGTTTGGTGGTTTCAGAATCGTCTTTTCGAGCGTGATCCCCTTGGATGTTCCACCTGAAACAACAGATATCTGGCGAACAGCCGTTGCATTTGGCGCGGAGTGTTACAAGGAGTTGAACCCGAGGATTACACACGTTGTGGCGAATAAGGTCCGTTATCTCAACGACTTCCCTCAGGCACGTGGAGGGATTGATGAACTTCTTGTTGCTGTTTCTTGTAGAGAGGTACGGCGAAGGTGGACCAAGCTCGACGGCTCCAACGGGCCACGAACCCCTCGATCAAGGTGGTCTGGCTAGCATGGTTCAACGACTCTCTGGCACTCTGGGAGCGACAGGATGAGACCCCTTACCTTATGGATGAACCCTCCCAGCGATCAACAACCCCACCCTCAGTGCCTCCTACACATGGTGCGGGGTCGGGGTTTGGGTCCATGGGCAATGGAGGGAACGAAGGCGACGATGATCTAAAGTCCAGTGATGAGGTGGATGATGCAGAGATCGAGGGACACGCGATTTCCTCTGACCCGGAACCGGACGCAGATGATTGGGACTTCGATATTCATCATCCACCTTCGACCTTTACCGCCAGAGCTCCTGGCCACACGGGGGTCAGCGGAGACACGGGAGCGACAGGGACAAGGACTTCGACCCCTGTAACGGAGGCGGCATTGAAGGAACTAGCGGAGGCGGAAAATTTGAAGTTTGATATTGACTGGACATTGACGAATGATGAATTTGATGCATGGATGGAGGGGGATAGCAGTGACGAAGGTGAAGAGGGCGGTGGCGAAGGCAAGCCGAAATCAGCAGGGAGTGGGAATGCTGGTTCGAAGAATATGGACGTGTCGGAGGACGAGTGGACGGATGAAACGAATAGCATCGTCAGGTGAGAACCAACCTTTGTTCTGATCTCCATTCCGTTGCTGATGCTCTGTTTCCAGCACACCAAGATCTAAACGTAAACGCCTGCGCTCTCTCACTCCTTCTGAAGCCAACTCCGGTGTTCCCTCGACCAGGGATCCATCACTCCGTTCTCCCCTGGCCAAGCGGAAGAAACTCTCAGCTGGCAGGTTCGGTGCGGGCTCCAAGTTGAGGGTATCCCACACAATCCCTGCGCCCGAATTTACTACTTCTGCGCTCAGTAGTAGAGCTGGGTCCCTCGCACCCTCAGAGAATGGTACAGGTGTTGGATCGAAACCCGGTACCCCTCGGGAGGGTCGGAGGGTAAGTAGTGGGGAGGACAATGGTGACGGTGACGATGACGATGGCAGTGACGAGGCGTTTGATATCGATGATGATTTCCTCGCGAGGGAGATGGAGGAAGAACTCGGTTAATGAGTCCCTGGACGGCTCGGCCCATCGTCTCGCTTTTTTTCTCCCCCACTTCAACGTTCGATTCGCTGGATCGCTTTCCTGAATTGCTCTCCGGAATCAAGTCGAGATGTTTTCCTTCCTCCGTTCTTTTTAAACGAATCCGTGACGTCTCATCGGTTGGTTACTAGATATCTTTTTGTTCTTCTCTATTCTTGTTCCTATATGTCCTGCACACTTTTCTCCGCCACGAGTCCGTCCCGTCATCTCTACCTGCTGTGCCATCTGTACCGCTTTGGATCGTGCTCAGTGCTTGCATAGGCGTTCTCCTCACCCTAGTTACACCATTTTTGTTCTTATTTGTTCTTTTCTGGATTCTTCTGGATAGATGTAGGGTACTATTCAAATCGAAACCGGGGTTTCTGTATCTCGAGTCTCTGAAAGGCTATGCATTCCTGGATGCGCGTCGGGACAAATCGTTTTCTGGAGAAGCAAGGTGTGTTCTCCACTGCGCTTTGATCGAAACGGCCGCTTGCTGCCGTCCCTTCCACTGCGGGTAGTGTCGCGCCTGAAATTCAGCGCCCGGGAGCACCCCCACGTATCGAGTGACCTTCCATGGCGAAATACGTGAGTCTATGAATCTCGTAGGGGTGCCACTACCCGAGATTAGTATTGTCACAATTTTAAACTGTATATGCGCCTTGAATTATTGAGATGTGAATAAATCGGCAGGGGTTCTCCCTCACCTGTACCTCCACCGTGGGGGACACCCTCTCGCCAGCGCAACATTTCCACCCAGCACCGGTTCGAGGAACGGCGTAGTTACCTTTGATTGTAGGACTTTCTCTCACTCTTTCGACCCTTGTTTCCAACGAAGACCGGGACGAATGAGATTGAAACAATAAATGCGGCGCGGTTCTCCGTCATGCTACGGCGAAGACAACGTGGTGATTGTCGGGATAGGGTTCGGGGGCGACGCCGGTGACATGCGAACGTCCTGTTTGACCCCCAAACCAAGGGACCCCGGAGGGGTTTACAACGTTCTAAATCACCAGTTTGGAGACGTCGGGGTCCTGGCAGTTCCATTTTCCGGCAGGATATTCGAGGTCTAGAGATTCAAAAAAGCCATGGACAGTCACTCACTCACTGAGGGGAAGTACAATTGCACACCCTGAAACAAGTACATTTTTCAGAACTTCGAGAAGAGCCGCTGTGTATTAGAGCCAGTACCCGAGTGGGGACCGGCAACCCCCTGCCAATTTTTGATTCCCCACAGAATTCTCACACATTCAGTTCTATTCATTCACGATTTTGTAGACTTATCAGCGCCGGACTGACGCGTGCCACACCCCACTTAAAAACACGTAGTGCGAGGTGATGTTGCGAGGTTCAAATACACTACATGAACGCAGGGAGAAAGTACCTCAGACGGCAGACATTGAGGGTTCCTTCGAAATCCTCCCGATCGCTGTGATCGAGTCGAGCGAACAAACACTGCCACCCGGACAGGGGGACAGACACGGCTCTCTCTTTACAACACTCTCGTTACAGCGGGTGCAACTTGATCTCGGGCATATCGCGGACATAAGTGAAGAAAAGTATATACCTCAAGATCAATGAGAGATTTTCTGACAGGTTGAGGCGCGGTGTAACTTAAAACGTAGCGCTCGGCGACCTGGTCAAAGCGCCGGATTCTAGATGTGCGGTCTGGAGACAAAATCCTTGCCCCGACGCAACGGTCGGGGTCCTGACAGTTCCCTTAAAAGGCACTAAATATTCGTTTATACACCGTCTTAGCCTTACGGATAGTCACTAGCATCCAAACGAAATTTGAAGTTGGCGTGGTCCGACGGCCAAATCGTCCAAGGAACCCTCCCCGTTCAAGGACCACTCGATCACTGTAATGGGCGGAGCGCTGTTCCCAGGACTACACAGTGCTGTATACAAGTCTAGATGAATATCAGTAGCCTTTTAAGGGAACTGTCAGGACCCCGACCGTTGCGTCGGGGCGTGGATATTGTCTCCAAACTGCGGATCTGGAATCCGGCGCCTTAGCCTTTTTGCTCGAATCCCAGCCAGCCCCCAAACTACATGGGGCGGGAAGGAAGGAAAACTCACCTACTTCAGCCACACCATATGCTTGTGTCATCTCGACGCTCAATTCTCCGGTTTTGTCGGTCCACGCGATAGGGAAGTTCTCAGGTATTGAGCAATAAACCTCGGCTAATGGCACCATTCTACGACGGATATGTATATCGCTAGTCCTGGGAACAGTCACCCATTCTGCTGCTCAAGTATGCAAACGAAATTTAGAGTCGTCGTGGTCCGACGGCCAAATCGTTCAAGGAACCCTCCCCGTTCAAGCCCAGTAAAAAGTTCGAACGATCGCGAACGACTCCGATCGATTCCGAAAATCGAATCGACCAGAGTCGAAAAATGAGTCTAAGGAGCAATGCTGAGCGATTTTTCAGAAATTAATAGTA
>Ga0307515_10023062_pt1 | contig 10936 bp, 10 predicted proteins | sample 17_EM_MG_FD_194513 | JGI IMG/M metagenome (GOLD analysis project Ga0307515, IMG submission 194513) | Populus trichocarpa ectomycorrhiza microbial communities from riparian zone in the Pacific Northwest, United States - 17_EM | ecosystem: Host-associated > Plants > Roots > Unclassified | place...
TATTGTCAATTGAAATTTTAAGAAAATTTAGGGAAATTATTTTTTTATGGAATTGATAATAATTAAAATGTATTAATATAGATTGAATAAGTTTGAATTAAACAAGTGAGAATAATTAGTTGGGTACAGATTATTTATTGTTAATTTTATTGTTTAGATCACATTTTGACGCAAAATTGAATTTGGGTAAAGATGATAATCAGTTCAAAATTGGATTTGTATAAAAATGATAATTACTTATTGGATTGTAAATTTATTTTAATAAAAAATTAAATTTTGAATCGATAGTTACACTATAATAAATATTGTCATCAATATTCTATACATGTTTTATAAGTAATGGTTGTATATGCATGATTATCTTAAAATGGTTTAGAGTTTTATACTTTTTAATTTGAAAAATATTAGTAAAGGTAAAATTAATTATAAGTGTTTAAAGTACAAGAATAAAAAGTTTTCACGATGAAAATGTGACGATATATTTACTTAAAAAAAGGAATTAGGGTTTTATTCTGTCAACAATGTGTTTGGGAATTTTTTAGCTACATATTGCTTAAAAAAAGGGGGGAGTATCCATGGCATCCATTGTAAGGTGATCTTGTTTTTTTCCTCTTCTTTCACTCAAATGAACACAATCAAATTTATGTTCTTTTTTAACAGGTTTAAAATTGAATTGAGGAGTTATGAAAAGATCAGGGACCCAAATGGTAAAAAACATTGGTGGAGATGCAAATTGAGAAACAAATTATAGGTTGGGGAATAATTTAAGATTATTCCAAAAATAAAGTGTATTGTAAGTGCACTAATGGTATAAAGTATTTTAATAATAATAATAAAAAGGATAGTTTAAATTTGAAGGTCAACAATCCACGTTCCACAGAGAACAACTTCCTCCAACAATAAAAGTCAACATTTTTAATTTGAAATACAACCTTAGAACTCCAAACCAAAGGGTTGAAGAAGTCAAGAAACTACAGCACAAAAATATTAATGTGGGAGGCGGCCCGTTAAATTTGTTCAGAAAAGAAGGGAGAAAAAACAAAATAAATGCTCATTTTCAACATGAAATAAGCAAAATCTTTATGCCCTTCTGTTTCCCACGACAATCCCATGCGTAAAAAAAATATTTTTTTATTTTTAAAAATTTATTTTTAATATTAACATGTTAAAAACAATTTAAAAATATAAAAAAATCAAAATCAAAATCAATTTTTTTTTTCTAATAACGGCATCTCCGTGACGGTTTTTCTTAATACCTTATTTTATTTGTTTCAAATTTCAATGGCCAAGGACCGTTTGGACAAGACATTTACGTCAATGTCTGCGCGCTTACAATTTTTTTTTTTTTTTTTGCAATCTTTTTCTAAATTCAAACTTAAGATAATAATATGAAAACAAATTCATTTATCAACAAGTCAAACCTATCTAATGCAGTATCTATTTTAATATATAAAATTGGAGTTAATACTAAGAACATAATAATTCTCAAAGTAACTAATTCTTATAAAAAATTAATTTTTATTATATTTTTAAATTATTTTAATATATTTATGTCAAAAATAATTTTTTTAAGATAAAAAAATATTTTTTTAATATATTTTCAAATAAAAAAAAATATTTTAAAAAACAACCCCTACTGTACTTTTAAATCTCATTTAAATATAAAATGATAACTTATAAAAAAAAAATTTAAAGTTTTCAACTATAATTTAATATTATCAATTACCTGCACTCAATAACAAATTATGAGCTAAAAAAGAAAATCTCTTATTGGACGACTTGATCGATAATGAGGTGAACACCAGGGGAAAGGAGTAAATCTCCTTTCTAATATAAAAAAAAAAAAAACCAAATTAGAAGAAACAATACATTTTATTAAATATCATGATTAGAAATAATGATATTTTTTAAAAAATTTCTTGCTTTTAAGTGGTGTGTATAAATCACTCTACTATTGTTGGTGAGTATCTTTGTATCTTTTTAAAGTATGAAACTAGTTCTATTTGGAGTTTGTGACTGTTTCTCATAATAAATATGTTTTATGAAAATCAAATTTGTATTCTTATCTTTATAGGAATATAGAAATATTTTAACCGTTAAATCAATATGGTTTTGAAATTTTATTGTGGTTGATTTGCTTTCAAGTTTTTTTTTTCTCTTATTCTTTGAATTTATGACAACCATTTTAACTATTTCTTTAAAATATTACTATTTCTAACAAAAACTTTTTAAAATGTTGTTATTTTCACTGTGTTATTTCATTAAAAAAAAGGGAATTCTATAAGCGTATTTCATTATTTTTTTTAAACAGTGCTATTTTTTTTTTTTAAAAAGGGAAATAGGGGCGAGAAAAAAATATTGACGTTAAAACCAACGAACGAGCCAAAGTGGTTGAGTGCGTGCGGGTTGTCGTCCTTTGAATCTCCACATCTCTTTCCCTCCTTCCTTGCATTTGCCTTACGAAATTCGAAAGATTTAACTCTTGGCTGTACCTGTCTCAGATTGCAAATCTCAAATAAGCTAGCTTAGCTATGGCTGTGTAAGTTCAATTCTCCTCACTTCAAATATTATTATCCATTTCTTTTGCAAAACCAAAAAACCCATGCTTTGAATCTCCTTCTTTTACCACTGAGAGAGTTCTAATCTACACTACTGCTATGATAGTAGAAAACACAAAGTGAAGAAATCTGAATTTCATTCTTTTTGTTTCTGGGTCAACCGACTTTGTATAATTTTTTAACGTTTGCTGTTTCTTAGTTAATTATTGATCTGGGTTTTTTAGTTAGTGTTTGATGAGACTGGTGTTGTTGATGTTAATTTAACAGAGTTGCTTCTGCTCCTGGTAAGGTTTTGATGACTGGGGGTTACCTCATATTGGAGAGACCTAATGCTGGAGTTGTTTTAAGCACAAATGCTCGTTTCTATGCCATTGTTAAACCTCTTTATGAAGAAATGAAGCCTGATAGCTGGGCCTGGGTGAGGGATTCTTTTAATTTTTGTCATCTTTTAGCGTTATTTTGGTTGTTTCTGAGATTATACTATTAAAGTCTCAAACTTTGATAATCAATGCATAGTATTTAATTTGTTTATCTCTGCTTTTTTTTAAAAACGTAATGTGACCAAAGCGTTGGAATGTTTTTTGAATATTTTTGTTTGATGCATGTCAGGCTTGGACTGATGTTAGATTAACATCTCCCCAACTCTCCAGAGAAAGCATGTATAAATTGTCACTGAAGAATTTAATGCTTCAGTGTGTCTCTTCAAGGCAAGTTCTTTTGAGGATTGTATTAAGTGCTTGTGTTTTACTGTCATTCGGGATCCCTGATAGTCCTTGTATTCCTGATCGATTCATTTCAACAGTACCTACATATATCTGATCATGCACGCCCAGCACTAAACATGTTGAAGGTTATCTAGAAAGATATCCCTAGGCCAGAAAAGTGCAATTGTTAAGGAAAATGTATGGTTAAATGAATTTTGTGTTTCAGTGAATCAAGGAACCCTTTTGTGGAGCAAGCGGTACCATATGCCATAGCAGCTGCACATGCTTTATTTGACGAAGATAAGAAGGATGCCTTACACAAGCTACTCTTGCAAGGTAATGTTGATGCTTATGTTTTCTTTATCCTTTATGCAATATTCACCTATTAGGACTTCAAGAATCTAATGTTTCTACTGGTTATTGAGGCAGGCCTTGATATCACAATTTTAGGTTGCAATGACTTCTATTCATACAGAAATCAGGTATTTACCTTTATTTGCTTTTGCCAGCTATTGTGTTATTTACACAGATAAAATTCTGGCAGAGCATATTTCTAACTTGCTCATCTCCCTCATAACTTTCGGTGCCCTTTTGTTTCATCTTCTCGCCCCAACAGTTGTTCTTCGACCATGATATGCGTAACTGTCAGTTAGATTGCTCTTTAACACATTTAATTTGATTTTGCATCATAAAATATAACAGCACACATTCCTTTACAGCAGCCAACAATTTTATCTCATAAATAAATTGCAAAAAAAAAAGGTACATGAGAACATTTAATTATTTGATTCTTGTGAATGAGATGCTCGTATAAGAGTAGAATGTTTTCTATTATAATATTTTGTTAACGTGGTCACCCTTTTTCAAAGATTGAAGCACGTGGACTCCCTTTGACACCAGAATCATTGGCAGCTCTTCCTCCTTTCACATCAATTACCTTCAATGCAGAAGAAGAAAATGGACAGAATTGCAAGCCTGAAGTTGCAAAAACTGGTTTGGGTTCATCTGCAGCAATGACCACTGCTGTGGTTGCTGCTCTGCTTCATTACCTTGGAGTGGTTGATCTTTCACCCCTGTCTAAAAATGAGGGATCTGCTGATCTTGATGTGGTGCATATTATTGCTCAAACTGCTCACTGTATTGCACAAGGGAAAATTGGAAGTGGTTTTGATGTCAGTTCTGCAGTTTATGGAAGTCACCGTTATGTCCGCTTTTCACCAGATGTTCTTTCTTCTGCTCAGGTCCCTCCCTCCATCCCTCTCTCGCCTCCTCTCCCTCTCTGTGCATCTAATGATTGGGTTCATGATGTCAATTGAGAGGTTACACCATGACTGCATGATCATTCCCCCATTGAATTTGATTCAGAAGTAAAGAGATTAAAATTACATTTGCAAGTTAAATGGCCATTGGTAAGGTAAATACTGGTTGATTTGCTGTTTACTTTCTTTGATATGCGCTCGCTGTGAATCCCATCCTGGGTTTGAGGGTTGTATGGCTTCTTGAGGAATTGACGTGTAATGTTATCACCTAAAGTTGAGCAAAGGCCTGTATTCTAGCTCCCTCCCCCTCCCTCTTTCTTTATCTATGCATATCCATCTTCACCATTAAGTTGTGAAGAGTTTTTATGGTATGTATTTATATCAAAAACTGGCAAGTACTCTAGTATTTTGGATGCCATGCAGACTTGACTTTGTAAAAAACTTTTTCAGTAATTAAGCATAGTTGATTTCTGCATAATTTTACCATCCATTGTCTTCCTAAATTTTATTCAATTTGGTGTCTGTGATCTCTATTTGTGAAAACAGTAATAAAACCTTTAATAAATAAATAAAATCCTTCATCGTTTACTAGATTTTAGCACAAATAATTTCCTGTGCATTTCTTGAGGCAAGGTTAAAGGTTTTTGAATAAATGACAAAGTTTACAGTTCTCAAAGGGTGATGTGTAAGAAGAAGACTTATTCAGGTTGCATTAATTGAACCGTGTCAACTGCCTCACTATTGTGTAGATCGTTGCCAATTTTGGAATAAATAAAATTAACAATCATGCGTGTCTATTTATGTGGATAAAGATGTTATCTGTTCCTGAAAACTGTATCCTTGCAATTTTCAGAACATTATATGCAAAGTTGAGAGTATGTTTTATGCAACTTTCACTAGAGTTCATTTTCCTTAATAACTCCATGGAAAACGTTGCAGGATGCATTGAATGGAACACCATTACAGGAAGTCATGGCTGCCATCCTAAAAGGAAAGTGGGACCATGAGAGGACCAAGTTTTCTTTGCCCCCATCGATGAACCTTGTGAGCATCTTGACATATACTATTGATGTTTCCTTATGTGTATGAATTTATGGTTATGCTTTTGTTGGAAAACATGTAGCTGTCCTACCATACAATTATATAGATATGATGCTGAAAGCCCTATTCCAACTTTAGTTTTAAGAGACTTAAAAGAAAAAAAAAGGAAGGAAAGAAAATCTCTCATTTAATCTCAGTTTCCAGAAACATGGCTCCCTTCTGTCTGATTTTGAACATTTTTATGCACTCTCACGTGGTTTCTAGGTATAATGAATTTGTCCTCTTGTCATCCTGTGTTATTGATATTGATGAGAAGCTCGTGCTTGTTGGTTGACTACACAATAGATGTGAAGATTCTATGAGAACAGTAATGATTAAAGGCATGCATTAACAAACTGAGGGAGGCAATCAAAAGAAATTTTTTTTTTTCTTTTAACAAATTCAGGGTAGAAAAGGGGCAATTTTAGCTGCAATTTCCTTTTCTTTTTCAAACAACAATTTTTTGGTTTGTTTGAGATTTCCACTTTTTGCAAAGACCTTAATAACTGTTTGCTGACAATAATTATGATGCTTTCCAAAGTTATTAGGAGAACCAGGGACTGGAGGATCATCCACGCCATCAATGGTAGGTGCTGTGAAAAGGTGGCAGAAATCTGACCCTGCAAAGGCCCAAGAAACATGGAGAAAGTTGTCAGAGGCAAATTCAAAACTTGAAATCCAATTCAATATTTTAAGCAAGCTTGCAGAAGAGAATTGGAATGCTTACAAATGTGTACTAGACATTTGCAGCAAGCAAAGGTCAGAGAAGGTATTTGTTGGACTTGTTTCTGTTATATCTAAAAAGAGAGCACTAATAAAACCCTGACAACTTTCTATTGATTGTCAAACAGGTTATATGCATTTATGAACATTGATTTTGTCTGGAATTGTGAGTCGTAGATTGTGTTGTTTGTGAAACAGTAGTGAGTTAAATTTCTTGATTTTCTATTTTTATTTGATTTTTACCATTCATCTAGAGTTTCCTTTCCTCATGAAAGGTCACCTACTGCTGTTATCCTCCAGTCATGTAGTAGGAATTCTGTGAAAGACAGGTACTGGAAATCTGTGGTTTTCTTAAGTACTGAGACATGCCTTTGTTAATTTTATCCTGAAAAATATTCATTTCAAATTGAATAAAGCCTTAAATAAGTCACTGTCACATTGCCAGCACCTCAATCATGAATTACCAGAACAGGAAATCTGGTTTCCAAGCTTTGACTTTGGTGGTAGAGGGGTGTTTGCTGTGGGGCAATGATTTATCATATATTTGAATTTTACTTGTCAATAAACAAATAGATAAATATAGAGCAGGAGTCTGAATTTTTTGGGGTCTTCTATAAAGGTCCTTGCCTTCTCTACTCTTCTCTTCTTCCTCATTCATGGTTGTTGAAGTCTAGGTAAAGTGAGTTTTGCTGGACAATAATGTAAAACCTGGTTATCAGTAGGTGCTGTTCTTTCTTATTACCATAGCTGACATGACATTATATACTTCCCTTGCTCTGTACTTTCCTATTGATCTTAGCTTATTCCAAATTCTCCCTTGAAGACCATTAGCATCTCTGACTAAATAGTACAAGGAGACTAACTAACAATGCACTATTGTGGGGTTCATTCAGCCTCATACACGAGTTTAACTATTCTCCACAGAAAAGTGCTGTACCTGAAACATGACTGTTCTAATAACAGAAAACTGTGTTTGACAAATGTAGACATGAATGAACAAACCAATTAGATGCTTGTTTTGAATCATGTCTAGCTACACTAGTTTCATATTGTTTGTGGATAACGATGTGCAAGCTGCCAATTACTTCGTCTATGCTGTCAAAGTATTTTTTTATCCTGTTTTTTTCAATCTTTTATGTTTGGTGCTCCTTCCTTACGTTGTGACTTTTATGCCTAGTGTTGATTTTGATATAATGTCATGAATTGCTTGAACAGTGGATAGAACAATCCACCGAACCTAGCCAAGAAGCAGTTGTTAAAGCATTGTTAGGAGCAAGAAGTGCCATGGTTGAGATCAGAAATCTGATGCGCCAGATGGGCGAGGCTGCAGGTGTCCCGGTAGGTTTCTTTCTCTTTCTTTGTTCCCGAGATACCACTTTTCATATCTGAGTGAAATGTTTATGGATATGATAAAAAGAGGACTAGGACAATAATTTTTGTTATTATATAAACATCAATGTTTCTGAGTAGCACGTCCGCTACTTTAGTACTGGCTAGCTATAGTGACTTCACCAATGTACTATGTTACAACGGCACTGCCAATTAGGGGTGAGCAAAAAAACCGAAAAACCGATTAAACCGGGAAAACCGGAAAAAAAATAACCAAAAAAACCGAACCGTAAAAAAAACGATTAAACCGATTAAAATTTTGAAAAAACTGGCCGGTTCGGTTCGGTTCGGTTTCGGTTTTATAAGCAAAAAACCGAACCGAACCCAAACAAAAAAAACCAGAAAAAACCAAGCCAAACCTGGAAAAACCGAGCCAAACCGGAAAAAACCGAGCCAAAACCGAGAAAACCGAGCCAAACCAGTTTGAACTGGTTTTTGTCCTGAAAAACCGAACCGAACCGAAACCGGTCGGTTTGAACCGGTTTCGGTTTTTTTTTAAAAAAAAAATTATTCAGTTTGGTTATTTTTTTCTGATAAAAACTGAATCGAATCGAAAATGATCACCCCTACTGCCAATGTATTCTTCTCCTTTGGCTACTCTCCTGAAAGGTATATTGACCTTCCTGCTATGCCATGTAATGGTTTGACTTTATATGGCTTCTGCAAGTGTCATGCTGAATGTTTGATGTAAGGGTTCTAAACCCTTCTCGGTTCTCACAGTTGGGCAAGATAGGAATAGCATAATCATTCTGCTGTCTTATCAATATCATACTCAAATATACTTTCCAGCTTACTAGTTCTTTCCTTAGATAGGATCTCTTGGGTTAGCTATGTACTAACTGCAGTTGTAGTTTATCACCCAGTCCCTGCTCTGGATGCCTTGTGCCAGTGTCCTTTTGTTTTTGGTACGGTTTTTTTAGGTAGTGCATACGTTTGCAATTCTTTAATTGAAAAGGAGGAGCGGGGCACATTTTCGGGCCCTGAAAAGTGAGAACATTTTGCAGCTGCAGAATATTTGTTGGAGAAAGCTATTTATAAACGTTAAATAGAATAAGATGAAAGAAACTTTGTACTCGTAAGATCCCATGCGGTACAAGAGAGAGTAAGATTTTAATATCAAGTGCATAGACAACTGCCTTTGTCACAAGTTAAAGCTATGCACAAAGTTTGCATGCAACTTCTGGCTGGGAGATTTTCATTCGTGTTTTATTTTTTTCCTTGCAACATAAGCCAACATTAATAAACAGCAACTTCATAAATCTGTTGTGAAATGCAAGTTGAAGATGTTGTGCTGGGTTCTCATCCTGCTTCTCTAATGGAACAAATATTAATTTAATTAGGTTTTTAGCTTTTTGATGTTTAATAATCTTTTTGAACTTTGCAGATAGAGCCTGAATCACAGACTCGACTTTTGGATGCTACTATGGACATGGAAGGAGTTTTGCTGGCAGGAGTTCCTGGAGCAGGTGGATTCGATGCCGTCTTTGCTGTAACCTTAGGGGACTCTGGCAGCAATGTCGCCAAAGCTTGGAGTTCTCTCAATGTTCTGGCCTTGTTAGTCAGAGAAGACCCACATGGTGTTTCTTTAGAAACTGGTGATCCAATAACCAAGGAAATCACAGCAGCTGTGTCTGCAGTTCATATTGAGTGAGCTAGGTCTATAATCTTAATAATAGAAAATTTAATTCAGAAAGATTTGTATTAGATTTTGTGGACTGGTTCAGTTTGAAAAGGGTTGAAAATGAAAGAAAATCCTGGTGAACAGTATCAAAGTTTGCTCATAAAGAAGAGGAACAGTATCAAAGTCTGTACCTGCCATGCCTGCCTTGAGTGATATCAAATAAAGCTGCATGTGTTTCTTCCACTTTTATTTGTTAGCTTACTGATATAGAAAGATTTTATTTGGTTATTGAACTTCAGAAAACGATGAATCTGAGATACTCTTTTTTGAGGTTTCAGATATCAAAAACCTGACAGACCCTAAATTTTCCTGGGTTTGCTTTGACTGTAATATTATGTACGCTTTATCATATAAACAGCAGTGCTTAGCCATTTCCAAATTCATAATCCTGTGATTAACCATTTATAAATTCATATAAACTGAAGAATTCCTGATGTGTATCTATGATTTATGACCTTCCAATAATTATTGGTGGTGCCTAATCTCAGCTAACAATTTCCGTTTTAGACATTTTTTTTTATGTTTTCTTACAGCTTAGGGTGTTCTAGTTCAAATTAAGGGCATGTTTGGTGAGAGGATAATAATTTTTAACCCCTTTACTTCTGTTCAGTACAACTTCGGAGGAAGGGGAAATTTTCAAAGAGGTTAACATTTAACCCCCAAAAATTGAAGGGTGGAATTTTATTTTATTTTTAATTTAACAATATTCTATTCTTTCTTCTTTTCCTTTCATTTTAGGTCACAACTAGTTACTTATTTCGTGTTTTTTCATGGGTTGAATAAAAAATAACAACGTAAAGCCTACATTTAATTTTTAGCGGGTTATTTTGATCTTATGATCTGAATTATAAGTTTGACGAGTTGGCTCGAGTTGGCTCGCCCTTTATTACTAGGTTTATATGTTTGTCATGTTAACTCAGACTAGTTTTTTATCTTTTTTTATTAAATTTTATTCTTTTATGTTTAATTAGTTGGAAATTCAACTACATTGTTTTTTCCTATCAAAAAAAGATTTTTTCCCAAGTTATCGTGATTGTTTTATTTATTTTTTAAATTTTAGTCCGTTTATTATTATTGCTTTTTTTATCATCTAATTAAAGTAAAATCAACTTATTTAACCTAGTCGGGTCTAACCTGAGTTATAGATTTTTCTTGTTTCTTTAAAACGTGCTCATGACACCTAAACATTATTCTTTATGGAAAAAAATAATACGACCCCGCGATGTAGTGTGGGTCCACATCTAGTAGCAAACACTAATTGAGAAGGGGAATTTATTGTCCCCCTCCTCACATATCATTGTTCATTGGAAAAATGATATATTTTTTTATTTTTAAAATTTAGTTTTTATTTATTTCATCATTTAACTTTGAGCTTATAGGAAATTGAGCTTCATAAATTATATCAAAGATATACTTTTTATGAGGTTAAACTAATATTTGATACATATCATGAATTTTACAGGTTAATTTATGATTTTTTATTTGTTTTTTAATTAATTTTTTTCTAATTTTATCATTCAATGTTTTATTGAATGGAAATTA
>Ga0307515_10023063_pt1 | contig 10936 bp, 9 predicted proteins | sample 17_EM_MG_FD_194513 | JGI IMG/M metagenome (GOLD analysis project Ga0307515, IMG submission 194513) | Populus trichocarpa ectomycorrhiza microbial communities from riparian zone in the Pacific Northwest, United States - 17_EM | ecosystem: Host-associated > Plants > Roots > Unclassified | place...
GTATGTTTTAATAACTTCGTATAAGAGTCTCACGAAGAAAAATGGATTGAGAAAAACCAAGAAGGAAGAGTAGTAAAAATTTATTTCAAAATTATCTTAAAAATATTTATTTTATGTTTTCTCTCTATTTTTTTTTCAAAACTAAACTAATTTTGTTTGTCTTTGTATCTTCTATTGTAAAACAGTAACTAAACATTACTGTGAGAATGTATGACACATTGTCAATTACTGGGGCATAAAAGACATCGATCTAAGTTACTAATATGATGGTCATTAGAGACTTATATGATCGTTAATTTCAGGACCCGTGGAATCAGTCGAGATGCATGTAAAATGACTCAAACACTCACATTAATAATAATAAAAAAAATCTAGAACCTTTATTTATTTTGAAGGATTAAGATGAAGCAAATGACTGAGAAAAAAAAATAAATTTACCAAAAATTATAAAGCCAGCTCAAACAATAATTGCCAGCAGTGTAAGCACGAGTGCATATGGAAATCCTACTGCACAGCACATCTTTCAACTGTGGGTTTACTCAGGCCACCTACTTTTTGGCAACAATTGCTGCTACATCTGCTAACCTCCCTTTCGCAACTATCGTGCCAATGCATCTACTGCTTAAACTATTCATCTCATCGAATTGAAAAGAAATTAAAAAAAAGGGTTAAACACCTAAAATGTAGATAAATAAATGTGTTTGCATGTAAATTGTGACACGCGGTATATCTCTTAAACAAACATACTTTAAAATAAAAATAAAAACAAAAACAAAAATGAAAGGGCACATTGCTACGTAAAACCTAATGAATCCCTTCACTAATTAATCGATTTTTTTCCTTGTTCACTAATAAATCAACTAATTAAACTCATGTTTTTATAATTAATTCGCTTTCCTGATCCAATCGGGGGCAGACGCCTACGAAGAGATCGCTTGGGCTTAAAAAAACCGTTTCGTTTAGATTTATCCATGGCTTGTTTATTTTAATTTTATTTTTTTTTGAAAATCCTATTTCCGATAAAAAATGCTAATGATCTCGAATTAAAAAATAGAATTTTGCTTATTTCTATTAACATGTCATATATTTACATATGATATGCTAACAAGCCATGCGATGCATTTCTTAAATAAATATATTCTAAAATAAAAATAAAAATAAAAATAAAAACAAAAACAAAAATAAAAATAAGGGCACATTACTGCTTAAAACCTAACAAATCCCTTTACATTAACAAGCTAAAAAGCAAAAGTCTTCTTTAAAATTAGAGACTTTTATTGCGAGACGTCGAGATCAAATTGTTTGCCTATGTGTGATGATGTCCATCTTGGTCAGCATTCTTTTATTATTATTATTATTATTATTATTTTTAATTTTAACCACTACCACAATAGAACCAGCAGGTCACCACCCCTTTCATTTTCATTTTCCTGACAAGCTACTTTGTATCCCAGATGGAGAATTCATGATTTTTTTTTCTTCAACGATAAGCTATTGGGTTCATGGAACTCAAAATACTCGCACGATTGGACGGATTATATTTTTTTTCTTCATGAAATAATACTTCCCTTGTGTTTGAACTCTAATGCTTTGAAAAGCAATCATTTTGCTATGTGAATAAACATTTAAAGTCCGATGATCGTCTTATCACGAAAATTGCGTACATTGAATAAATCTAATAAATTATTGTATTTTTTTTTAAAAAATAAGCTTGAAAAACTTTTTTTTATCGAATTAGCATTACTTAGCCCGTAAACTCTTGTTTCTATCTTGGAAAAACATATTTGGTTTAAATGTCACAGGTCCCCCCAACTTTCGAGCCCCCAACCTTAGCAAGTCTCCGAAGTAAACCTTCCTCGAACAGTTGGGTGACATAAATTCATCCTTTATTTCCTCCCTTAAATTAAAAGACATCCACACACGAAAAAATAAAATAAAAATCACTTCATACATACTTGTAGAGAGAGAGAGGGGGATACACGTTAGGGTATTAGAGTGTTTGTACTTTGTAGTATAAACTATAAATAATAGAAGGAAGTGCCAGGAGCAGCAGTTCTGAACTTAGCTGGCAAGTGCATGAGTGCCGGAGGTACCAAACCAACACAACCTCAGCACCAACGGACCAGTTTCCCTGAACCACCGGTCCGTTATTCCTGACCCACGAGCTCAGCCCTGGTTCATGCCTCTTCTTGCAAGCTTAAGCCACTATCAATCTTTTGCTTTATGAATTGTCAAAGCTTAAAAACTCAATACCCGAAAGCCCTTTTTGAGCCATCTTTTTTTTTTAATTTCCTTTTAAAGGAGTTTTAAGAGAGAGAGAGTGTGTGGTAGTCCACACACAGTATCCTTGACCAGCCATTTTTAACTTTCTAATTATTTTTTAAACAAATATTATATCTACATGATTGCTGTTTTTTTTTAAGAAAAAAATCTTTTGTTTCTCCTGTCAAATGTCAACTAAAGAAACTGGAATTTAGAAAGGGAAAGAGGGAGTAGGTAGAGAGATAGTGTGATTCAGATTGGTTACCAAGAAATTTTGAAGAAGATTGAATCAAAACCTTGTGATTGAGGTAAGAGTCTGTCTCTCCAGTTTAGTCTCTTTTATGTTTCTTTTTTGTGAGAGAAAAAGCTAGAATGAAACAAACTTTATGGTGAGAGAAAGCCAAGAAAAAGAAAAAACATAAAAAACCCACATTTTTGTTTGTACTAATTTATGCTTATTACATGTAAAGTTTGAATCTTTGATATGAAGAAGAGAGTATTTGTATTGGAAATTCAATCCCCATAAGCCATGGTGGATCAAAAGATTGTATTAGCACTAAAGTTTTTGCTTTTGGTGCTGTTTTTTGAGTCTACATTTGAGCAACAACAACAAGAGAGGCTTAATTCACCCATAGAGAGAGCAGCTTTACTTGAACTAAGATCTTCTTTGGGGTTAAGAAGCAAGGACTGGCCAAGAAAGGCAGACCCTTGTTCAGTTTGGAATGGCATCAAATGTGAGAATGGTAGTGTCAGTGAAATTAACATTTCAGGGTTTAGAAGGACTAGACTTAGTTCTCAAAACCCACAATTTAGCGTTGATTCTCTTGTTAATTTAACAAGACTTAAATCTTTTAATGCTTCTGGTTTTTATCTTCCTGGTTCAATTCCTGATTGGTTTGGTCAAAGGCTTGTCTCCCTTCAAGTTCTTGATCTTTCTTCTTGCTTGATAAGTAATGCCATTCCAGGGAGTTTGGGGAATTTGACCAGTTTAACTGGTCTTTATTTGCATGATAATAACTTCACGGGTATGATTCCGTCAAGTTTGGGACTGTTGGTGGGGCTTTCAGTACTTGATCTTTCTGCAAACAAGTTTACTGGATCTATTCCTGTGTCATTTGGTTCGCTTCAGAATTTGACAAGACTTGATATTTCTAAGAATTTCTTATTCGGTTCAATTCCACTTGGCCTTGGGATGCTTTCGAAGCTCCAGTATTTGAATCTTTCGAGCAACAACTTGTCGTCTTCGATACCTCCTCAGCTCGGTGATCTTAGTAACTTGGCTGACTTTGATCTGAGCTTTAATTCGTTGTCTGGGTCATTGCCTGCTGAATTGAGAGGCTTGAGGAATTTGCAGAGAATGCTGATTGGGAACAATTTGCTTGGTGGATTTTTGCCAGTGAATTTATTTCCTGTTCCAAGTCAGTTGCAGACTGTAGTTTTGAAGCGCAATGGTTTTAGTGGTTCGGTCCCTGATTTGCTGTGGTCAATACCTCAATTGCGCTTGCTTGATATCTCCGGCAACAATTTCACTGGTATTCTGCCAAATGGTAGCTTGAATGCCAATGCCAGTTCTGCAGAGTTGAATATATCTGAGAATTTGTTTTATGGAGGTCTTACACCTACGCTAAGAAGGTTCCTTGTTGTTGACCTGTCTGGCAATTATTTCGAAGGCACAGTTCCAGATTATGTGAGTGACAATGCTTCTCTTGTTAGCAATTGTCTCCAAAACTCGTCAAATCAGAGGAGTTTGCTTGATTGTACATCTTTCTATACTGAAAAGGGCCTGACTTTTGATAATTTCGGACTCCCGAACTCCACGCAACCTTCTGCTGGGGAAAACACAGGGAAGAACAACAAAAAGGTCATTATATGGGCAAGTGTTTTGGGAGGAGTTGGGCTCATTCTACTTTTGGTGATATTGCTGGTGCTGCTACTCTTTTGCATTCGTAAGAGGGGCACTATGACCCAAGGAGGGGTTGGGGTCGGTCCAGTAACTCCAGTTCCTTCTGGGAGCAGTCCACCACCTCCTGGAGTATCAATTGACTTTTCAAGTTTAGGGGACACATTCACATATCAGCAGCTTCTCCTAGCAACCGGTGACTTTAGAGATGTAAACCTAATCAAACATGGCCATTCAGGGGATCTCTACAAGGGAATCCTGGAAAGTGGGATCCCTGTGGTCATAAAAAAGATCGATTTGCAATCTCATAGGAAGGAAGCGTACTTATTGGAATTGGATTTTTATAGTAAGGTTTCACATTCCAGACTGGTTCCCCTTTTGGGACACTGCTTGGAGAAAGAAAATGAGAAGTTCCTGATTTACAAACATATTCCAAATGGAGACTTGTCAAGTTCCTTGTTCAGGAAAACTGATTCAGAAGATGATGGTTTGAAGTCGTTAGATTGGATAACAAGACTGAAAATTGCGATAGGAGCAGCTGAAAGTCTATCTTATCTGCATCATGAATGCATGCCGCCCATTGTGCACAGGTACTCTAAAGACTCGCTTCTTGTTATGCTTTGTTCTCTTTTTGTGATTTCTTTTTTGTTGACAATAACTGTAAGATCACTTAACTTATCGTTCCAGTGAGTAAGTTTCCATGCATTATGTAGGAAGATGCCTAGTTACGTGCCTGATATAGTCTTTTTAACTAAAATAAAACATGGACAAATTGTAGCACATCTAAAATTCTATTAAATGAATGTCATGAGCTATTTTTCTTTTGGTTTCTTGAAGAGATGTTCAAGCAAGCAGTATACTCCTTGATGATAAATTTGAAGTGCGGTTAGGGAGCCTGAGTGAAGTCTGTACACAAGAAGGAGATACCCATCAAAGCAGGATTTCCAGGTTGCTGCGATTGCCTCAGTAAGTGCTGTATTATAAGTTGTCTAGTCTATTTGCTATCTTCACTTGCATATAACATGTAAACATTTTGCTTATCTGCATGACATGTTTGCAATGAGATTAGTTGCCTCATTTTGTGATCTGTGATGGTGAAAGGTTCTGTGTTTTTGTCTTTCCCACCTAGCTTATGGCCATAACTGGCCATGTTAAATTACTTCTCATATTTATTTTTCAACGGTGTTGCTTTTAGTGGGACATTCCATCAGAAGTTGTTGACCGCCGCAGTTCTGTAAGTAATCTGCCGATATGAACCTCCTTTGGTTCTCATTGTTATTAGATATGTGGGCAGAAAATGGTGACTATTTATGTAATAAATTTTCTTGCCGCCAACATCAAGTGGGTGATTTTGTTGATCTTTTCCTTTTTTATGGAAAAGTTTCAGAAACTGTGCTGCTAGGGTTTTCTGTAGCATCCTCTTTAATTTTGGGTATGTTGAACTATAAGATGTTCCATAGTTATGATGTAGTCTTCTGAAAACTTGGAAATTTCATCTTATCAACTTTTCTGTCCTTTGGGGTAGCTCTTGATTTTGTAGACCAGGAGATTTCAAATTTCAGCAGCAGACATCTGAGTTGTTTCTTTGCCTTCACATTGTGTAGTTGAGAAGAAGAGTGTCAAAACACTAGCATATTGTAGTTAAAGATACTTGTGATCTTAGACATAATTTTATGGTTTAACTACTGTCTTGGTATATTATGAATGAAAAGCATGAGCTAGATTATGCATGATGTAATGCCTTTGAAATTCACGGTGATGCACTACCAGCGTATAAGTTTCAGTTGCTATTTCTTTTGCTATTTGTGGTTAGACTATACCTGGTAATATCTACTTGCTGCATCAATATATTGTAAGGAGTATATTGTATGCTTGTGTTTTTTAGCATAATCAAGGTAGTGATTTCAGTGTTTCTTTATCATTTGCAGGTCATTGGAACAAGGTACTTCTGGTACGTAAAGATTTAGCTGTAAAACATCACCAATTTGGTTTTGTTACTTGGCTTCTCCATATTAATTCATCTAGCTAGGAGTAGCCATACGTTGTAGAGTTTGTCATGCACACACCACTTAAAAAGCTTGTTATGAACTTATGATGTTATACAGCATATGATTATTAAAAAACTCAGGTTGAGGATTAAATAGCATGAAATATCAAATCCATTCTTAAGACAATAAAATTTCCAATCCAGACCTTTTTAACCATATTGAACTATGAGATGGGTTGTTTATCATCGTAAAACAGTACTTCAGTTATTGATGTGGTTTGTTGTTAACCAGGGGTGTTTGCTCTCTTTAGGTCTCAAGTTCGAATCCTCTTGCCAACAAAATTCTTGGGGCCACAGGCCGCAGGGTGAAAAACACCCTGTGTGAGGCTGGTTCCGGGCCTCAGGGACTTAGTTTGGTGCACAAAAGCTGGTCTAGGATACCCTGCTTTTCCAAAAAAAAATAAAAAAATAAAAATTGTTAACCAGAGTAAACAGGTTTCCTGCCTTGGAAAAAGGGATAATATAACCTGCCGTGTTGTACTTTACCCAGTTGTGCTCATGCAGAATTGCTGTTCATATTAGCATTCTGAACTGTTTGGTGCTAAAGAAAGCATAATTTAAGGAAAATTGTTATGCATGTCTTCTCATTACCAAATCTGAACTTAGTTCCTTTTGAGAGTCGTAATGTCACCAAACAGTCAATGTTTTTGATTCATGATCCTTGCATGGAGGAATGAGTTTTCCTCATTTGATTCTGACTAACTATGATATTATATAATTAAAAGTTCACTAATGTTTCTGAAGTTAATCTTTTCTTGAATATGGCCAGGTTCATTGACAGCCACGTGTGCCTACGATGTTTATTGCTTTGGGAAGGTACTACTTGAGTTGGTTACTGGAAAGCTGGGCATTAGTGCATCTAGTGATGCCCAGCTTAAGGAATTTTCAGAACAGATTCTACCGTACATTAGCATCTACGACAAAGAACTTCTAATCAAAATTGTGGATCCATCTCTGATCATCGACGAGGATCTGTTGGAGGAAGTTTGGGCGATGGCCATTGTTGCGAGGTCTTGCCTCAATCCAAAGCCTTCAAGGCGCCCCATTATGAGATACATCCTTAAGGCTTTGGAAAATCCTTTGAAGGTAGTGAGGGAAGAAAATTCTGGTTCCGCAAGGCTTAGAACAACATCTTCTAGATCTTGGAATGCTTCTCTATTTGGGAGTTGGCGTCACAGCTCATCTGATGTAGCAGTCATTCCAGCAACCTCTAGTGCCAGGCCAGAAGGAGGAAGTAGTTTTAAACGGTCAGGAACTTCAAATTCACAGGGTAGTGGCCAAAATGGCAGCGGCAACCATTCATCTTCAATGAGACGGCATTCTAGAGAGATTTTCCCTGAACCATCTGATGAACAAGATGTAGAGAGACAGAATTAAAATTAGCACATATGTTTATTTTTCTTAATTCTTTGTCAATAATACAGCAGCCTTCCCATTTGAATGCCTGCTAGTTGGTGCCCCCAGTGCGCTGTCTCTGGTTTTTTTGAGTTGATTGAGGTCTCAAGCCCTTTTGGTATATTTGGGGTGTTGAAGGTGCATATCTACTTCAACAGGAAACGATTATCCAAAGTTTTGTTGTGGAGCAGCAATGGTTACATCATGATTAATTGGATAGACAAGATTTGAGAAGAGTCAGGAGGCAAGGGGTTGCTTGTGGGGATTATTATGGTCATTTTATGTTTTGACAGCTTGTTTGTAGCTACAACAAGCTCCCATTTTTATCCTTAATTGATCTTTGTTCATGGCGGCTTCTTTTTTTGGTGCAATGCAAGTGTAATTGTCAAGAATTTCATCATTCAAAATCTTCCCCTTTTCAAAAAGAAAAGACTGGGACGATGTACCATGAACCATTGTTCGCAGTCCCAAGATTGGTTCAACAATCCAGTTAGATGGCTCCAGCGGCGATGTATTATCGGTGGAATGCACATTTTGGACACGGATGGGTCACCTATAATCAGGTGGAAGAAGCAGACACGGTAATGTAATTAAAAGTAAACAGTGCCTTTATCAAAATTGATTTTAAAAAAAATAAAAAGGAGGTCCCGCCGAGATTTGAACTCGGGTTACTGGATTCAGAGTCCAATGTCCTCACCACTAGACCACGGGACCATTTGTTATAGTGTTTTCAATTAATATGTTATTATTTGAATGTCCACGCATTCTATACGTAACCCCCCCCCCCCTCCATTTCCAGTACCACAGAAACCGCAAATCCACCACCATTCTCCACTTCTCCTCCTCCCTCCACCACCACCAAACTCCTCAAAGCTCCTCCAGCTCCACCACCACCACCACAACAGTAAGTTTGTAATGTCATTTAGGTTTAGGTTTACTGTACTATTTATACTAGGTCATTTACTTGTTTCTAACTTTATTTTTATGGGTGGCCGGTTCGGTTCACCGGTTTTGGTGGTAAAACCGAAATCGAACCGAACTGAAAAGATTTCTGTTTTTAGTAATCGATTTAATCGGTTTTTCATCTCGGTTCGGTTTTCTCGGTTAATTTTCCATCGGTTTTCTCAGTTTTTTCGGTTACTTGGTTTTTTTGAACACCCCTATTAGGTAGTGTTTCTTTTTGAGATAAAATTATGTTTTTGAAATTTTTTTATTTTTTTATTTTTAAATTGTTTTTATGAATTAATGGGACAAATAAATAATATTATTTTAATATATTAAAAAATAAATCATTTTAAAATGGCCATATCATCCCTTCTGCTTAAGAATCCTTGTTCACAAGAAATCTGGATAGCTTTTATTGAAACGCCACTTATTCTCCCAAGTTGCATCTTCTGATGATACCTCTATCCACTTAACCAGAACTCCAGACTTGGGACGATAGAACGATAATTTCCCTTGCGAATCACACGTCGATCTAAGATATCCTCATGTTACGGAAAGGATGAATATTGAAGTATCAGAGACAGGGGGTGTTAGAACGATGATGGAGGGACTGCGCCCCCCCCCCCCCCATCTGCTTCTTCAACAAGCTGACATGAAATACATCGTGAATTTGTGAACCAGGGGGCAAAGCCAATATACAAGCCACATAATCGATTTTCTCAATGATTTTATAGGGACCAAAAAAAAGGGGCGAGCTTCATGGAGGACTGAAAAGCTACAGAAGTTTTCCTGTAGGATTGTAGTCTTAGATACACGTAAGAGATCTCACGTCGGTGGTGGTCTGCTGACTCTGCTTGACATTTCATGCGATTTTGAGCTAGTATAAGGTTGTGGTGCAACTCTCGTAGAATTGCATCACGATCACGTAGGTACTTATCTACAGCTTGGACGCGGGAAGTGCCTGGTACATAAGCCAGCAGGTCTGGTGGTGGAATTCCATAAACAACTTCAAAAGGAGTCATCTTGGTGGAGGGGTGAATATATTTATTGTAACTGAATTCAGCCCAGAGAATCCATTCGAGCCATTTTTGTGGCTGACCACCAGCAAAACAACATAGACATTGCTCTAAGGTGCGATTAACACCTTCAGTTTGGCCGTCAGATTGAGGATGATGACTCGAACTCATACATAACTTGGTTCCCTGCAACCGGAACAATGTTCGCAAAAAAGAACTGATAAATACGTTGCCTCGGTCACTAACAATTGATGATGGAATTCCACATAAACGAAGCACATTGGCGATGAACGTCTTGGCAACAACTGCAGCAGTAAATGGATGTTTTAATGCAACAGAGTGGGTGTATTTCGTCAATTGGTCAACCACTACCATGAGGACAGTATATCCTTGAGAAGATGGCAAAACCTTTAATAAAGTCCATTTAGACATCAGTCCACATCTGTGTAGGGGTTGATAGAGGCTGAAGCAATCTCGCTGGCTTCATATAATCTGTTTTGAACCGCTGGCAAACATCATACTTTTGCAGAAAATATTTAACCTTCTGATGCATACCAAGCCATAAGAAGCTCTGCTTTATTTGTAAGAGGGTTTTATAAAACCTAAAACGCCCACCCTTTGGTGATAAATGGCAATCAACCAATATCTTGGAAATTAAAAGTGAAGTGGGATTCAAATAAACCTTGCCTCTTTTAAACCGCACACCATCTCGCTCGCTGCAGCAGCTGGTGGTTTAATGGGGAGGGACTTTTCTCTCATAACCCTTCACAAAAAGAATCTTGTTGGACTTCCTTCTGAAGCAGTCACCACCAATCTGCATGAGGAATTGAGATGGATAAAAACTGGAACTCAACAACACAAGACAAAGAATCGTTTTGGAGGGCCACATGGCACTCTTGTAATAGATGACAGACAAGTTGCTGAAACATCCTTCTAAAGAAATATCTTGCCCAGAAAATCTTGGAAATTCAACTATTTGAAAGGGCCGGGCTCGTTATAAAAGGGAAAACAAGCGTATAAAAGAAACATGAATCGGGGAAAGTCAAATGTGTTCTCGCACGCTAGGAAAGAGGGAGAGGCAAAATGCAGTGGTATTTATTACAATTATAAAATAAATTAAAAATAATAATGTTTTCAATATTCATTTATTATAAAAGAAGGCACAATTTCATCATAGCATAATTTTGTGTTGATATTTTATTTTTTTTGCATGTTTTCATAGTGTTTGAGAATATTCTTGCATTAAATTAAAATTGATACTGTGAAATAAAAATTTAGATTATAATTAAAAGAACAAGGAATACAATTAACCAAAAAATAGTTTTTTTTTTTTTATTTTCACCTTGATCTTTGATGTTTTAATTTTTGCAT
>Ga0307515_10023064_pt1 | contig 10936 bp, 3 predicted proteins | sample 17_EM_MG_FD_194513 | JGI IMG/M metagenome (GOLD analysis project Ga0307515, IMG submission 194513) | Populus trichocarpa ectomycorrhiza microbial communities from riparian zone in the Pacific Northwest, United States - 17_EM | ecosystem: Host-associated > Plants > Roots > Unclassified | place...
GTGGCAGTGGCGGTAAGAAGTAGCCTTTTACTTTTATTACACGGACTTGTTGTTAATGGGAGGGGCTGTTGTATACAGAGACTTGTTCGCAGGCCTTTTCCACTGCCGACTTTACCATTATCGTTATGGTTTATGAGCATGCACGCACGCACAACGGTTGTCTTCGGATACATAGCTCTATCTCACCACATGCATGGTCTCTCTCTCTCTGAAAATAATAGCTATCAACAATCGGATCAATCTGGTGCAACTACTATTCACCCATGTACCAAATCTGCAATTGTTTCAGTCTCTTGCTTGCCGCTTCTTTGCTTTTCTTTTCTGGGTATTGTAATTATCCTTGTCAGGTCACGTAATTACTCTCCCTCCCTCTGGAATAATAAACTCTTTTCTTCTTTTTTTAAGCTATAGTACAATTACAGCATTCACACCTGACATTACTTGCCCGCTTCATGTTTGTCGCCTTACTATATTTCCACTTCCTATGCTATTGCTAGATGTAGATTCTTTTTTACACCTCCTTCACCAGTAGTACCGTTCTTGCTTTCCTCTTGCTTTTCTTGGCTCTTCTTCTTCTTCTTTCTTTTTTCTGCTCGGTAGTTTCATGACACGTGAGTGTTGAAAATAAATAAATTAAGAGAGCAATGGCTCCTGCTACGACCTCTGTACCGTCATTACCCTCGCCTTGTCCAAAGTCACCGCGAGAGTATCCAGATTTGTATGGGAAGCGCAGGGAAATGGCTAAAGTGCAGATGCTTGAGAGAGAGATTGGTTTTTTAGAGGTGGGTCTTAAATCTGCTATTGTTCTGTGCTCTTCTTTTTCCCCCCCATCTTATTGAATGCCGAGTTTTGGTTTCTTTCATTTCTTTTATGCTAAATCTTAGTGGATTTGAAATGTAGTGAAATTGAGAACTTGAAGTGATAGTATCAAAACAATCAAATAGAGGAGGAACTAGAAAGGGAAGTTGAAACGAGCTTAACATGTGTTTTATTGGTTTGCTGTTGTCCAAGTACTTCTCATCAACAGTAGAAAATTGGACTGAACCTTCTTTTTATAGTGAAATTTTTGGAGGCACAATCCTTCTGGTTGCGAGTATTCAAATTTTAAAAAACATGATAAACAACCAAGTACTGCAGGTAGCTGAAGGATGAAATTTGGGCTTTTTTTTGGGTTGGTTGTGCCTTAGCCTAGATGCACGAGTACTTGATTGGTAGCTTGTGATGGAATTTGTTGATGGATTGTCATTGTTCAAAAAAAGAAAGGAAAAAACTAAAACTTGTTATTGTTGCTGGCTGTACCTAACCTGAAACTTGAAGCAAATCTTGCTTCTTGAATGCATTCTGCAGAGTGTCTTATATTCACTGTTCATTATGTGGCTGAAGCCCACTTGCCAGTGATCAAGTGTTTTTAAGAACTGTTACCTTTTCAACTTGTTTCTGGATCGATGGCTTCTGCCGGGTCTAATTAGATGCAGGATTATTGGTGGACGTTCTGTGTTCTGCATAATAGTTGCACCGCAGAAGTTGTAGCAACCAATCACACTGATTGAGAGTAGTCTATTTCAACCCAAACCACAAGCTGAACTTGATCTGCAAGTGATTATTTATTCCTGTTTTAGAGATTTATTCAATTTTGAATCTTAGCCTGGTCTAATTTGACACCCTCTAAGAGGTTTTGCTGACGATAGAGTTACCTGTGTAATATGATAAAAGATGAGCAGTCATTAAAATCTGTAGCTGGCTCGCTACCACCCAATTTATTTCATGAAGTTTATGTGCAGATAGATTGGATGTGGTAAAAAGAACTTCTTCTCTGATATGCTTAAGCAAATATAATGAATTGGCAATTTCAATTTGAGCAGGAGGAACTAAAATCTATTCAAGGCCTCCAGCCTGCATCTACATCCTGCAAAGAGTACGTCAGTTTACAAGTACCTTGCATAGCTTCATGTGTACCAAATTTTTATGCACAAATTTATATGAACTAGCTATAGATTCTGTTCAATTATCAGCTAATTAGAATTAATTTAAATAACATGCTGCAGGGTCACTGACTTTGTCATGGCAAACTCGGATCCTTTGATTCCAACGTAAGAAAAGTTCCATTTGTCACCAAAACTTTGCTTTCTGTTTTTGAAGAGGAACAGCAGTCTTATTTTTATTTTATCTTTTTCATCTTTTAAACAGAAGTCGGAAAAAACGAAGGTCTAGTCGGTTCTGGAAGTGGCTATGGTACTGTTTCCTTGTCCTTTTGTCTCGTGTTTCTGTATCTCAAATTGATACCTATAATAGGTGTTTGCAAAATCCTCATTCTGAATTCTTTTGGTTGGCTTGATGTTCCATAAAATTCTTTATTTGACAACTTATAAAACTTAACTCTTGTAATTAATGTATTTAATGTTCTATTATGAACTTAATGGCTTGTTTAGTTATGCAATCATAGCATAAAGCAAAATGCAGTTGAAAAGGCAGGCCTTAGGCCTTGAATCCTTTCTTGCATAAATATAACCAACTAGTTTCTCTTCTTTGCATGACTTGACACTGTCACAAATAATGCGATTTCCTCTGTCGCTTGCAGGGGAATACGCTGTTTTAACTTCTCATGGATTTGTTGCTGCTGTTCTTCGGGCTGCTCTCTTCATCAAGAATGTCCAAGCTGCTGTGAATGTAATCTATGTAACTGCTCTTCCTGCATCAGCTGCCCAACTCTAAAGTGGCGGTGGTGTTGCTCTTGTCCACGTCCTAGATCCCATTGCTGTAGAAAGATCTCATGCAGCAGGAACTGCTGCTGCATTTGTCAATTACCTGCATGCCCAGATTGCTCTTGTAGCGGTTGGACATGCTCTTGTCCCGAATGTCCGAAGGTGCGCCTTTGTTGCAATTGTAAAAACACTTGTTGTAATCCATGTTTATTCTTCTAGCATATTAGTCTAATATTTTTAGGAAGCTCTTATCTCCAACATGCATTTCAATTGCTACATTTAGGATATTGCTTGGAAGATTTAAATCTTCCAAGTGTTTATTTAGATAGTTCCAATTTATGCCAAGGAGCTGTCTATTAAATTATCTATGGGGCTGCAACAACCACAGTTGAAAAACAAGCTCCCAGAGAAACTTAAAACCACAAATAATAGGATACCAGTGAGTAACCTAGACGCAGATTGGGTTTATAGGCCTGAAATGGTTTGACTGTATTCATTAAAGACCCATGTCTTCATATTTGTGGTCATATCATAGACATAGGTTGTTGTTGTTTACTTCAAACATTGTTAGATTCTGCTGATATACAGTGAGGGCTCTTTTCACCTTCGCAACATTGGTTGAAATACTGGTATTCTTTGAATTGTTAAGGGACTTGATACTTCAAATTTGATCCACATCCATCATTCAAAATCACGTACCTACTTCTTGCTAATTATTGCTGCAAAATAATTGAATTGGCTGGTCTCATTCTTGCTGGGTTGTGATTGTTACTGATCATAAGACTACCCCCTCTGCAAAACTGTAAAGCCACAGGGCAAAGGTGCTGTCTTGTCGCTCAGTTTTCTGAAAGAATTATAGTAACAATTCAACATGATGACATTGTCAGTGTTTCTTTTTGTCAATAAATAGTACAACGAAGGCCGCTCGCTGAGCATAGTGGTGGGCTTTACCAATCAAGGGAACCATAGAAGAGGTCAATAATTTAGAGATTCAAATGGCACTGGTTTAGAAGTTGTGTCGGAGCATGCCCAAAACAGACATGCATTACTTACCGAAGCTATTATGACTTGCAAAGTGGGATTTGGGTCTTAGAAATACGTTCAAATTATCCATAATCTACAGCACACGAAGAAAATAGTAAAACCACCGTCTGTGATTACATGTATCCTGGCCCAATCTTAATAAAATAATTCAGCATCCTGCCTATTATCTGTTTTTCGTATCAAATTTAGACACATAAAGGCGCTGTCCTAAACTTTTTTCTTTCACTTCCCCTAAATCAATTAATATTCTATTGGTTTTGTCCCAATAAGAAAAAATCCAACCCCTTTTTGTTGAATGAAATTCATCTTTATTTATAAAAAATAAAAGAAAATCACTGTTTTTTTGGACATGGTTTGTGGCCAATGATTTGTCTGAGAATGATCCCAGCCATTGACCACAAACCAATACTACAAAATCAGATTATCAAGAAACGGGGGTGTAGTACAAAGTCAAAGGATGATGATGGTGTCTTTTGTCTTTTTTGGAGGGAAAATGGACATTTACATGGTCTTCAAAAGTGGCTTCACAAGTAGCATTTATTGTATAAAGATAAGGAAGAATCAGGGTCATACGACATGTCATGTGACAGTTTTTTTTTTTAATAAGTCAAAATGAAATTGTTTTGAAACTTATTGTTTTATTTAAATAAAATGATATTGTTTTTTAGTTTTTTTAACTTGAATTGAATTAGGTCATTAATTCCTTTCTAATTTCAACCTTTAATTTTTAATTTATTCAAAAACTTAATTGAATTTTAATTCTAAAAATCAATTCAATTTCACTCCTTCCAAGTTTTAAAATGATCTCTTGAGTTTAGCGTCTTTTTCATCTTGGTCTTCGGTCTTGGGTATTTTTAATTTCATCTCTAATTAACTTTTGAACTTCTAATTTCTTTAATTTTACCCTTGTTTTCAGTTGAATTGGTTTGTCAAATTCACACACCTTTCACAAAAAGATCATTGGTTCTGAATCTTTTTAATTTGTCTCTTAATTGATCTCCAAACTTTTATTATCTTGTAATTTTATCCCTGATTTCACCCAAATGAGCTTGGAAAAATTAAATTTGATCCTCTAAAAATCCAATCTTCTCAATTAAACTCAAATTAGGCTTTCAAACTTTATTTTTCATCAATTAAGTCCCTAATAAAATTAAGTTGGCCCATTACAAGTCTAATTAGGCATTGCATTTAATTAATTCTTTTAATTTGATCCAAATAAATTCTTAAACTTAATTAAACCTTTAATTGAGTTAATGATTGATGCCATTTCTTGTTGTTAAAGTTTATCTTTTTGTGCTATAAGATTTCAATTTTTGTTATTTTTCAGAGATTCTCTTTAAGTAATTCATGTCATGGGAAGAAAATATGAAACAAAAAGAAGAAGCAAAATCTAGGTCATAACAAGTAATTCAGATATGAGATTACCTTAAGCAATTCGATCGTGTCTGAGATTCCCTTTCCTTTGTCTTCTTGCTTGCTGAACTGATTCAACAACATAGGTTGTTGATGTTAAGCATGCAAATTCTTTGTTGATGTCTGAGATTCTCTTTTTTATTTGTTTTGTTTTGAGTCTTGTAGAAACAATCATAATTAATATATTCTTTTCAAATCCTTTATATTTTTATATATATATATATATATATTGGTCTCAATTAAGCTCCTCACATCAAAATACATATTAGTATGTCTGAGATTCTCTTTTTTATTCATTTTGTTTTAAAGCCAACAGAGAGAGAGAGACTCGTGTGTTGGGTATTGCGGTAGCTGTTGTGGTTATAGTTTGAAAAAAGTTATTTTATAAAAAGTACTTTTAGTTGAGGTTGGTTTGAAAAAATAGATGTTTGGTTAAAACTGTGGTTGAAATTGAGGTCGAACAAAAAATAGTTTAATGTGTTTGGTTAAGAATGCTTTTCAAATTGAGTTTATAAAATAATTTTAATATATATATATATATATATATATATATTAATATTAATGGTTTTTAATTTAAATATTGTAGATTTAACTACTGCTATTACATCATGAAATGAATAATACTTAATATAAAATATTTTTTATTGTTCCATTAAATTATCTACAATTCCATCACGTATGAAATACATCCGACAAGGACTACAGTTTCATTGGTTTCGTAAGCACGCAACAACATCAGGTGAAGTATCATCAGAAATAAAATTGGGATTGTGATCAAATTCTACAAATGTTACGTCATCAAGCGATCTCCTTCTAATTTATATAGTGTTATTGAATAATATGAAACACTAGTTTTTTGAATAAAACACAATTAAAAATTAAAAATAATTTATTTTTACTGGGTCAGATCCGGTTCAATACATTTTTATAGCTTTGGACCGGTTCCGGTCTCCATTGTTCACGTGAACAGTGGAGGAACTCTCCACTGTTCACGTCAATATTTTATGGCTTTACGCCGAACATATATGATGTGGAGGAACTCTCCACAGGAGAAGAACGCAAGCGCAGGCAGGAGAAGAACGCAGGAGAAGCAAATAAAAATTATTTCTCATAAGTTGAGGTTGAACCTCAGTTTTTAGGTGGGATCCATGTAAAGAAAAATGTGGTTTGCATTAACCAAACACTTTAATATTTGTTTCCTGCCGCTGCCGCTGCCGCAGGGCCAAAATGGGCAGAACAGCAACAAGACTAAAGTCTATGGGAGTTTTCTTTTATTATTAAAAAATTCTATCTTTCAAAAATGAAATAATTAAAAGCATATATCTAGAGATCGATGGGTTACTGTATTGTAACTGCTAAATTCCCATTAAGTGAAATCACAACACCAGTCACTTGCATTCTATATATTTGCCTAAGATTCCCTTGCTTGCGTACAAAACGGAAAATCCAAAAATTCTAGGTCTATATATATATATATATATATATATATATATATATATATAGGATACACGTGAGCCGCATTATTATTATTATTATTATATACTTAATTATGCACAGTAAAGAATGCACAGTTTTTAAATATTAATATTTTTTTCTATTTAGTTATTATATTTTCATAAAACATATTTCAGATTTGACGAGTTAACCCAGTTGACTTAATTTTTTTTTCTTAATTAGTTTTTTCTTCCAATTTCATCCTTTAATATTAATTTGATTGAGAATTAAACTTCATAATTTGTTTTGTTTACTTTTTATTAGATTATCTTAATCTCATGACACGAGAATAATGCTTAACGGATTAACCCGAGTTAACTCGGGTTGTTTTTTCTATATTTTATTTAATTGATTTTTTTTCAATTTTATCATTCAACATTGGGCCGGTTGGGAATTGAGTTTCATAATCTATTTTGATTTACTTTTTATGAGAATATCTTAATCTTAAGATCAAGATCACGAGTTTTGGTATTTTAACCCTAGTTAAATCAGGTCATATTGATCTCATTATCATTCAACATTGAATTGGTTAAAAATTAAGCTTCATAATCTATTTTTAACCTAATTGACACATTTTCTCTCTCTCTTTTTTAATTGACTCCCCCCTCCCATTTCATCAATTGATATTGTGTTTAATTGATAATTAGGCTTTATGATTTGTTTTGGTTTGTTTTTCATTAGGTTATCATGGTCTCATGACTCAGTAATAATGCTTAACGGTTAACACAGGTTAACTTGGCTTATTTTTTATGTCATTTTTTAAATTAAGATTTTTACAATTTTCATCGTTCAATATTAGGTCCGACATGAACGATTGAGAATCGAGCTTTATAATTGTTTTGACTTTCTCTTTATGGAATTATCTCAGTCTCAAGATCAAAGTAGCGGATTTGACAGGTTAAATCATGTCATTTTTTTTATTTTTTTCTATAAAGTTATCTCAATCTAATGACTCGGGTCATGAGTTTGATGGATTGACTCAAGTTGTTTTTATGTTATTTTTTTAATTGGTTTTTTTTAATCTCATCCTTCAATATTGGGCTGGTTAAGGATTGAAATTTGTAATTTGTTTCAATTTGCTTTTCATGGGGTTATCTCGGTCTTATGATTCGGGTTGCAAGTTTGACATGTTAACCAGAGTTGTTTTTTTAGGTTCTTTTTTTATTGATTTTTTTTTCAATTTCATCCTTCAATACTGGGTTGATTGTGAATTAGGCTTAATAATTTATTTTGATTTGCTTTCTATAGGGTTATCATAGTCTCATAATTCAGGTTATTAATTTGATACATTAACCTGGGTTGTCCAAGGTTAATCCAATATGTTGTTATTTTAATATTAAGAAAATATATCATCTTGAAATTTTGTTTAGTTAAAATTTATTTTCACAGGTTGTATGAGTTATTTCTAAACCAATAAAGTCAACCAGATTACATTGGGTAAACCCTCGCACGATTTAATTTTTTTCTATTAGGAAAAAAAACATTGGAACATTTGAATATTTTTTTTATGTTCAAGAAAAATTTGCCTTGACCCGCAGCGTAGCGCGGGTCAATCATCTAGTAAACTTCTAAACAATGTCTAATGGGTCAGAATAAACTCAAATTAAAAATAATTATTCAACATTAAATAAATAAATAAATAAAATAGAATCATAAAAACAAAGTTTTCACGATAAAATTCCTCTATGTAGCTAGAATTTCTATTTTTCACACATTTTTGGTAGATTTTAGTCATGACTTCAAACACGTTGTTCTCTCTCTTCTGGATGAATTACCGGGCCTATCATACATGGTTGAAAATCTTGAGATCCCTAGTTTCCGGGCCAACTTAAATCACAACAAAATCCTACTTGTAGTTCTAGATATGTTCCAAATAGTACACAAATGTTTAGTTTGATGAATTTGATAAGATTCGTCTATTAATTTCGATCTTTTGAAATAATATGTTCTCAAACTCCATTTGACCTTAAAGTTTATCAAAATATAGTTTCATATATCTAGTATCTTGTTATAAAATTTCAGCTCGATCTGATGTATAATTTAAAAGATATGCTTAATGTTACAAAACTTATTAGTAGGTATTTTAAAATAAATTCAGACCTGATTTTATTCTTAAATTATTGAGCTTATTATGACCAAACATACAGTGTCTTGGATTTGAAGGAAAAATAAGGCAACTGCCAAAGAATTACCCCTCCCCAAATTCTCCTTATGGCTCATCTATAAAATTAAGAGCTACAATTAGACCATACCAGGAAAAATAACTTAACATCAATCATAGACTTGACTTGAAAGACTCTCCACCTCAATGGAAGAAGAAGAAGAAAAAACAGGCGGAGAAAACACTATGTCCGCACATATTAGAAATATTATCTGAAAGTAATTTTTTTAAAAATAAAATTTATCTATATAAAAGATTAAAAAAAATTATAGATGAATTAGAAAAACTCTTCAAAATTCAAATGCATAACAAAAAACAAATCCAACTTAAAAAAGACTCTCTAAACAAAATGTAAGAGAGAAAGGAATTAATATAAATATAAAAAATAGAGAAAAAAACCATATAAAAAAATATTAATTTTAAAAAAGAATTAGAAAAAAAAAAGAGGCAAAGGTCAAGTGTTGTTTAGCCTAGCAAGTTAGCCCAGTCTGTCTGACCCATTTCGTCAAGGCAGACTTGTACGACTGGGCCCTTATATTTTTTTGGTTGCAACTGGAGCGGATGACATGTCGCCTACCCAAATTGTTTTTGAAAAAAACAATTAGACGATGTGTCATCTGATTTTCCCAGATTTTGGCTGCTAGAGTAGATGAAAAATCGGTGCTTAAGTTTTTCTTGACCCAAAATCTATTTTCAACCTATTTTTGACTCAAAACACCTTAAGAACCATGATAAACCTATCCATGACATTAGAAAAACAAAAAAACTATTCCAAAAACCGAAATCAACTCGAAGCCAAAAATCAAATCGAGCTCAGATCTGTTTTTTCACTAACTTTAAAATTAAAAAAAAACACCTAATATGAACTCACATCATCAAATAGAATCATTTGCACAAACATCAATTATTTTGGTGGTCTAAATCGGTGTCAACGATATTTCTCTCTCTACTGTCAAAATCTAACAACCTCTCTCTCTCCTCTCTCAATCAGGGACTAAAAAATAACAAAAATAAACTTAAATACCAAAATTAAATTGGAAAAAAATTGAGGCACCGAAATCGTATAATTTGCGTTATTTTGAAAGTTAGAGAACCAAAATGTATATTTCTCGAAACTTATAGCACGTCATCCATGTTTAATACCCTTTTTCATTTCGATCTTTATTCTTCCAATTCTATAATTGACTAAAAAACCAAAAGCAATTAGTCTTAAATTAGAATCAAATCATCTAAAATAAAACTTTAAAAATTAAAATGAATTGTAAAAAAATAAACAATATCATCTATAATATTTTATAATAGGATAAACAGTGCCGATTGCGTAACGTTTACCCCCGCACATTTTTAGTTTTTAAGTTAATATTTACTTTCTATGTATACAGTGTTTTAGGCTTTTAGCCACTCCTCTAGGTTTTTGTTAATAAAATTTGATAATTGTTAATCTTAATGTTAATTGTTAATGTTTATTACTAATGAAAAATACAAAAAAGAAAAGCATGTATAAGCCTGCTAGTCTTCATCAACTACAAATTGGGAAATGAACGGCCTAGTATGAATTCCCGTTATTTCCCCAAACCAGAGAGAGATTGAAAGAAAAAGTTATCAAGAAAGAGCGAGGGAAAAAGATTGTTCCCTTGGAAACTCTCACACCAATCCCAACAAAAAGCAATAAACATAAAACTCACTGTTTCTCCTTTACATTGAGATCCTATAAGAGAGACAACAAAAGAGTTTCTCTTGAAACCCAAAAGATTCAATCTTTATTGAGAAAAACGTAATCTAAACTCTTGATTTTAACAATGAGTAGATATGATGATGATCCAGGAGATAAGGGAAAGTTAAAGCCGCCAATATCTTCAGGGCCGTAAAATGGTTGACAGATTTTCACAAAGATCTGATGGCAGGTGCATTGCTGGGAGGGGTAGTGCACACAATGGTTGCACCAATTGAGAGGGCAAAGGTGTTGTTACAAACCCAAGAAAGCAATTTGGCTATTGTAGGGAATGGACGCAGGAAATTCAAAGGAATGGTTGATTGTATTGTCCGTATAAGAAGAAGGGATTCTTTCGCTTTGGAGAGGCAATGGCAGTAGTGTGATTAGATATTACCCTTCTGTTGCTCT
>Ga0307515_10023065_pt1 | contig 10936 bp, 8 predicted proteins | sample 17_EM_MG_FD_194513 | JGI IMG/M metagenome (GOLD analysis project Ga0307515, IMG submission 194513) | Populus trichocarpa ectomycorrhiza microbial communities from riparian zone in the Pacific Northwest, United States - 17_EM | ecosystem: Host-associated > Plants > Roots > Unclassified | place...
GGCGGTGAAGAGCTGACCCCGACGATGAAGCTTCGTCGCTCGTCGATCAACGCGAAGTACGCGCATGACATCGAAGCGATGTATGCCCGGCTGGGTGACGACACACAGTTCCTCGAACCGACATAGCCCGGTGAAGACCGTGGAAACGGTCAATTAACCGCAATTTACCCGCAGGTGGGGCGTGACTGCCTAACCTCGGTTCATGACCAAGTCGTACCGTACTCTCACGCTCGATGACGCGAAGCTCATGCTGTCTGCCGCCGAGGCGAAGGCGTCGAGCTTCTGCATCGCCTACAACATCGCCGTCGTCGACGCGGGCGGCCATCTGATCGCCTTCGTGCGCCAGGACGGCGCGCTGATCGGCAGCATCGACCTCGCCATCAATAAGGCGAGGACGGCCAGGATCTTCGACAAGCCGACGACGGTGCTCGCCGAGTTCGCGCAACCCGGCGAGCCGTTGTACGGCATCCAGCAGACCAACCAGGGCAAGGTCGTCATCTTCGGCGGTGGCGTGCCGGTGCTTGTCGACGGCGTCGTCGTCGGCGCTGTGGGCGCGAGCGCGGGAACGGTCGAGCAGGACATCGCAGTTGTCGAATCCGCGCTCACGGTGCTCGCCTCCGCGGGGTCGGTGCGCTGACGCCCGAAGACTCAAGTCGATACAGGAGAAGGACATGGCCTACGAAAGCGTCAATCCCGCCACGGGCGAGCGCGTCAAGACGTTCGCGAATCACACCGATGCCGAGCTCGAGGCGGCCTTGGACACCGCGCACGACCTCTACAAATCCGGTTGGTGCAAAGGCCCCATTCAGCCTCGGCTCGCCGTGTTGTCGCGCCTTGCCGACCTCATGGACGAGCGAAATGAATCGTTGGCGCGGGTTCTGGTCACCGAGATGGGCAAGCGGATCGTCGAAGCACGCGGCGAGGTCGCGCTGTCGGCAGAAATCATCCGCTTCTATGCGAACGGCGCCGAGAAGTTTCTCGCCCCTGAGAAAGTCCAGACGCCACGCGGCAACGCCTGGGTCGAATACCACCCCATTGGCGTGATCGTCGCCGTCGAGCCCTGGAACTTTCCGCTCTATCAACTGGTTCGCGTTGCCGGGCCCAACATCGCGGTGGGAAACCCGGTGCTGGCCAAGCACGCGAGCATCGTTCCGCAGGCCGCCGCCGCGTTCGAAGAACTCGTGACGGCGGCCGGCGCTCCGAAGGGCGCGTGGACCAACCTCTTCGCCTCCGGCGAGCAGATCGGCGAGCTCATGAAGGATGACCGCGTGCAAGGCGTGGCGCTCACGGGCTCCGAGAGGGCGGGCAGCGCCGTAGCGTCGCAGGCCGGCAAGTACCTGAAGAAGACTGTGATGGAGCTGGGCGGCGCCGACGTCTTCATCGTGCTCGAGGATGCCAATCTGGACAAGGCTGTGCGTGAGGCCGCGGAGGGTCGCCTGATCGGTGCCGGCCAGGTCTGCAACGGCGCCAAGCGCTTTCTGGTTCACGAGAAGGTCGCGCAGCGCTTCCTCAAGGACTTCACGACAGTTCTCGCGAACACCAAGGTGGGTGACCCGATGGACGAAAGCGTCGGCATGGGGCCTCTGTGCTCCGTGAGCGCACGCGACGACATCTCCGCACAGGTTCAACGAGCGGTGAAGGCCGGCGCAACCCTCCACCTCGGAGGCGCTCCCATCGAGGGACCGGGCGCGTTCTTTCAGCCGACGATCCTCACCAACATCAGCCGCGACAACCCAGCCTACTTCGAAGAGTTCTTCGGTCCGGTCGCGCAGGTCTACGTCGTGCGCAGCGACGACGAGATAGTCGAGTTGGCGAACGATTCGAACTTCGGCCTGTCCGGCGTCATCTTCTCGACGAATGTCGAGCGCGCGAAGGCGATGGCATCGCGGATCGAGACCGGCTCCGTCTGGATCAACACGCACTCGTCGACCTCGCCCGAGTTGCCGTTCGGCGGCATTAAGCGATCCGGCTACGGCCGCGAACTCTCCGAGTTCGGCATCAAGGAATTTGTCAACCAGAAACTGGTGCTGGTTGCCAAGGCGTGATCACCGTTCGGTGGTCACAAGTCTTTCCCTCACGCACCCTTGAAAGGACAAAAGCATGAAAGCAGCACGTTTGCATGAATACGGCAAGCCTCTTGTCTACGATGAGATACCGATCCCGACCATCAAGCCCGACGAGGTGCTCGTCAAGGTGAAGGCTTGCGGGATGTGCATGAGCGACGTCTTGCTCATCGACAAGTTCTTCGACACCTATGCCGACATTCCACGGCCGATCACGCCGGGCCACGAGATTGCCGGCGTGGTGCAGAAGGTGGGCGACGTTGTGCCCGAAGCGGTGGGGCTGAAAGAAGGAGACCACGTGGTCGTGTCGCCCGGTTGGGGTGACGGCACTTGCCGTCATTGCCAGATGGGCGACACGCAGATTTGCCCCAACGTGCGTTGGCCGGGGTTCGGCCCGCATGGCGGATTCGCAGAATATCTGCCGGTGCCGGCGCGCTACCTCATCAAGGTGGACAGCCGCCTCAAGCTCGAGGAGCTGGCCCCCCTCACCGATGCGGGCCTGACGCCCTACCGCGCCATCAAGAAGCTCCTGAGGGGCGGCGCGCTGGGGGCGGGCCGGGTCATCGGCGTGTTCGGCCCCGGAGGGCTCGGCGTGTACGCAGTGCAGTACGCGAAGCTCCTGGGTGGCGGGGCGACCGTCGTCGTGTTCGGGCGCAGCCCGGAACGGCTCGCGACGACCAAGGCGCTCGGGGCCGACCACGTGATCAACATCAAGGGCAAGTCGCAGGAGGACATCGCCAAGGAGCTGAACAAGGCGACCGGCCAGAAGGAGCTCGACGCGATCATGGATTGCGCCGGCGCGCCCGAGATGATGCAGATGGGGTTTGGTCTGCTGTCGACCAGCGGGCACTACGTCGATGTCGGCTTCATCGGCGACAACATCAACATCCCTTTGTTCCCGCGGGTCTCTCGCGAGCAGACCTTCCAGGGCTCGTTCTGGGGCAACAACAACGATCTGAGCGAAGTGATGGCGCTTGCCGCGCAGGACAAGATCCGCCACTCCATCAAGGTCATCAAGTTCGACCAGATCAACGAATACATCGACCTGCTGCGCTCGGGCGAGATCGTCGGCCGCGCCGTGGTCAAGTATTGATCGGCCTGTCGCATGAACTTCGCCGGTGTCCTGCCCGGCCTGCCGGACCTGTCGGCCGGCGGCCTCGCGCTCTTCCTGGTGCTCGGGCTGCGCCATGGCGTCGAGCCCGACCATATCGCCGCGATCGATGGCATGACGTTGCGCGCTGTCGATCGCGCCGAGCGACACGCGCCATGGACCGGTGCACTCTTTGCGCTGGGCCACGGCCTCGCGGTTGCGGTGCTCGCCATTGCGGTGAGCCTGCTGACCACGTCGTTCGCGCTGCCAGATTCGCTCCTGAGCATGTTCGGCTGGTTGCCGCTCCTCCTTCTCGTTCTGTTGGGTGGCTACAACCTGCGCGCACTATTGGCACCTGGCCCGTACCGCCCCGACTCCCTGCGCATGCGGCTCATGCCGGCGTGCTTGCGGGAGCGCACCGACGTGTGGGCGACCGTGGCTATAGGCGTGCTGTTCGCGTTCGTCGTCGACACGCTCGCGCACGTGTCGGCCTGGAGCGTGTTCGCCACGCAGCAGGGCGGATGGAGCGCCGGCGTCCTGGCCGGCGTGCTGTTCTCGCTGGGCATGCTCGCTGCCAGCACCGCCGACTCGCAGCTGCTCGTGCGGTTCCTGCGCAGCGACACCACTTCGGCTGTTCAAGCACGTTACCGGCGCGCGGTTGGCTGGTTCGTGGTCGCGCTGTCGTTTGGCGCAGCTTTCCACGGGTTCGGCGAAAAGCTCGGATGGTTCGACGATCAACCCATTACCGCTCAAGGAGTGCAAGATGTCCCGACACTTCCAGAACATGGCCGCGTCAATCCTGTCTTCGCTGGCAATGCTCATCGTGACTGCGCCCAGCCGCGCGCAAAGCGCTGCACCTGCGTCTCGTGCCGAAGTCAAGGCTGAGACCAGGCAGGCACAGAGAGAGCACCGGTTGGTGCCCGCCGGCGAAGGCTCGACGCCGCCCAACGCCACGCCTGCGCCGCGTTCGAGCAAGACAAGGGCGCAGCGCAAGGCTGAAACGGTTGCGGCGCGCAACGCCGGTCTGATCGCTCCGACGGGCGAGGCGAATACGTTGAAGACGGATCGACAGGCAAGAAGCACGACGTCGACGAAGACGCGCGCGCAACGCAAGGCCGAGACACGCGCAGCGGCAAAAGCCAACGAGCTGATTCCGGCAGGCGAGGGGTCTGGCGCGCCGAACAAGTAGCAGGGGCGATAGCGGCTAGCCTTCCTCGAGGCGCTTGTCGCATTCACTGGCGAGCGCTACTTCGGCAAAGTCCAGATCTTCCTGCAGGATGGCATAGGCTTCCGGTCCCACCCGCTCGTCGAGGTGAAGCATCTCGAGACGCTCACGCTCTCGAGCCAGCGCACGAAGGCCGAGGCGCCGTCTTGCCGCCGGCGACGATTGCGCCAAGCCGAACTCGGAGCGCCAATGATCGGCGACCGCACCCTTCTCGTTGTTCAGTGAAGCGAGCGCCGTCGAGATCAAGTCTGCACGCGCGGCTGCCAGTTCCGCGGCAAGCCCATCCTCGCCATCCAGGCCGAGCAACCTCACCAGCGGAGCCAAGCTGAGCCCCTGAAGAATCAGCGTGGCGAGCACCACGGCAAACGCGGTCAGCACGATCAGGTCGCGCTGCGGGGATGAAGCCGGCAAGGCCATGGCTGTGGCGAGCGTCACCAGCCCACGCATCCCGCACCACCCGAGCAGAAGGTCTTGCCGAAGCGTCGATGCGGGGCTTTCTCCGCGAAGGCTGTCGAAGCGTCGAGCCAGGCCGTTGTAGAGCAGCACCCACACCATTCGCACGACGACAACACAGGTGACCACGGCACCGGCGAACCATGCGGCTTGGTGCAGTTGGTCGACGGACATGGCACTGACGATCGTCTGCGCCTGAATGCCCATCAGCAGGAACGCAAGCACATTGAGCAGAAAGACGGAGGTGTGCGAGACGGCGGCGTTGTGAAGGCGTACCCGCGGCGCAGTGGTCAGGCTCGTCGAACGAGCCAGGGTCATCGCGAACGCGACGACGCACAGGACTGCCGAGAGGCCCAGGTGCTCCGCAAGGATCCACGCGGCGAAACTCGCCAGGTACTCGAGCAGATAGCCGCTGAGCATTCCTTCGAAGAACCGCAAGAGGTACTTCAGCATCCCGGCCAGCACGACACCCAGCACGAGCCCGCCAGGAACGGCCAGGCCCAGCTTCAGCGCCAGTGCGCTATCGGTAGCGCCATGGCCCTGCAACGACACGGCGGCCGTGAAGAGCAGGAGCGCCGTCGCATCGTTCAGCAGGCTCTCGCCTTTGAGGATGGCAACGGTTCGGCGAGGCATTCTCACCGTCCCGAGAATCGCAGTCGCAGCCACCGCGTCCGGCGGAGCGACGATGGCTCCGAGCGCAATCGCGGCGAACAAAGGCAGGCCGGCAACGGCGACACCGATCCAGGCCACCGCTGCAGTGCTCAGCACGACGGCGATGACAGCGAACGCGATCAAGGGCCGCCACAGGCGCCGAACCGTTCCCACTGGAAACTCATACGCCGCGTCGCAAAGCGCGGGTGCGATGAAGAGCGCCAGCGCGGTGGCGGGATCGAGGTGGATCGCGGGCGTGTTCGGAACGAGCGCGAGAACCACACCCGCGGCGGCGAGCATGGTCGGGTAGGGAATGGAAAGTCTGTGGGCGAGCGGGAGGAGACCGACCGCGATCGCGAGCAGCAGGAGCAGGGTCTCGAAGAATGTCATTGCCGATTCAAGCAACGAATCAAGCGACGGTCAGTGGCTCCGCCAGATACTGGTGAATCTGTGCGACCGCGGCTGCACCCTCGCCGATCGCCCCTCCTACGCGCTTGACCGAGCCGGATCGAACATCGCCCACCGCGAAGACGCCTTGGACGCTGGTCTCGAGCGCCGCCGCGTGCCGCCCCGACGAGTTGGCGCCCAATGCCGCGCCTGTGCGGACGAATCCGCACCGGTCGACGGTGACGCCGCAGCCGTGAAGCCACGAGGTCTCAGGCTCCGCGCCGACGAAGAGGAAGACGTTTCGAATCTGCTTGAGCTCCTCTGCGCCAGCGAGCCGGTCTTGCCAACTCACCGCGCCAAGACCGTGCGCGGGATCGCCGTGCAGCTGGGTGATCTCCGTATGCGGTCGCAGTTCGATGTTGGCTGCCGCCTCGATGCGATCGATGAGGTAGCGCGACATCGTTGCGGCCAGGCTCGGGCCGCGCACGAGCACATTGACCTTGGATGCGTGCTGCGAAAGAAACACCGCCGCCTGCCCGGCCGAGTTGCCGCCGCCGACTAGCGCCACCTCGGATCGCGAGCAGGTCTTGGCTTCGAGTGCCGAGGCCCAGTACCAGACGCCACGCCCTTCGAACTCAGACAAACGCTCGACCACCGGCCGGCGGTACCGGGCACCGCTCGCAATGACGACGGTACGTGCGCGCAAGCACCGCCCATCGGTGAGCCGAAGTTTGAGTTCGTGGTCGGGCTCGCATCGCGCGCAGTCGAGGGACTGCACTTCCGATGGGATAAGCATCTCGGCCCCGAATTTCTCGGCCTGCACGCACGCACGGCCCGCGAGCGCAGCCCCCGAGATGCCCGTCGGGAAACCGAGGTAGTTCTCGATGCGGGCGCTCTTGCTGGCCTGCCCGCCATAGGCACGGCGGTCGAGCACCACCACGCGCAACCCCTCCGACGCCGCATACACGGCGGTGGCCAGACCGGCCGGGCCCGCGCCGACGACGGCGACGTCGTACAGCGCATTCCTCTCGAGCGAATCCACCATGCCGATGCAGCGCGCGAGGGCGACATCGCTCGGGTTGACGAGCACTGAGCCATCGGGACAGACAGCGACAGGTTCACCTTCGGCCGCGCCCGAATGCTCGATGAGCTCCGCGGCGCTCGCATCCTGCTCGGCATTGACGACTCGATGGGGCTCCCCGTTGCTCTGCAGAAAGCTTTGTAGCCGCATCAGGTCGACAGAACCCGGGCGCCCGATGAGAACTGGGCCTGTGATGCCCCACTCGATGAGCGACACGCGGCGCAGGATCATTGCGCGAACGAGTCGCTCACCAAGGTCTGCCTCGGCGATGATGAAAGCTCGGAGCTGCTTGGGCTCCATGAGCAGGGCTTGCGCGCTGTCGTTGGCGACAGCGTCGACCAGCGACGGCTTCCCCGACATCGCCCCGAGTTCGGCCACGAATTCGCCGCGACCGAACTCCACGATAGGCGTCGAGTTGCCCATGCCATCTCGCTGGATGACGGTCACCGTTCCCTCGAGGATCACGAACATGCCACGAGTCGGCACGCCGATGCTGGTCAGATGCTCACCGGGCCGATAAGCCTGCGGCACGCCGAACCGGCGCACGCGCTCGATCTCGGCCTCGTCGAGCCGCGGGTACATCTGATGGCGCCGAGTGGACAGCGCTTTTGGGGCATCGTCGTGCATGGTTGCACCTCCTCGGTATCAAGCGCCGCATCCGCAGGTCAGTCCACTGCCATTGCCACCGCCGTTGCCGCCCTTGGCAATCTGCTCCAGGAGCAGCCTGGCCGCAGGGCCGGAGGATGCGGGGTTCTGGCCTGTGACCAGCGACCCGTCGGAAACGACGTACGGCGCCCAGTTGGCCGCCTTGGAGAAGAACGCGCCCTTGGCCTTGAGCTCGTCTTCCACGAGAAAGGGCACGACCTTCGTCAGGGCCATGGCTTCTTCTTCACTGTTCGTGAAGCCCGTGACCCGCTGACCCTCCACGAGCGGGCGGCCATTCGGCTTCTTCGCACGACGCAACACGCCGGGCGCGTGGCACACGAGCGCGATGGGTTTGCCGGAAATCAGGAACGACTCGATGAGCTTGATCGAGTTCTTGTCATCGGCGAGGTCCCACAGCGGCCCGTGACCGCCAGGGTAGAAGACCGCGTCGTAGCCGTCGTGCGAAACGCCGCCCAGCCGAACCGTGGTGTCGAGCAACTGCATCGCCTGGGCGTCTGCCTCGAATCGGCGCGTGAGATCGGTTTGATAGGCCGCCTCGTTGCTCTTCGGGTCCAGCGGAGACCGGCCACCCTTCGGAGATGCGAGCACGACCTCGGCGCCTGCGTCCTTGAATGCGTAGTACGGCGCTGCGAGTTCCTCCAGCCAGAAGCCGGTCTTTTGGCCGGTGTCGCCGAGTTGATCATGCGAAGTCAGCACCATCAGAATCTTCATTTTGTGTCTCCCTCCCTTCGCAGAATATGGCTCTGTTCGCCTGCCAGCGGCGGTAAAGCGCGGTTAATTCTCCGGTGCGCCCGATGGATGCGGCGCACGTCATCGCGTAAGGTCAGAGCGTGGAGTCGCCAGGATCGCGCAATCAAGAGCTGAACCAAGACCGAGGGCAGCGCCATGTTCACCAAAGCCTACGACGCGCAGTGCGCGTCCGTGCAGGTTCACTGCACGGATGCCAGTCAGCTGCGCAGACGCAATCTCGCGCTCGTCACGCTGGCACTCGGAAGCTTCTGCATCGGCACGTCCGAGTTTGCGAGCATGGGCATCCTCCAGCTGTTCTCCTCGAGCCTGGGCGTGGACATAGCGACCGCGACGCACGCCATCACGGCGTACGCGTTCGGCGTCGTGCTAGGTGGGCCTCTCGTGACGATTCTTGCGGCCAGTCTGAACCGCCGAACATTGCTGTTGGGCCTGATGGGGATCTTCATCGTCGGGAACGTTCTCTCGGCACTGGCAACGGGACTCGGATCGTTCGCGCTGGCCCGATTCGTCAGCGGCATTCCGCAGGGTGCGTATTTCGGCGCGGGGGCCGTCGTGGCGTCTTACATCGTCGGGCCCGGTCAAGGCGGAAAAGCCTTTGCTCTGGTTATGACCGGCCTCACCGTGGCCACCATCTTCGGGTCGCCGCTCGCGACGTTTCTGGGCCAGAGCGTCGGGTGGCGGAACTCCTACTTCGCGGTGTCTGGGCTCGGAGCCGTGTCTTTGCTCGCACTGTGGGCATGGGTGCCGCGCACGCAGGCTCTCGACGGCGGCCCGGTCGCTCAGGAGCTCCTCGCACTCAGGCGGCCTGCGGTGTGGGGGATGATGGCCGTCGCAGCGCTCGGTGTCGCCAGTATCTTCGCCGTCTACACGTTCATCGGTCCGTTCGTGACCGAAGGCAACGCGCTCGAACCCGGCTGGATTCCGATCGCGCTCGGACTGTTCGGTGTCGGGATGACGTTGGGCAACCTCGTCGGCGGAAAGCTTGCCGACGCTCACCCGTCGCGCGGATTGATCGTCGGGTTCGGCAGCGCACTACTCGTGCTTGCAGCGCTCGCCATGGGGGGGGGCATGGTCTGGATGCTGATGCTCGGGCTGTTCGGCGTAGGCGCCACGATGATGATTGCGATTCCGACCATCCAGGTTCGCCTCACGCAGACCGCGCCGGATGCGCCGACGCTGATGGGTGCCATGAATCTCGCGGCGCTGAACGTGGCCAACGCCATCGGTGCCTGGGCCGGCGGGCGAGTGATTGCCGAGGGCTACGGCCTTTTCTCGGCGGTGTGGGCGGGCTTCGGCCTGACCTTGCTGGGCTTGGTGCTGTTCATCGTTATCTCTCGTGCCTCGAGTGATGCGCGCAGGAAGTCGATGACCGTCACCGCATAGGCATCGGCGCTCGGCCCAACGCCGCTAGCAGGGCTTCGGACCGTCGCAAATCGGCCGTGGCGTCACCATTGCCGAATGCGGCGTACACAGGCGCGAGCCATCGCCGCGCCTCAGCCGGCTGGCCCTCGTCCGTCAGGAGCGTTGCAAGGTCGAATGCGGAGCGGAGCTTCCAGCCGAGGCACTCGTTTTCATCGGCGATCCGGATGGCTTCCATCAGCGAAGCTTTTGCTTCCTCGTCCCGCCCGTAGGTCCGCTCGGTGGATGCGCGCAGGCGCAGGAACTCGGGCAGCAGCCAGCGTTGCGCACCTGCCCGCATGACGACTTCCACGCTGCGTGCCGCGTCGTCCGTCTGTCCGATGGCGATCATCGCCTTGATGAGCGTGGCGTGATAGCTGTGGTGCCCGAGATGCATCATCCCGTTGCGAAGCTCCTCGAACGCTGCCCTCAGTGCCTCCGGATTCGAGCCCTCGCCGGAGAGCGCCGTGATGGACTCGCAGTAGCAGTTCGCAATGGGGATCCACGCTGCCATGCCATAGCGGTAGACCGTGCTCTTGAGCAGCTCGGCATAGAACTTGGCCCGTTCGTAGAGGTGGCTCTCGTTCAGGGTCCAGATGATGCCGTGCGCGAGGCAGTACGCGAGCGTCGACCCATGGGGAATGCGCGTGGCGGCGTCAGCCGCTTCTTCCGCGAGCAGCGTTGCTTCGTTCGGGCAACCGGCAAGCCACAGGAGGGCGGCCAGGTGAACGTCGACCTTGGTCTGCTGATAGGCCTCGTAGAAGCGCTTCGGCGCGTCGTCGGCGCTGCTGCGCATCTGCGCTCGCAGCTTCTTCAGCCGGTCGACTCCTTGCAGGATCTGGCAGCTCAGAGACTCCCACTCCGCGACCCGCAGCTCGTGCTCCCACAGCGCGGAGCGGTCCTTCGCTCGGATCGCAGCCTCGCGCATGGCGAGCAGCGTCGCCGGCACTTGGCTCTGATGGTCCGGTAGGAGCTGATAGGTGGCAAGTGCACTCAGGACCCGATGCTCGGCTCTTGCGTTCCCGGTTTCGCGGGCCAGCTGGACGGCAGTCTTCAGGACCTTGATGGTCCTCTCCAGGTCAGCGCCCGACTGGGTGTTGTGAGCGGAGCCGAGGCCGATGGCCAGCTTCAGCTTGAGTGCGGCGTCCGCACAACCGAGCCGATCGAACTCG
>Ga0307515_10023066_pt1 | contig 10936 bp, 6 predicted proteins | sample 17_EM_MG_FD_194513 | JGI IMG/M metagenome (GOLD analysis project Ga0307515, IMG submission 194513) | Populus trichocarpa ectomycorrhiza microbial communities from riparian zone in the Pacific Northwest, United States - 17_EM | ecosystem: Host-associated > Plants > Roots > Unclassified | place...
AAGCACCGTTCGAAGAACGTGCTGCTGTTCCGCCAAGGCGACATCAACTTCATCGTCAACAACGAGCCGAAGAGCCATTCCGCGTACTTCGCCGCCGAGCACGGCCCTTCCGCCTGCGGCATGGCATTTCGCGTGAAAGACGCGCACAAAGCCTATGCCCGCGCGCTGGAGCTGGGCGCGCAGCCGATCGAGATCCCGACCGGCCCGATGGAGCTGCGGCTGCCGGCGATCAAGGGCATCGGCGGCGCGCCGCTGTACCTGATCGACCGCTTCGAAGACGGCAAATCGATCTACGACATCGACTTCGAGTTCGTCGACGGCGTCGAGCGCCACCCGGTCGGCGTCGGCCTGAAGCTGATCGACCACCTGACCCACAACGTCTACCGCGGCCGCATGGCCTTCTGGGCTGGCTTCTACGAGAAGCTGTTCAATTTCCGCGAGATCCGCTACTTCGACATCCAGGGCGAATACACCGGCCTGACCAGCAAGGCGATGACCGCGCCGGACGGCAAGATCCGCATCCCATTGAACGAAGAATCGTCCAAGGGCTCGGGCCAGATCGAAGAGTTCCTGATGCAGTTCAACGGCGAGGGCATCCAGCACGTGGCCCTGCTGACCGAGGACTTGAAGGCCACGATCGACCAGCTGGCGATGGCCGGCGTGCCGCTGATGACGGCGCCCAACGAGGTCTACTACGAGATGCTCAACGAGCGCCTGCCGGGCCACGGCGAAGATGTGCCGACGCTGCAGACGCGCGGCATCTTGCTCGACGGCTCGACCACCGGTGGCAACAACCGCCTGCTGCTGCAAATCTTCTCGCAGACGATGCTGGGCCCGGTGTTCTTCGAGTTCATCCAGCGCAAGGGCGACGACGGTTTTGGCGAAGGCAACTTCAAGGCGCTGTTCCAGTCGATCGAGCGCGACCAGATCCGCCGCGGCGTGCTGCAAACCGCCTGAAGGAACGCCATGAAAATTGACCGCATCCACCACGTTGCGTACCGCTGCAAGGACGCGAAAGAGACGGTGTTCTGGTACCAGAAGATGCTGAAGATGGACTTCGTGCTCGCGATCGCGGAGGACTTCGTGCCCTCGACGAAAGCGCCCGATCCGTACATGCACGTCTTCCTCGATGCCGGCATGGGCAACGTGCTGGCCTTCTTCGAGCTGCCGACGCAGCCGCCGATGGGCCGCGACCCGAACACGCCCGAGTGGGTGCAGCACATCGCCTTCCGCGTGAAGGACCGCGCCGAGTTGCTCGAGTTCAAGGCCCACCTGGAAGCCAACGATGTCGACGTGCTCGGCGTCACCGACCACGGCATCTTTCACTCGATCTACTTCTTCGACCCCAACGGTCACCGCGTCGAACTGGCCTGCCCGGACCCGACTGAAGAAGCCCAGATCAAGCAGCTTGACGCTGTGAAGTGGGACATGCTGGAAGAGTGGTCGAAGACCAAGCGTGCACCCAAGCACGCGGCCTTCTTGCATGCGAAAGAACTCGACGACGCGAAGGCCGGGTCATGATCGGCCTCAACGACACGCTGGACCCGGCGCTGCAAAGCTGGGTCGAATCGGCCAACGATCCGCGCACCGACTTCCCGATCCAGAACCTGCCGTTCGGGCGCTTTCGTACCGCGAGTGATGCCGACTGGCGTCTCGGCGTCGCCATTGGCGACCAGATCCTCGATCTGCGCGAGGTCGGCCTGATCGACTCGTCAGACATGAGTCGGTTGATGAGCCTGGCGCCCGAGCCGCGCCGCGCGCTGCGCACGGCCTTGTCTGAAGGGTTGCGCGCCGGCTCGGCGTTGGCCACACGCTGGAAAGAAGCGCTGGTGCGACAAAGCGCGGTCGAGATGGGGTTGCCCTGCGCGATCGGCGACTACACCGACTTCTACACCAGCATCCACCACGCCACGACGGTAGGCAAGCAGTTCCGCCCCGACAACCCGTTGCTGCCGAATTACAAGTGGGTGCCTATCGGCTACCACGGTCGTGCGTCGTCGATCGGCGTCAGCGGCCAGTCCTTCCATCGGCCCTGGGGCCAGACCCGGCCGGCGACGGCGCCCGAAGGCAGCGCACCGAACTTCGGCCCCAGCCGCCGGCTCGACTACGAGCTGGAGCTGGGCATCTTCATCGCCCGGCCGAACGCGCTGGGCGAGCCCATCGGTATGGAGCTGGCCGAAGAGCATGTGTTCGGCTTGACGCTGTTCAACGACTGGAGCGCGCGCGACGTGCAGGGCTGGGAGTACCAGCCGCTCGGCCCCTTCCTGGCCAAGAACTTCGCCAGCACCGTGTCCCCTTGGATGGTGACACTGGAGGCGCTGGCGCCTTTCCGCCAACCGTTCCGCCGCCCGGAAGGTGACCCGGCGCCGCTGCCCTACTTGGACTCGGCCTCGAACCGCGACCAGGGCGCGATCGGCATCAAGCTGGAGGTCTGGCTGCAGACCGCGGCAATGCGCGAGGCCGGCCACGCCGGTGACCGTGTCTCGAGCTCGAATTACGCCGACGCCTACTGGACCCTCGCGCAGCTGGTAGCCCACCACACCGTCAACGGCTGCAACCTGCAGGCCGGCGACCTGCTGGGCAGCGGCACCTTGTCAGGCCCGGCGCCCGAACAGGCCGGCTCGTTGCTCGAACTCAGCAACGGCGGCAAGCAGCCGCTGACGCTGTCCAACGGCGAGCAACGCAGCTTCCTCGAAGACGGCGACTCGGTGATCCTGAAGGCGCATTGCGAGCGCCCGGGGGCTCGCCGCATCGGCTTCGGTGAATGCCGCGGCACGGTGCTGCCGGCGCGCGAGCGCAAAGGCTGACGGTGCCGCTGGTCGCGGCGGGCCCTTTGGGCTCGTCGCGTGTCCCCTAACGGAGGGACAGCGCGGAGTCGCTTCAGGGCAATTGCTGTCCTAACGGGTGTGCTGGTGGCGTCAACTGCCACCAGCGAACTACAACGCCAGGTTGTAGACGCGGAACACGTCGTCTCGTTTCCAGCCCCGAGACTCATACAGAGCCTGGGCGGCGAGGTTGGTGTGCGCGGTCGACAGGTCGAGCCGGGCGCAGCCGGCGCGGCGTGAATCGTCTTCTGCGGCCTGCATCAGCGCACCAGCCAAGCCCTGGCCGCGGGCGCTGGGGCTGACGAACAGGTCGTACAGCACGCGGATTGGCGCCGCCTCGACCGAGCAGAACGTTGGGTAGAGCTGGCAGAAGCCGGCGAGCGCCTGGCCATCGGCCGGCATTGCGACGAAGACAATCGATTCGCCCCGCGTCATCCGCTCGGTGATGAACCGGCGGGCGAGCGCGGGGTCGGATGGCTGTTCGTAGAAGCCGCGGTAGGCGTCGAACAGCGCGGCGAGTGCTTCCAGGTCACCAGGCAACGCACGGCGCACGACAGGCGCCGCGCCCGCCTGGGGCGCCGGGGGCACTGCAGGCGGGTTCAACGCAGGGTGGCGCGCAACTCGCGGCCGGCCGCACGCATGGCCCGCGTGGTGGCCGTTTCATAGGCCGAGACCGCGCGCTCACGCATGTCCACCGCCTTGGCCAAGGCTTCCTGGAAGCGCTCGACCGTGTAGGTGTTTTCGGTGCCGATGTAGACGTTGACCCGGCGTGCCGGCTCGCCATAACGCGGCAACAACACGGCGAGGCTGCAGTCACGCACCCGGCCGCCACGGCGCTGCCGCACGATCGGGCCCGAGATGCCGACCGGCAGGTCGCTCGTCTTGTTGTGGTTGGGCTTTTGCTGCAGGCGCGAAGGTGCCGGCAGTTTGGCGATGCGCTTGAGCAGCTCTTTGGTCGCCGCATCCAGCGACGCGGCAGCACCGCTGCCGTCGTTGGTGTGGTCCGAGAACAGCTTGGTGCCGCCATAGCGCAACTGCCAGCCATGCGTGGCCAGGTGGTCGATGCGTTGGACGTTTTGCGGCACCGTGTAGGTGTCGCCATTGAAGATCACTACTTCGCGGTATTTCATTGAGATTCCCCGGTACAGCTGTTGAACCCCCCAGTGTCCTGAAGTGTAGCCCAGCCTAACAGCCAAGTTCTGAGGCAGTTTATGCCCATGACGGGATGACAGACAATCCAGGCAGCGGGCTGATGCGTGTGCGCAACGGCCCGTTTGTCTTGTGAAGCAACGTGATGCATGAGAAGGGGGCCAAGTGGCCTTGTTGATGTTCAAGAATTTGGTGGTCTACCGGCTCAGCGCCTTGGGCGGTGAGCCCTGGGGGGGCACGTTGACCGAGGTTGAAGACGGGCTGGCCAAGGCGCGCTTCATGCCGTGTGGCACCACGCAGCCGCTGTCGGCCGGCTGGGTCTCGCCGCGCCATGGCGACGGCGGTGAGGGCGGTATGGCGCCGCTGGTCGAGTCGATTGGTGGTCAATGGCTGATGCGTTTGATGGTCGAGCAGAAAGTTTTGCCGTCAGCTGTGGTCAAGCGGCGTGTGGAAGAGTTGGCAAAAAAGTCCGAACAGGCCACTGGGCGCAAGCCTGGCAAACGGCATGCCAAGGAGCTGAAGGAAGAAGCCGTGCTGGCGCTATTGCCGCAGGCCTTCACGAAGCAAGCCTCGGTGAATGTGTGGATGGACACCAAGGCTCAGCTGCTGGTGATCGATGCCAGCAGCGCCAAGCGGGCCGAGGAAGCCGCAACGATGCTGATCCAGTCACTGGACGGTCTGGCCTTGCGCCTGGTGCAGACCACGCTGTCGCCGGCCGCCGCGATGACGGCCTGGCTGGCCGGTGGCGAGCCGCCGTCCTGCTTCAGCGTCGACCGCGAATGTGAGCTGAAATCGGCCGACGAGATGAAATCCGTCGTTCGGTATGCGCGCCACCCGCTGGACACCGACGAGGTGCGTGCCCATGTGATGGCCGGCGGCAAGCAGCCGACACGGCTGGCGCTGACCTGGAAGGGCAGGGTCTCGTTCGTGCTGACCGACACGCTGCAGATCAAGAAGCTCAGCGTCGACGATGGCCTGTTCGATGCCGGCAGCTCACGCGCCGACGAAGGCTTCGACGCCGATGCCGCCATCGCCACCGGTGAACTGTGCCAGCTGATCCCGGACCTGGTGGCCGCGCTGGATGGTGAACTGGCACCCGCCTAACAGCAGCGCTGCGACCACGGGTGGCGCGCGGCCCGCGCGCCCGCTATGCTTGAGCTGCCCACGCGCCCGGTGCGCCGGGCCACGGCGCGCACCTGCATGAACCTGTCGCTGAAGACCAAGGCTGCGCTGGTGACCACGCTGGTGGTGCTGGCCACCGTCTCGTTGGCCGCGGGCTGGCTTTACCACCAGCAGGCCCGGGACCATGTCGCGTTGCTGCGCAGCCAGCAGGACACGCTGGCCAGCGCGATGGCCGCCGACGTCGACTACAAGCTGGCCGCCAACCTGGCGATGCTCACGCGCGCAGCGCGCCGCGTCGACGAGGCGGTGCTGGCCAGTCCGCAGGCACAGGCCCGTTTCTTCGAGGTCAGTGGGCTGCGCCCGCCGTTCAACGGCGTGGCGATCGTGGCCGCCGACGGCATGGTCGCGCTGAACGACCCACCGAACCCGGGGCCGGTCAATATCGGCGATCGCGACTACTTTCGCCAGGCACGGGTGACCGGCCAGTCGACGATTTCGGCCCCCCTGATGGCGCGCTCGATCGGCCACCCGTCGGTGCTGATGACGGTGCCCTTGTTCGACGCCGACCACCGCTTCATCGGTGCATTGGCCGGCGGGCTGGACCTGCTCAGCGACAACGCGCTGGGCGAGCTGGGCCGCACCCACATCGGTGCCACCGGGCGCTACGAGATTGTCACGCGCGACCCGTCGCCGGTTTATGTGATGCACCCGGACCCGGCGCTGCTGCTGAAACCGGCCACCAACATCGCGACGCTGGACGACTTCGACACCGGGCGCGATTTCGTCACCCGCCGCACCCTGCGCAATGCGCCGTGGGAGCTGCGCATCGTGATCCCTGCGCGAGAGGCGCATGGGCCCTTGCTGCGGGCCCGCCACACACTGCTGCTGGCGCTGCTGTTGACGGGCATCGGCACCGTGCTGGCTGTCAGCGCAGGGTTGGGCTGGCTGATGCGGCCGCTGGAGACGCTGTGGCGCTCGATGCGCCAGCAGCGCCTCACGCCCGACGTGGTGGTACCGATCGACACCCATGCCGGTGACGAGCGGGGCCAGCTGGCGCGCGAGTTCGAAGGGCTGATGCGCGAGCTGCGGGCCCAGCGCGCCGAGATGGCGGCGGTCAGTGACACCTCGCCGCTGGGCCTGTTCCGCACCGGGCTGGACGGGCGCCTGACCTACGTCAACGACGCCTATTTGCGCATCCACGGCTTTGCCAACCGCGAAGCGGCCGAGGGCTGGATCGGCATGCTGCCGCCGGCCGACCAGGACGAGGCACGCCAAGCCTGGCGCAAGATCGTCACCGAGCCGGTGGGCATGCACGTGACGCGGCGCCTGCAACGGGCCGACGGCCGGCAGATCGTGGTCGTCGTGCGCAGCGCACCGATCGTCATCGACGGCCAGGTGCAAGGGCATGTGGGCACCGTGGCCGACGTGACCGAGCGCATCGAGGGGGATCGGGCCTTGCGCACCCAGGCGGCGATCTTCGAAGCGACCACCGACTACGTCATACAGACCGACCGCAAGGGGCACCTGCTCTATGTCAACCCGGCCGCACGGCGCATGATGGGGCTGGCGCCCGATGCGGCGATCAAGCACCTGACCGCGCTGTCGTTCAACCCGCCGGCCACGGTGGCGCGTCACGCGGTCGAGATCGTGCCGACCGCGACGGAAAAAGGCGTCTGGGCCGGCGAGACCGTGCAGTGGGACGCACAGCACCATGAACTGCTGGTCAGCCATCTGCTGCTGGCCCACAAGGACAGGCACGGCCAGGTCGAGGCGTTCTCGGCCATCCTGCGCGACATCACCGCGCAACGGGCGGCCCAGCAGGCGCTGCACCGCAGCGAGGCGGTGCTGCGCTCGGTGACCGAGGTGGTGCCGATGGCGATCTCGGTGGTCGACAAGACCCAGCGCTGCGTCTTCGTCAACCAGGGTTTCGAGGCCTGGATCGGCCGCCCGCGCGACGAACTGCTGGGCCGCACCGCGCGCGAGGTGCTGGGCAGTGCGGAATACGAGCTGCGCCAACCCTGGATCGAGCGGGTGCTGGCCGGAGAACGGGTCACCTTCGAGCGTGACGACCCGACCCGTGAGCAGCACCGGCATGTGCGCGTCGACTACATCCCGCTGTACGACGAGACCGGCGCGGGCGAAGGCTTCGTCGCGGTCACCACCGACATCTCGGCTGCCCGCGCCGAAGAGCGCCGCCTGCGCGACCTGGCGCAGACCGATCCGCTGACCCAGGTGCTCAACCGCACCGGCTTCGAGCGGGCGCTGGACGACCGGGTCGCGTGGGTCGCCCAGGGGGCGCCCGACACGCTGGTGGCCCTGCTCTACATCGATCTCGACCGCTTCAAGCCCGTCAACGACGTCTACGGCCACGCGGTGGGCGATCAGTTGCTGCAGATGTTCGCGACGCGACTGCGCCACCTGGTGCGGCCGACCGATCTGATCGCCCGCCTGGGCGGCGACGAATTCGCGATCGTGCTCAACGGCCTGCATGAGGAAGCCAACGCGATGATCGTGGCTGGCAAGGTCGTCGCCGCAGCCGAGCAGGTGTTCGAGCTGCCGTCGGTGCCGCCACTGCAGGTCAGCGCCAGCGTCGGCGTGGCTTTCTGGCGACCGGGTGACAGCGGCGACGGCTGGCCGCAAGCGCTGGAACGCGCAGACACGATGCTCTACCGCGCCAAGGCCGCCGGCCGCGGCCGCGCCGTCTCCAGCGCGCCGTGACGAAGATTCCCTGACGTCGACGTGGTGGGCACCGCTGCAGTGCGCCTGTGCACGCATGTGGTGACCGCTCGGCGCTGCAATCGATACCGCGGCGCGCCGATGGGCCGGGCTGGTGCGTGAAGGCGGCTACGGCTGGGTGCGTTTCTTGAATCACCAGGTGGGACCTCTGCTGCCCGCCGCCATGCCACCCGCGCCCACCGCCGCTGCCAACCCGCCTGCTGCCACGCAGCGCGACGCGATGCCGCGCCCGCAGAGTGTGATCAAGATCCGGCGCGACTACAACGCCTGGGTCGCCAGCGAAACGATCGAGGACTACGCGCTGCGCTTCACGCCCCGCGCGTTTCGCAAGTGGTCTGAATGGCGCGTGGCCAACACGGCGTTCGGCGCGGCCTCGTTCCTGGTGCTCGAAGCGGTGGGCGCCACGCTGCTGGTGCGTTATGGCTTCGTCAACGCCTTCTGGGCGATCCTCGCCACCGGGCTGATCATCTTCGCGGCCGGCTGGCCGATCAGCGTCTATGCCGCGCGCCATGGCGTCGACATGGACCTGCTGACACGCGGTGCCGGCTTCGGCTACCTCGGCTCGACGCTGACGTCACTCATCTACGCCAGCTTCACCTTCATCTTCTTCGCGCTCGAAGCGGCGGTGATGGCCTATGCGCTGGAGCTGGCGTTCGACATCCCGCCCGCCTGGGGCTACCTGCTGTGTGCGTTGGCAGTGATCCCGCTCGTCACCTACGGCGTCACCTGGATCAGCCGGCTGCAGGTCTGGACGCAGCCGTTGTGGCTGGCGCTGCTGCTGATCCCCTATGCATCGGTGCTGTGGCTGAACCCCGGCTTGCCCGCGCAGTTGGCGGGTTATGCCGGCGAGCAGGGCGCGGCGGGCTTCACGCTGGCCGGCTTCGGCGCCGCGCTGACCGTAGGCATCGCGCTGATCACGCAGATGGGTGAGCAGGTCGACTACCTGCGTTTCATGCCCGAGCGCGGCGCCACCAACCGCAAGCGCTGGTGGTTCGCGGTCATCGTCGGCGGGCCGGGCTGGGTGCTGCTGGGCGTGGCCAAGATGCTGGGCGGCGCGCTGCTGGCCTACCTGGCGCTGACGCACATGGTCTCGCCCGACCGGGCGGTCGATCCGAACCAGATGTACCTCGCGGCCTGGGAGCCGCTGCTGCCGCATTACGGCTGGGCGGTGGCGGTCACCGCGCTGTTCGTCGTCGTCTCGCAGCTGAAGATCAATGTCACCAATGCCTACGCCGGCTCGCTGGCGTGGTCTAACTTCTTCTCGCGCCTGACCCACAGCCACCCCGGCCGCGTGGTGTGGATGGTGTTCAACCTGCTGATCGCGCTGATGCTGATGGAGCTGGACGTGTTCCAGGCGCTCGGTGGCGTGCTGGGCCTGTTCGCCAACATCGCGATCAGCTGGATCATGGCGGTGGTGGCCGACCTGGTGGTCAACAAGCCGCTGGGCTTGAGCCCGCCGGGCATCGAGTTCCGCCGCGCCTACCTGCACGACGTCAACCCGGTCGGCGTCGGCGCAACGGCGCTGGCGTCGGTGTTGTCGGTGGCCGCGCACTTGGGTGCTTTCGGCCCGCTGGCGCAGGCTTTCTCCGCGATGATCGCGCTGGTCACTGCCTTCGTCGCCGCACCGCTGATCGCCTGGGGCACTAAGGGGCGCTACTACCTGGCGCGCGAGGTAGAAGTCGACAACTACCAACGGCTGAAACCCCAGCGCTGCGTCGTCTGCGATCGGCACTACGAAGCCGACGACATGGCCGGTTGCCCGGCCTATGGTGGCCCGATCTGCTCGTTGTGCTGCACGCTCGATGCGCGTTGCGGCGACCGCTGCAAGCCGGTGCCGCGCTTCATCGACGAGGTCTGGTCGCGCTGGGCGGCGCTGCTGCACCGCGTGCTGCCGCACCGTTTCAAGCCGCAGGTTGATTCGGGCCTGGGCCAGTACCTGCTGCTGATGGCCTTCATCGTGCCGCTGCTCGCGGCGCTGTTCGGCCTGCTCTACCACCAGGAACTGCGCGCAATGCAGCTGCGTGGCAGCGAGGTGGCGGGTTGGTTGGAGCCGGCGCTGCGTGCCGGCTTCTTGAAGGCTTATGCGGCCTTGCTGCTGGTGGCCGGCATCGTGGCCTGGTGGCTGGTGCTGGCGCAGCAAAGCCGCCGCGTTGCGCAAGAAGAAAGCCTGCGCCAGACCGAGGCGTTGCAGCGCGAGATCGACTCGCACCGCCAGACCGACCTCGCGTTGCAACAGGCCAAGCGCCGTGCCGATGCGGCCAACCGCGCGAAGACGCGCTACATCACGACCGTGAGCCACGAGTTGCGCACGCCGCTGAACAGCATGCTCGGCTACGCGCAGTTGCTGGAAGACGACCCGGCCATGCCGGCGCACCGGCGCCATGCGGTGAGCGTGATCCGCCGCGGCGGTGACCACCTGCTCGGCCTGATCGAAGGCACGCTGGACCTGGCGCGCATCGAGGCCGGCAAGCTGCGGCTGGACCTGCAAGCCATGCGCTTTCGCGAAAGCATCGAAGAGATCGCCGGTCTGTTCGAGCTGCAGGCCTTGTCCAAAGGCATCGCGTTTTCGTTCGAGCCCGAAGGCGCGCTGCCCGACGTGGTGCGCGCCGATGAGAAGCGCCTGCGCCAGATCCTGATCAACCTGCTGGGCAACGCAGTCAAGTTCACCGCGCAAGGCCAGGTGCGCTTTCGGCTGCGCTATGCGCGCGAGATGGCGCTGGTCGAGATCATCGACTCCGGCCCCGGCATGAGCGAGGACGAGCTGGAGCGGGTGTTCGAGCCCTTTGCGCGCGGCTCGGCGGCGGGCAGCGCGGCCGGCTCGGCCGTGGTTGGCGGTACCGGCCTGGGCCTGACCATCAGCAAGATGCTGACCGACCTGATGGGCGGCGAGATGCGCGTGGCCAGCGTGCCGGGCGTTGGCAGCACCTTCACACTGCGCCTGTTCCTGCCCGAGCTGCGCATCGAGGCGGTCGAGCACCAGCTCGCGCCACGTCGCCGCAGTGGCTACGCCGGCCCACGCCGGACGATCCTCGTCGTCGACAACGAAGAGGCCGATCGGCAGCTGCTGGCCGATCTGCTGCAGCCGCTGGGCTTTGTGATCGAGG
>Ga0307515_10023067_pt1 | contig 10935 bp, 6 predicted proteins | sample 17_EM_MG_FD_194513 | JGI IMG/M metagenome (GOLD analysis project Ga0307515, IMG submission 194513) | Populus trichocarpa ectomycorrhiza microbial communities from riparian zone in the Pacific Northwest, United States - 17_EM | ecosystem: Host-associated > Plants > Roots > Unclassified | place...
TAAATTTCATTCATAATCTCTCGATGACCAAATTTTATCAATCAAAAAAGATTTTATGGCCAAAACCTACACATAGTGAAAAATACCTCATGGAAGAATTATTTTATCATATGCTTTGGTATTTATCACGAATATGCTTTTATATAGATAACATATATTTAGTCAACTATGTCCTTTCATTTTTTTTTTTATCAAAGTAAAAGTTTTATATCCATTTTTAGTTAGGTGATAATGTTATAATTTTTAAAAGAAGTGTGTACTAAACAATCAAGAGTTATTTTATCTAAGATGTTAACTCATATTTTTAGTATGATCTTGCAACAACTCTTTTTCCCTATAAATTACCTTTTAGCCATTTCTCATGGAGAGAAAGAACACTTGAAAGAGAAAAATTTCTTATTCATTTTAACAGTTAGTTTGGGTGTTTTCTCTATAAATACCTTTTTTTTCATGTAAAAGCTCTTTCTCTCCTACTTTTTTATAATCTTACATATTTGATGCTTTGGATCTTACATATTTCTTATTCTAAAAAGCTTTCATTCATTTTTGCATTCTCTTGAAATGCTTTGAATACTATATTGCATCAAATCAATTTCTCACCTTCATGAGTTAGATTACATTCTATAAAAACTTGAGCTTATGCTATTGTAATCTTATCATCTTCTAAAGAGTGATCTTTCTCTTGTGAAAGATAAACTAATTGTGAAAGTGTAAGTGACACTTTAACCACTTGAGTTTATGATTTGGGTGTGAGCTAAAGAGATATTTTCAATCTTGATCAATGGAAAAGATTGTGAGTAAGGTTTTCTAATATTTAGCCTGTAAAAATATTAGGTGATTGGTTTGATCATAAGCTCGGAAAACGATCGGGTTTGATCTTGAGCCCATAAAAGGATGGGTTTAATATTAAGCCTAGAAAAAGAATGGGATATGTTTGATCCTTAGCTTGCAAAAGAATTGAGTTTGATCACGAGTCCGTAAAAGGATTGAGTTTGATCTTGAGCTCAGAAAAAGGATTGGGTAATCGGTTTGATCTCACTTATGAAGAAGACCATCTGTGACAGTGAATATTTGAACAAGATTTTCAAGAAGTGGAACAAGCAATTATCCGAACCACTATAAAAATTGATGTATGTCTCTTTATATTTATATCTATCTTTAAATATGTGATCACTAATATTGCTTCAACTTTTTGGCCATCTTAGTTTAATTGTAGATTAATTTTTTTAAAGTTCCATAAAATTAGATAAAGCCCTAACTCAACCCCCCCTCTTAGGATTTTAATGTTCTTAAACACTTCATATATGTGAGAACATGAAAAGGAAAAATATCTTAACATATAAATTGTTATACGTGTGTAGCATCACGGTGATCATCCTTCTAGCTCGAGATTTTTATGTGGTATGGAAAGAACAAGGAATTCTTTTCCTTTGTCATTAAAAGGGATTAAAGTTGTCACCTAGTATCTTAGTCACTAGAAACCCTAATTGGTCTTCAAAGTTCAAATAAGGAGACTGATAGTGTATAGAGATGACAATATCACCCCTAGGACACCCTACATAAGGTAAACTGCATTGTTTATTTGTTTAATTATTATTATGGCACTGTTGTGTTTTTCTAACCATTAATCTATCTATTAGTTAATACAGGCTCACCCTAGCAGAGTGGATAATGACTTTATAGGTCATGTCTAATTATTCTAGAGCCAAAACATAATTTTTGCATTTTGTTTCTATTAATACTAGAAATACATTTTACATATAAGTTCATAATTTGTTATCTTAAAAATAAATAAATTGGTTTTTTGGTGGTTTTAAGTTTTAGGCCAAGTTCTTATAGCTTTAATAAACTTATTATTAGACATATGATGCATGCGAAATGTAAAAAATATTTTTTTGGTATTTTTAAAGGATGTTAAATCATGCAAAATAATTTTTTTTTGTTTTTTCCTTTTTATTTCAATTTAGGAAAAAATGATTTTTTTTATTTGATAAACTTGGTCATATGAAATTTAAAACATAAATATAATTTTGTTAAAGAAAGATTTTTTTTGTTATTTTTATAATTTTTTAAACAAAAATTGGTTTATTTAATACCGAGAAAAACCTTACATATAAGTTCACAATCCCATAAATAAATATGAAAAGGTAAAAAAGTATTTGAAAAAAACCAGAATTAATTCCAAAATGGTTCTTTAAAATCTGAAAAATAATTAAGGCGTGTTTGGCAAAAACAAAAACAAAAAATAAAGGCTATGAAAAATAGGTTAGGGCATGTTTGCCAAACACGTCTTTAGCTAAAAAATATAGGCTTAAGATTTGCCTTAAATATGTGTTTGTCAAACACACTTTAAGAACCCAAAAATATATTTTTTTCTTTGACAAATTTTAGTCTTGCCAAACATGGCCTTAAGCCTTTAAAAGGCTAAACCCATTTGCCCGAAACCATCGCGGGTCTTGTCCAAGGAAATTGAATAGGCTTAAACAATAATGGACACAAGCCTTTTTCAAGAAGCCAATGGGGTTAGAAAAACAAAATTGACAAAGTTTAAAAACCAAAAACCTCAAGGCTTGATCCATGAACAAAACCAAAAAGGAGGTTTTAGGCTTTAAAGCAAAATATAAAAAAGAGACTTAACCAACACTTCAAAACTAAGCACACATACACCATCTCATTTTGGTATCCAAAGACTAAAAGAAAAAACATGGGTATTTCATGTTTAAAACAAAATCTTAACCAAACCTCTTTTTGTACAAAAACAAAAAAACCAAATGCTTAACCTGATCCATGGGTTTCTTTCCCAAAATCACACTCAAACCTTGTGTTCTAATTCATGATTTTTTTTGAAATTTCTCAACCTTTAAATGAGAATATATCATTGTTATACCAACACAAATGTTTGGTAAATAAGCTTTCTATCATAACCTGTAGGTGTTCCTTTCTCTTTCCTTATTTTTCATGGTAGTTATTGTTTTGGAGCCGTGGAAGTTGAAAAGTCATAGAAGGGAGGCATGGTGAAGGATCTAGATGTTGAGGACTATAATTGTTGGCGGTTGGGAGGAGTGATGGTGAAGGATAGTCTGCGATGTGGTGGTGTTTGGGGAAAAGAGGTAAGAGATATTAGATTAAAAAGAAATAAAGGAGAAGAAAAGGAAAAATTATGTTAACGGGTTTATGAGCTAGGACTTTAAGTTGCAATGGTGTTTTTTTTATATAAAAAAAATCAGGAGGTAGGGTATCCTTGGTGGTGGCAACATGGTTATAGTCCCTCTTTTTTTTGTGACCTTTAAAAGGTTATTTATGGATTAAAAAGACAGTTCTCGAAGGTGTGAGTTAAGGGATTTTCATCTCTTGATCTTTTGGGAACCAATTTTAGCCCTTTGATCTTGGTGGACAAGTTTTGAAGTGTTGGTTAAGTCTCTTTTTTATATTTTGGTATCCAATAGCATTTCTACTTGTTTTGATAGGTGGACAAGTTTTGATAATGTTGGTTTTAAATGGCAATTTTAAAACTACCTGAGTTTGGTTGTTTCAATAATAATGGTTTGGAAACAAAGAAAACCAATGTTCATATTTGTTGAACATTTCTGGCTACTTTCAGGGAATCTTTCTTAAAACATTCTTTAAGATACCTTTATGATATTTCTGCATGCATTTTACCTATTTTGAAATATAGGTCCCCCTTATTTTCCATATTTCTATTACTTAATGGATAAGGTTTGTAATTTCTGAGATGAATTCTCTTGATCTTTTGACTCTTCAACCCACTCGGGTTTTTCTCGTGTGATTAATATACTTCACTACCTCTTTGTCATGTAGCCTAGATATTTAGGCAATAAATGAAGCTTCGCTCAGTTAACCATTCATTGAGTAGTGACAAACTCCTTTAGCCATGATGTTGCCCCCTGGTCAGACGATGCACCCTAATTTATGGTATTCTTGCACCATTGCCCACTCATTTGTTTTTTATGAAGAAGCGGTGCTCTATTATTCTCACTTTTTAAAGGTATTTATCAAATCATCTATTATAAATGATTATTGCAAATTGCCCCTAGTTGATCAGGTTATGTGCGTCCTTTTAACATTTATCAAAATACACTTATGTGATAGCATTTTTCAGGTATTAAAGCCATCATTTAAAGGGTAAACTTGACTTTTAGCCATGAAGATGCTCTCTTAGTGTAGTGTTGCTCTCAACTACTAATGAAGTTCATCAAGTCTACTATCATAAACTGTCTTTGAGCAACATTTTCAATTAGCTGATATGGATATTATCCATTACCCTTTATAGGGTCCATAACATTGCCCCCTAACTTCTCAATTTTTCTAATGACAACTCATAAGAAGAGTCAACATCATTTTTGTTGACTTTGCAAATTCGGTCAATGACCCTTTTTGTTTGAAAATTATTTTTTTATATTGTAATCAAATCGTAAATTCTAAGGATCATATCAATTCAAGTATAATTGTTATAAATAAATCATGGAGATGTAATTTCAAAAATGTTTCTTCAATCATGACCCCAAAACACGTCATTTAAGATGCAACTTTCATGCGTATTTGGTGACAATTGAAAGGGTAGGAATGAGAAGAAAATGTCAACTCAGAAATAGGTTATCTATGGCTCAAATAAACAGCCTGAAATTTTGACTATTGTATTTTGAAAGCAAAAATTTATCCGATGTGAGCTTTTTTTTTCAACTTCCTAGGTTTTATCTTTAGAAAAAAGGATAATTTAATTTTTATGCAGACAAGACTTGAATTGGTAAAGGCACATGGTGAGATAACCTTTTGTTTTTTTAGGTTTCTAAGCAAAAGGCTCGAGTAAAAAATTGCCTCATTTTTTAACACATTTTATCAGCATAAATAATAATGAGACTTGTTCGCAATGTCATGGTTCTTATGAAAAAGTTCTTTGTATTTTAAGCGTTATTTATTGATTCAGGTTGCTTGCTTACTTGATCAGAAATGACTTATATATATATATATATATGATGCAAGTTGTAGTTCTTGGTTATGAAAGAAAAGATTTGTAGGCTCAAAGAGTGCTTCATAGTTCTAAAGATTTGGGATCACTGCCATTTACTAGACTCATTGTATCCTTTAATCTTCTTTCATCGTATTTTCTTTGATTTTCCCTCTTTTTTTTATGGGACATCCTCTTTTTGTTGTGACCTTGACTTGGTCTTTCTTTTTCATCTAGGTATGCCCCCCCTAATATTTGGGTTTCTCATGCTTTTTGAATTTTTCACAATATCCCCTTGATCTTTGATCTTTCAATCTCTTATTGCCCCTTAGTGTGAGGTGTGATCCTAGTCTGGATTGACTTTGGAATTTTCATTTGCCCCTAGTAAGGAGTGTGATCCTAGTCAGGTTTTCTTTATGAAATGCTCAATTAGGCTCAAACGGGAACCACAAGGAGGATATTCTAGAGCATGACAAGATGACAAAGATGGTCTTTTATAATTCCAAGCGCAAGCGGTTAGGACCGATAAACTTTATTCTCGTCCAATGTAATGGTTTGGACTTTTGCATAAGACTATGTTTTTATGAATCCATTACATGAGACTAATAATACAACTAAAATATAACCCAAGAGACGCGAGATATAAGTATTTCATTTTTTATGTCTTCGGTTCAAGCTTGTTTGGTCACCCAGAAAGGGAGTTGCTAGATTAATTCGTTTGTCATCTTTTGAATAAGATGTCGAAACATTATTTTGAGCAAACATCAAATTATTTTCAAAATAAAAAAGCCAATTCAATTTTTCAGGATTATTTTGGCAAAGGGTTTTTTTTTTTACAAGAATTGATTTGGTTACAATATTTTGAACAAAGCCATGTAATCAATTATGAGGGTCAATTTTAAGAGCCTTAAAAGCGTGAGGGTTGCCTCCTAGCATCTTGCATGGCACATCTTGGGGTTTGACTATTTTTATTAGTATATTTATCCAATCATGAACAACAATAAAATTGCTAAGTATTACTTTCACAAAAGCATCTCTTGATTTTTCAAAACAACAAAGAGATAAAGAAAATGCATATTTCATTAAAAAGATCTCATGTGATCCCAATACATAAGGAAAACATACTTAAAAACAAGAGTAGCAAAGTTCTATAACAAAAGGATTGTCAATGCAACACCCCTTCTTAGGTCAGCTTTCCAAGCAACTTTTGTGTTTTCTCAGCATTCATCAATATTTTTGCCATTTGTTTTCTATGTTAAAGTTGGTTTGGAATGGGAAAAGTATATGAAGTAGTCCATTCCCTAACTGCATCATGTCAATGCTTCTAGTTTTGAAGTTAAAAAGCATTACATCATAAAAGTATCCTCTCATTACTACAGTGTTGGTATTATGAAATGCAAAAAGGCTTATGTGGGGTGTCTTTCTCATTACTACACTTATGTTTACCGTATACCTTTTATGCCATTCTCTTCTATTAAAACTTTTCATGACCTATAATTCCATGAAACTATGTTTTTCATCCATGTAGATTATGACAAGCTTTCCCTCATAATTGGCAATTATGATCTCTTTTTTGTTATCACATTTAGAGACTAAAAGGGGAATTGCAAACAACTTAAAGCCTTATGTGTTCAAATCAAACATGAATATGTCTTTTTTCTAAGTAAACTAGTGAAGTAAACCATTTACAGACATTAAGAACATGCAACGAAATGATTCATCTTGTGGTAACTTAATTTCCTTCAACTACCTCCATTAACAAGTTTTTGAATCAAACAACTCACATATGATGTAATGGTACATATAAAATTCTTTGTGACAGTAAATATTAAGCTTTAAGAACCTTACGATCTTGTAATGCAATGGACTTGACCTCATCACCTTCAAGCCAACTCCTTGAGAGTGGTATCGTGTTTTAAGATTTTGGATTATCTATAATTGCTTAGTATCAAGCTTGCACATATAATAATGAGGTTTATTATATGTATAACAAAGTAAAATACATTGGTGTGTTGATGCCATAATCTCCACATGATTAGGTAAACAATCGAGGACCAATTGAGGACTTGCCAAAAAGGTAGTATAATATTCACTTCTAAGTATGGTCTATATAAACAAACAGGAGATGATGTTAGTTCTTTAGGTGTGTAATTTGAAAAATATGGGTTCATAGGTGACTTTATTGCTCTTTTTGGAAAGAACATTGCATCTCCTCATAATTTCCATTGATATTTTAAGATCTCAAAAATGATATTTGGGTATATATATTGAACTATATCTGTATGAGCAATAAATTATGCTTCAATTTGGACTAGTTCTTAATAAGAAGTTGCTTCTCTAGGTGATTGGCATACCTCATTGTTCATCTCTTAGGATACTATCATTCTAATTTCAGAATCAATCTTAATATATCCAATTCTTAATACCCTAAGAATCATCATCTTCTTAACCTCCTGATGGAATTTATCATAAAAGTCAATGTCATGACCATATTGGCAATGATATTTACAAAACTTGCCTAGATCTTTCACTATTTGTGTCTTGGATGACATCTTGAGGTATCTTGCATGCATTAACATTCCATATATATTCTCCATGGTTACCCTTAAAATTATTTCACCTGTTTTTTTTCATTTCTAATGGCATTGACTACTCTAATTCTAAAGGCATGATTTGGAAATGAGTTTACGTTCACATTTAAGGCTTTCTCGAAGGTGATCCATCCTTCCTTGATAAGTTGGAGGAGCTTGTCCTTAAAAGCATGGAAATTTTCAATATTATGACCATCAGCGCCACTATGATAATCATATATTTGATCAAGTTTATACCATTTTAGGTGTGGTGGTCGGAATGGATTCAGGGGAACAAGAAAGATCTACCCAATGTTGATTAACATCTCAAACATTCTTTTTAAAATATGAAGGAAATGGTGGTAAAGTTTTCTTTATCTACCATGAGTTTCCATATATCTGCTTATTAGTTCGGGTCTGATTTATCATTTGAGGGAAACGACTGGCAGGCTGAGGCACATAATGATCTTGGTTCACATTTCTTATGTGAAAGCCATCTTCTTATTTGTCAAATGACAGAGCATCAAACCTCTCTTTCAGATTCCATATCCATTTCAACTTCAATCCTCGCTCCACCCTCTCTCCTGCATTGTCAGCTCCATAAAATAAACCGATGAATCATCAATCAAGTAATCACAATATAGAGCCTTTAAAGTGTCAATGAAGATGGAATTGAGCTCATTCTCAAGTAATGAAAGATAAACTTGTGTTGTCATTTCATACAACCTCATAGATGTTCCTTGACCGACTCATCACTTCTTATCCCTATTCTTTAAAGATATGACCTGGTTGAAGCTATCTTTAAATTGAATCCAAATTATTGAAAAAAAAAATTAGTCACATACTTTTATTTCTCTTTTTCAAATCCATTTAAACCCATATACCAATTAAGTGCAGGTCTAGCCAGGCTATCATGAAAATAATGAATCAAAAGTTTCTCATCATGGATAACTTATATCATTATATTATATTACACCTTGAGGTGAGTCTATAGACATTGTGCTTATGTATACTTGATGATTTTAGCGGCTTTGAGTTTTATAGGAATATCAACATCTAGTGTACAACATATTTCTCTAGTTGGATGTGGGTCTGCAAGTCTCCATTCTTTGTGACTATACTTAATACACTTTTTTCTCCTAAAATGATAGCCACCCATGTTGAATTAGTTGATCAATCTTTCTCCTGAAGACTTGACAACAATTAATGGAGTGACCCACTACTCCTGCATGGTACTTGCATTTGGCATTCTTGTCATACCATTTAGGTGAGGGTGGTTGGATGGGTTTGAGTAGTTCAGGCATTATTTGATGGGCATTTATAAGGCTTTGACAAATATCATTAAGGGGAGAACTAACATTTTCTTATGCAATTTAGATTTTTATGATATCCAGGCTGAAACGAAGGCAAATGTGTTTAATGCATTTGGTTTGCAATAATTTGTAGTGAATTCTTAGGCAAGACAACATTAATCTTTGATGAACTTGGGGTGTTAGAAGTAAGATTTTACGAACTTTGATTAGTTAGACAAGCATCTAAAACTCTCTTTTGATAAAGGTGTGAGGAGGGATAAGGGGGTATATTCATAGTAAACTTCTCAGTATTGGCTTCTATGTAAGGTGGCTCGTTTCAAAGCGAATGGTTTATCCTAACATATAGCTTAACTGAGCCATCTCTCTTATCAGAAAGTTATCATGCTTATGCCCAAGTCGAACCTCCTTTTTGTCTCTTATTTGCTTCTTGGAAGGGGGCAACGTTTAGGGGTGGGCTTATATTTCTCCTACAATAAAAAGACATGCAAGTAAGCAAAATAAATATGAGATACTTGCAGACAGGAAATGTAAATTGAATACAAATTCACCCTTTAAAGGTGACAATAGTCGTCATCTAATGTCATTATTACACCAACAAGGGAATCTAGATTCATCTCAATCAATTTGTAATAGCTTGGACTTTTATAGAATCTATGTGATGACTATTTGCCATCCAAAAGTCTTGTAATTCAGGATGCTACATGTCGGGCTTTCCTTAATGCAATTTACAAATATCACATACATCATAAGAGCAAGTTTTATTTATTAAATGAGTATAGGTAAGTTTTACCCAGTCTCAAAAAGGTTTTGGATATGCCCATTGATGGTCCTCGTAATGATAGTATAGGGGCATTACAAAACATTATTAAGGCACATATATCCACCATTACCAAGCAGGCACTTATATCCGAGTTAGGTGATTCACGAGCCTGGATCCTAACCACTAGTCATAGGACATACTGCTAATTACCCACATAACCTTGAAGCTTGTGAGTACTTTTAAAAATTAAAGTGTGTGATATGAGGTATTATTCCATAATTAATATACAAATGCATGAGCAATATGTATAAAAATGCATGGTGATGATAAATGTACAGACCAACCAAAATAAAACACAATTATCAGACAAACAACAAAGTTTAGTCCACGAGAAACTTCTTAGTGGAGTTATCATTCTGTCACACGTGTGCAGCATCGTGGCGATCATCCTCCTATATCAGAATTTTTTTATGATGCAGAAAGAACATATAATTTTTGTTCTTTATCGTTAAAAAGGATTGCAGTTGTCATCTAGTATTTTAGCCACTGGGAACCCAAAGTGGTCTTCAGAGTCTAGATAAGAAGACTGATTGTATATAGGAAGGACATTATCACCCCTATTACATTCTACCTAAGATAAGCTACTTTATTTATTTGTTTGATTATTATTAAGGCAATGTTGCTTTTTTCTAACCATTAGTCTTTCTATTGGTTAAAACAGGTTCACCTTAGTAAAGTGATCATGGCTTTATGGGTCAAGTCTAGTTATTATAGAGTCAAAATATAATTTTTGCTTTTTATTTCTTTTAATATCAAGAATACATTTTACGTATAAGTTTTTAATCCTTGATATTAAAAATAAACAAATTAGTTTTTTGGTGTTTTGAAAAGTTAAACCAAGTTCTCGTAACTTTAATAAACTTGTTATTAAACCCATGATGCATGCAAAATATAAAACTATTTTTAAAAAACAAATTTGGTATTTTTAAGGGATGTTAAATCATGCCAAATATGTTGTTTGGTTTTTTCCCTTTTCTTTCACATTTCTTGTATTTTTTTATATAAAAATGCAAAAATGATATTTTTTAAGAAACTTGGTCATATGCAATTTAAAACATAAATATATTTCTGTTAAAGAAATTTTTTATTGTTGTTTTTATATTTTTGTAAAACACAAATTGATTTATTTAATACCGGACACACAACTTACATATAAATTTACAATCTCAAATATTAAATATAAAAGGGTTAAAAGTAATGTGAAAAAACCCAAAAGTAATTGCAAAATGGTTCTTAAAAATTTGAAAAATAAGTAAAATTAAACTA
>Ga0307515_10023068_pt1 | contig 10935 bp, 3 predicted proteins | sample 17_EM_MG_FD_194513 | JGI IMG/M metagenome (GOLD analysis project Ga0307515, IMG submission 194513) | Populus trichocarpa ectomycorrhiza microbial communities from riparian zone in the Pacific Northwest, United States - 17_EM | ecosystem: Host-associated > Plants > Roots > Unclassified | place...
TTTTTAACCAAACACATTAAACTACTTTTTCTTCAACCTCAATTTCAACCACAGTTTTAACCAAACACCTATTTTTTCAAACCAACCTCAACTAAAAGTACTTTTTATAAAACAACTTTTTTCAAACTACAACCACAACAGCAACCGCAATACCAAACAAGCTCTTATTGTTGCTTTAGACTTGTAGTCACTGTTGATTGAAACAGATGATTTTAACCTTATCGACAAAACATAAATGGCCTTGGAAGTGGGGGTAAAGTAATCTTTTTGTTGTTTTGTGCACATTAAAATAACTTATATAATCTTATAGGAAAAAAATTAGTAAGATGGCGGGCAGGGGTACTTTTTATTTTTGTTTTTTATTTATTTTAATTGCATAGTAAAATTATCGCAATATCCTTGAATTAAATTTGTTTTTGCCCTGGGTCAAAGGGTTTTTATGTATTTTCTATTTTATTTTTCATTATAAAATATGATAAAAGGAAATTTAATATTTTACCATAAATAAAATAATAATTAATTCTAAAAAGTAGTTGCGCATGAATGCTCTTAGATATTTTTTCAATGCCTATGACATCATCCGACAACCAAAATCCAGCTTTCACGATATCATTTTATTCCTTACGATATTGTCTCCATTAACTAGTGGTGCATGTACAAAAAAAAAATATCAGGTTTTGTTCCGGTGGACATTTCTTTTATTCCTTTCTCTTCATTGGTTTTATAACCTTCCCTGTATATTTTCAAAGCATCTTTTTAATTTTTTTTTCTTTTAGATTTGGTTATTATTTTTTTATTGCTATTTTTTTAATTTTAAAAAACCTATTGAATTGTATTGGAGTTTTCTTTCAATTTAAGATCATTTGAATTTTTATACCTTTTAGATTTAGTCCTTATTATTTTAATTATTAAATTTTTTAATCATTCTCTTAATTAAATTATTTTTTAATTACATCATTTAATATTTTATATCTTTCTCTTAATTGAATTATTTCTTCAATTGCATCCCTCGATATCTTAGTTCATTTTATTTTATGTTAGATTTAGTTCTTATTCTTTTGATTACTATTTGTTTTGTTTTTATTTTTTTTATTGGAACTTTTTTTTTTCAATTTCATCCCTCATCATTTTATTTATCGGGATTTTGTTAACTTTTCGGGTCACGAGTTTGAAAGATTGGACCGAGTTTGCTTAGATCTTTTTTTTTCCATATCCTTTTTTATGATTGATTTTTTCCAATTCCATCATTCTATGAGATTGTCTCGACTTCATGTACAAGATCACAAGTTTTGCGTGTTAACCCAACTTGACCTGACCTAATTTTTATTTTTTGTTGTTGTTGATACCTATTTTTATCATATTATCGAATTAATCGAGGTTTAACCTGACTTTCAGATTTCACTTGCTTATTTAAAAGTGCTACTATTGGCTAAATATTTTTTTACATGATAAAAAGAATTTGGTACAGCCCCCAGCTTTACACAGGCCACTAATCTAGTTCCTATCAACATATTTATTACAAAAAATACTAAAAAAGCTCAGTGTTTTCTTGTAACCCCTCTCACAATTAACTGTGGATTCACACAATGAATTTACCAAATTGTCCTTGGAAGAGAGAAACACAAAGGCTGGCTTTAGGGGTGTTTTTAGACTTTTACACGGGATATATTTGGTATTGTAGAATTGATGAGGGGCATATATGCCTTTATCTCTTTTGATTGCACAGTGTAAAATCCTAAAAACCATTGGAAGCAGACTTTCAGTGTGCTTTGGGAGAGGGGTTTTTCGGTGTTTTCTTTTTTTAGCACAGCAAGATTACCAAAATATCCTTGGATTTTAAAACAAATGCTTTTGACTTTAGAGGTACTGACGTCTTTCGCACTTCAATTGTTTTGTAAATTTCGTGTGGGGTTAGGGGTGTTTTGGTATTTATATAAAAAAAGTTGTTGGCGTGTGATAAGAACGCGTCAACGTGTGGAGGTTGTCCACGCTATTTAGGCGGCACGTGACACCTTCGATATCCAAAAATACCCAACCGTCATCTCAGGCGAAGCGTCTTCTTGACCTATGTGTGTTGTTATAAGTGTCGCCGTTAGGTGACAACTAGATTTCTTTTTCTTCACCTTGTTTTCTCTCTCCTTTACCCACCCAAAGTTATTTCAATTGCGGTTATTTCAATTGCGGTCCTTATATTATTTTATTGTTCTGTATTTGCTTTAAATTCTTTTTATGATTTGTTTTTAATTTTATCCTTTATCATTTTATTTTATTTTTATTTTTATGTTAGATTTGGTTCTCTTTCTTTTAATTGATATTTATTTTGCTTTTCATCCTTCTTCTAATTGATTTTCTTTTCAATTTCATACATGATTTTTTTTATTTGATCCCCATTCTTTTAATTATAATTTCTTCTGGTTTCATTTATATTCTTGATTGATTTTTTTTTTCAGATTCATCCCTCATTGTTTGATTTTATTTGATTTTAATGCCAAGTTCGATCCTTATTTTTTCAATCCTGGTTTTTAAACCCAATTCAGGGGTTGACCTCGGGCAAGTTCTAGGTCACAAATAGAGTGAGTTTATCAAGGTTACCTAGATCAACTTAGCCTAATTTTTTTTTTCAAGTTTTAAAAAAAAATTACAAAGAAGTTGCATCCTCATTTTCTTAATTATGGTTCTTAAACCCGACTCTGAGGTCGACTTTGGGCAAGTTCGGGGTTACAGGTCGAGTGAGTTGGCTAGTGTTACCTGGGCAACAAATTTTTTATTTTAAAAATATGTAAAAATGATATTATTTTGGTCAAAAGTTTAAAAAAAAAAATTCAATGGGTTTTAAGACAGGTTTTTTTAAAAATTAAAAAGAATTTAACGAACAAAATTTGGTCCTTATTTTTTTTTTATCATGGTTTTTAGACTTAGCTCGGGGGTTGACCCCAAGCAACTCTTGGGTCACAAGTCGAGTAAGTTAACTAGGGTTATCTGGATCGACTGATTTTTTTTATTATGCAAGAATGTCAAAATTATATATATATTTTTATAAATATTTAACAAATAAAATCAACGAGTTTTGAAAAAATTTAACAAAAAAATTTAGTCCTCATTTCTTTGATCGTGATTTTTAATTAATTTTTTTTCTTGGTTTCATCTATTGGTATTTAGTTTATTGAAAATTTTACTTCATAATTTTTTCAGGTTTGCCTTCTATAATGTGGTGTCGGCCTCATAACCGGGGTTATGAGTTTAGAAAGTTAGTTTTAGTGGACTTTTATTTTTTTAGCGTATTTTTTTTAAATTTAATTTTTCAATATTTGGTTTGTTACAAATTAGCTTTTGTTATTTTTTCTATTTTTTTTTAGAGTTATCCCAATCTCATGTCTCGAGTCGCGGATTTGATGGATTGACTCAGATATTTTTTTGTTATCACTTTTTTCTTGATATCCTAGATATCAATTTTTATTAATTCAATTTATTTATTGTTATTTTTTTAAAAAAATATTATAAGATTAGCTGAGATTATTACACCAATCAACTTAATAATCAGCTCGGCCCACAAAATATCAGTGCCATCTATCTAGTCTACACTATACCTCATCCACAAGAGCTTCTGAATATTACATATGGCAAAAATACATAAATTATAGACAACTCTCACCTGGGACACATGAAGCCTATAAACTGCTATGCAGATGCACTATGCACTATGCACTATGCAAGGAAGGAAAGAGAAAAAAGGTTAAAAAAAAAAAACTACAAAGCAGCAGGGCATCATATAGTGATTGCTTTCTCAAATCAAAGTTTTCTTAGAGTATTTATGGTGTCAGTACCTAGAAAATGTAGTGCAAGATCATAGGTGCTGATACTAAGGAAGTTTGGAATGGTAGAGAATAGCATGATGGCATCTACATTAGGGTATCCTATTTCCACTTCAGTAAGTCAATCACGGCAAAACTTGCATCTAAGCATAGAACTTCATCTAAATAAGAAGTTGTCGGGTGGGGTCTCCTCATAGCCTGAGTGTTTGGGCAGAAGAACATGGTGAGATTGCAGCGGATGTAAGATTGACAAGCCCTGAAGTTTGAAATCAGTTTTTCATCTCGTCTACTGATGCAGTACTTCTCAACACATCATCTTCCTATGGGAATCCTTGAATCTTGGCAAACCTCAACCTTTCATTCCTTAGTTTCTCACAATCCATCTAGCAAGATATTGAGGTAGAAATATAGAAATTGCATTTACTTTGCCTCTATAAACATATCTGGGAAAAAGAAAAGAAGGGTCTTGTTTATGATCATTTCCAATATTAAGCTTTTGCTTCACAACCTTTCATTTCTTTAAACTAAAAGGGTAAACCAGTGACTAGTTAATGAAAAGAAAGATAACCTCAAATCTTCCATAGAAGAATGCTGAGATTTCCAAAGGCATGACATCCTCAACTCCCCAAAATAAGCATCAACTAAATAATGTATAAAAAGACACCCCAGATCTCCCAAAAACTAGGCTAAGAATTTCATTAATATAGCAGATCAAAACATGATTCTCTTGAATTTACATATACAACCAAGAAAATCCCAAAGGGATACAAAATCAAGAAATGCAGTAGCTGATTACCAATTCCACAAGATCATGTCAATTACACTATTTTCTTCTAATTGTTAATGTCCTTGACGCTTCTTGCACACCTTGTAATGACCTCACAGCCTCTGTTATAAGGATGAGCCTGTCTAGCATTGCAGTCATAGTATGATGCTCCTGGTTTATCACAGGGAACCAAGTCCCTCCTCAGTGTCTCATAACTTATGTACTTCTTGTGCATCAGCAACACTCTCCTGCTGATCTCTGACTCCATTTCTGACTCTTCAAAGCACTCTCCAATTTTCTCTGAGCAACCCTTACTGACAATGGCATCAATCTCACTGGTTTTCAGTGAATTGAGGCCTGAAACTGAATCAGCATTGCAAATTGTGAAAAGGGTGAGGAGGAAAAGCAGTGAAAGGTAGAGTAGTGTGGGAGTATGAGGGAAAAGCTGGTGTTCGGACATTTCTTTTTGGTTTTCTTGAATTGGTTGGAGTTAATGTTTTCTTCTGGGTTAAATTTTCCTGTGGAGGCGTGTGAAAGTGAGATTTCATGTGGATGGAAGGGTCATTACGTGGGACAAGACATTCAAATAGTTCCCTTCACATGTGTTGAGCAATGTTGATTTGGCTTCCACTTGCATATTTGTGTCAGTTTATCCTGCACAGGAGATCATAATCACTGACCACTTGACAATTAAAGTCCATTGTTGTTGTGATAGCTCAAAAGGGATTGTTTGGAATTGTAATTTTATTTTTCCTTACATCTAGAGTATGTTTAATATTATAATAATTTTTTTATTGTGTTATGAGAAAAATAAGTTTTACAAAATTATTTTTAGTTGTGATTAATTTAATTAAAATATGTATTTGATTAAAATTATAGTTGAAGTTGTTGTCCATAAAAACAATGTTTAATATGTTTAGTTAAAAATAAAGTTAAAATTGATGTTGATAATAAAATGAACAAAAAAAACATGTAGTAATTTTTTATTTTGCAATTATATTTATGTGCATTTGATTATTAATGCATTGTAAAAATAGTCATGTGAATTACAATGCTGGTTTTATTGTTTCATTAAATTTACTATAATTTCATCATGAATATAATCCATACACGAAGAATTATATATTTCATTGTGATGTACTTGTTACTTAACTACAAAAATAAGAGCAATTAAATTCATCCATATGTTTTATTCTACTTTATCATTCAATAAATTAATATGAGTATGAATATCGATATAATTTCTTAAAAGACAATGATTATCAAAGAGCAAATCTATACATTTCTTGTTCACGAATCAATAACCTCAAAGCTAAAAAAACAAAACCCATAAATTTTTTAAGCTAAAAAACAAGTTTGAAGTTGAAAAGAAAATGATTTCATATAGTTGCAATCTAAGCTTTGTAATCTACATCTCATCAACAAATTCATTCAAACTCACCAAAAAATTAGTCTTTTGCTGCTGGCGTCAAGCACACTTAATGTAGATCTGTGCAAATACAAACTCTCCAAACTCTTAGAGATAATTTGTAGCTCTTTTGTTCGTACGGTTGTTTCTTCAACTAAGGAAAATTTCAAAGGTTGTTTTGGTCTATGTGTTTTTTCAATAGTAAAAAAGAAGCAGGTAAAAGAAAAGGCAAGAGAAGTGGTTCACTAGGAACATGTAAAAGTTTCTTCATTAAAAACTAAGGTCAAACCTTTTTTATTGATGGGTCTTATGAACCAAATCACAAGTTTATTTTGTAACGAAATAGTATATAATTAAGGTGGGGTAAAAAAAACAGCTCCCACAAAAATAAACGGTCACTTACAAGGAATGTCGAGTTAAGAAATATTTTTTTATGGTATTTTTTAGGCTAATATGATCAAAGAAGCTTTAAAAACATTTAAAAGTAAATCTAAACCTTTTTTTCAAAGATTATAGTATAATTTCAATGATTATTAGATCTCCCATCAGGAAAAAAATACATAATAAGATATGTTGGGATTTTGTATAGCAAAGAAAATGACTCAGATTTGAGCCAATATCTAATTAATTTTAGTGTTTATATTTTATTTGTAGTTATTTTTTTTACTATTGTATCTCATAAGAATCAAGTTTACAACTATAATAATTAAACCTTTTTTAAAAAATTATTTCAAGAAATGTTCTAACAAAAAACATTTTACAGAAAGTTGTGAAAAATAAAAATTAACTTGTTATGTACTAATTATATCGAATTTGATCTTTAATCTTTTGAATGCTATATATTTTATTTTGAATCTTTTTTTTTTCAATTTCATCCCATAGAATTTGATTTAATTTGATTTTTATACCAACTTTGATCCTTATTTTTTTAATTGAGATTTTTTATCTACTAGATTTGATCCCCATTCTTTTTATTGCTATTTATTTTATTTGAAATAATTTATGAATTTTTTTTTCAATTTCATTCTCTTTAATTTTTTTTTCTGTCAGATTTAGTTTTCATTATTTTCATTATTATTTGTTTTATTTGAAATAATTTATTAAATTAGATTATGTTTTTTTAATTTCATCCTCCTTCAACTATTTTATCTGTCAGATTTGGTCTCTATTTTTTTTAATAAACTTGAAAAATATAAAACATTAATAAGTTATTTTTCAGCTTATTTTTCATGACATATTCAAATACTAGAAAATATTTTTCAACTTACTTTTCATTACACTACCAGACATAAAAAATTAATTTACTTTCTATAAAAAATACTTTAAAAAAACTACTTTCCTATGTGGTGAATTTGTTTATTCCTAGTCTTGATATTTTAGATTTTTTGAATTCCAGAAAATAAAATAGGCTAAAAGTTTCATGTTAATTACAAGAAACTAAAAGATGTGGGGAAATCTTTGTATATATGCTTAACTTTACTATGGATTATAATAGTGAATTGATAATTTTGCTATTGATAAAAAAATCAATAGAACTGGCATTGGAAGGTAAAATAATATTTCATGGGGTTTATTTGTAATTTTATATTTGTTAAGGGGCTCCTCGGTCTTCTCTCTTTTTTTTTGCACAGTAAATTACTTGATAACCTTAAAAGCAAAAAAAAAAAAAAAAACTTGCGTGTGCCCTACGAGCATCTCGATCTCTTGATTTTTTTAAGCACAATATAATGATCCAATTGACCTTAGAATCAAAATTCTCAAAGCATGGTTTTAGTGGCTTTTACATCATTTTATAAAGGTTTTTTCATAGTAATTATTTGGTGCTAGGGGTAATGTGTTAATTTGATAACTAAAAAAAAAAAAGAGTTGTTGATGCATGCATCAGTCGCTCCACTGCCTTCTGACGATGCATGCAGCTCATTCTGATGGTTAAAAATTGTTGTTCGCCATGTCAACCCCACGACGTCCTCTTACTCATGCGATGATGCGTATATGTTGTTTTTCAGCAAGTTGTTGCCGATAATGTTTTTCTTTTTGCCCCATTCTCTCTCATTCATTGAAATTTGCGATGATCATTTAAAATTTCAAGGTAGTCTCCTTAGTTGCACGTATTTAAGTGTTGATCCTTATTTTTTTTTTTGTATGTTTTTTCCTTGGCCCTCCTGTAGGTTTTTTTTTTTAAAAAGAATTCGCTATTCAATCTATATTTATTATTTTTTGTTTCTTCAATTTTGGTTATAATTCTTTTTATTTCTTATTTTATTTCTTATCCCTTTAGTGAACATTCAATTGCTTTCAATCTCGTCTTTTGATAAAACAAAAACTAATTTTTATTTTGTTTTAACTTAGTTCTCATTCTTTTAGTGATTTCTTCTTTTAATTATTTTGTGAATTTGGTTTTTCTTCTCAATTCAACCCTTCAATCTGAAATTATCCATCCTCTCATTTGTTTTTTTTCTTCAAAATTCATCTTTGTTCATTTAATTGCTATTCTTTTTTTTATATCATTTTGTATATATATTTTTTTCAATTTCATCATTTAACATTTGATTTATTGAAAATTAGGCTTTGTAGTTTTTTAAGTCTTGGTACTTATGATCAAATAGCTCGAGTCACGAGTTTTATAAACTACCATGGGTTGATATCAATTTTTTTACTTATTTTCTTTTTTGAGCTCATTACTTAGCATTGATCTTTTTTTTTTTACGAAGTAAGCTTCATGGTTTTCTTTATTTTCCTTTCTATCAGGTTGTCTGATCTCATAAACTGACTTGTGAGTTTTGCGTGTTGACCCGAGTGGACTTAAGCCTTTTTTGGCTTATAATTGCTAAAAAATTATCCCTTTGTATGAATGATTTTTTTTTTCAATTTTATCTTTTAACATTTGATTAGTTGAAAATTAGGCTTCAATGGTTTTTAAATTTGGTGCCTCTAGTCAAATAACTTGGGTCACGAACTTAATAGGTTAGCATGAGTTGTCATCGTTTTTTTTTTATTATTATTATTTGGGTTGAGAATTTAACTTCTTGATTGAACCTGGATTTCAGATTTCATAGGTTTCGATTTGGAAATATTAAATTTGGGTTTTTTTTTTTTTTATGTTATCAAGTTATTTTAACTTATTGAACTCAATCAACTAAATTTTTTTTACTTATTTAGAAATCCTAGCGTCACCTTAACTTTTTTCTTCTTAAGTCCAAAACAATTCGGGTTAGCGCGTGATGTTATGCCGATCATCTATATAAGTTTACCTAGGTCACTTTTTGTCATTTTTTAAAATTCTTTTTACTTTCAGCCTTCAATATTTGGTTTATTATAATTAGACTTTTTAATTTGTTTCGATGTGGGTCTATAATTTTATCATGATCTCACACTTTAATCGTGATTTTCATAGGTTAACTATTGTTACCTTGGATCAATCCAATGTGTTGTCATCTCAATATTTTCTTCAAAAAATATGTCAACCAATATGTTACAATTTAAGTATTCTAAAAGTATTTCGACCATTATGCATCAAATTTTTGACTTTATAATGTCTTAATGATTTTTCGGCCGAAAAAAAATGACCAGCGGCGTTATGAGGACTAAAAAGTTAGTTGATATCTAAGGATGGATATCTATTTCAGATATTGGTGGGGAAAAAATAATATTGATACACAAAATATAATAATGATAAAATTCAGCCTTGCTAGTCAATCCGGTTACTCACCGATTTAGAGGTTAGTCTAGACCGAGTTTCATTTCAATTTGATTTTTTTCTTTGTCAAAACAATGTTGTTTGTCTTTTAGAAAAAAAAAAACAGAAATGGTGCTGATTAATTTTTTAAAAAATTTAAATGATATTATTTTGGTTAAAAAATTGGATTGGTCTACAAACCTAACTTTGAGTCGAGTCAAACCATTGCATCTTATAACCATGCACAAAGATAACCTATGAAAGTCTTAACGTTAAAATCAAATGAAAGAATTCATAGCAAACGAGAACCCCTGATGAGCATCAAACTAGCAACCACATCCTTGGACTAACTCTTTATTTTGAAACAAATAGGAGCTCAGAATAGCAAGTAGAAAAAATATAGCAATACACTGTAAGAAGAAGAAAAAAAATGATACCACCATTAATATAAAAATATTGAATTTAATGGCATTAAAAAAAGTTATTCATAGTAATTTAATGGCATTAAAAAAACTTCAATATTAAAAAATATTGAAGTTAAACTGTTATTTTTTTAAATATTTTTTTTTCTTGAGTTAGTAAAAAAATAACTCGTGAAGTTTAAGGTCATGTTTGTTTCCCGGAAAATAGTTTCCGGGAAATCACTTTCCAAACTTTCATGTGTTTGTTTGTCATTAGGAAAGTTGGTCAACGAAAAACACTTTCCGGTCAAAGAAAAATTTGGTTTGGTTTCCAGGAAAGTGTTTTTCCTTTTGACTGTGTTTGTTTTCCGGAAAGTGGTTTCCGGGAAATCATTTTTCAAACTTTCATGTGTTTGTTTGCATTTAGGAAAGTTGCTCAACGGAAAACACTTTCCAGTCAAAGGAAAATTTGGCTTGGTTTTCAGGAAAATGTTTTCCTGAAAAATTTGGGCGGAAAACACTTTCCGAAAGTTGTGAAAAATTTAAAAATGTCATTATTTGCTGATTATATCAAATTTGATCTTCAAACTTTTGATTGCTATATATAATTTGTTTTGAATATTTATTTTTTAATTTTTTCTCTTAAAATTTAATTTTTATATTAATTTTGTTTCTTATTTTTATAATTGTTATTTGCTTTTTTCTTATCATTATTTTATTGAAATTTTTTATCTATCAAATTTGATCCTCATTCTTTTGATTGTTACTTATTTTATTTGAAATAATTTATGAAATGTTAATTATTATTATTTTAATTTCTTCATCTTTTATTTTTTTTAATTTTTTAGATTTGATCTCTATTATTTTGATTA
>Ga0307515_10023070_pt1 | contig 10934 bp, 13 predicted proteins | sample 17_EM_MG_FD_194513 | JGI IMG/M metagenome (GOLD analysis project Ga0307515, IMG submission 194513) | Populus trichocarpa ectomycorrhiza microbial communities from riparian zone in the Pacific Northwest, United States - 17_EM | ecosystem: Host-associated > Plants > Roots > Unclassified | place...
TTGCATCTTTCATCCAAAAGTGCCTTCAAAACATAAAACAAAGAATATCAAGGCATTTTATATATAAAACATAGGCAAAACACTAGTTAAATGTGGGTGAAACTATCGAATAATATGGTTGCATCATAAAACAGCCCCTACTGTTTTCGACCCTTGATTCATGTTTCATCCACCGAAAACCTGCAACACATTATCCCAACAAAGGCCAATAGCATTTTGCTTCCATCACTATGAACCATCCATCGTCACAATGCACAGAATAGCCACCCGACTGCCTCTCCTCCAAGACAGCACACCAAATCATCCTCGTCGATGATTTTGACTTCTCAGACGAGCCCACTAAATTGGTTGCCAAATCTGTCACCTAGACTGTCCATCGTCAACATGCAGACTCCTAAGGCACACCCCCACGGTACTGCCTCCTATGTGCTGCCTCCCCAACAATGCAACACACCAAACTAAGTCCATCTAGTTTGCCTCCTCAACCAAATCTCTCAATGACTTGGCTGCCGAATTCTTCACCTCAATCTGTCCTCATCGTCAAGGTGTCTTTCCTTGTGTAGCTAGGATGAATAAGGAATCCTTGTAAGAAAAGGATTCTAGAACATTAATGAATTGTTGCCACTTTTGGAAATTATGTTTCAGCTCATTAAAGATTCTTGTGGAACTAGGAAATTCCCAAAACAAGTTCAACATCCTTTTAGAAAAAGGATCCTTGCCAAATAGAAAGTTCACGAGCTAAAAGAAAGTAAATAACAAAATTCATACAACCTGTTTTGACCTATATCGCAAGTCCTTTCCGAACTCTGATTCACCTGAATATTTACCCCAACATAGACAAATACCTCTGGAACCTTTTGGTAAAGTTTCAGCTCAATCCAACTATTAAATTTGAAGTTATGCTTAATAGCGTAAAACTGAACAGTAGAAAATTTTACACCAAAATCCGATTCTAACCTTGCTTGGGTCGTATCACAAGGCTGAACCGTATCGATGAAGTTGCTTGAGGAGTTTTCAGATGTGTTTCCATAAGAGTTACCTATGGGTTTATCACCTATTTGTAGGATTGAACATCAAATTGACTTGGTGCTGGGAGCTTCACTTCTTAATTAACTAGCCTATAGGTGTAATCCAGAGGAGGCAAAGGAGATTCAAAGCCCGTTTGGTGAGCTCTTAGAGAAAGGTTACATACGAGAGTCACTTAGTCCATGTTCCGTGCCTACCTTGCTTGTGCCAAAGAAGGATGGAACAATGCGGAAGTGTGTGGACAATCGTGTAATCAACAAGATAACAGTTAAGTATTGTTTTCCTATACCTAGACTTGATGAGTTACATGGTGCTGTGATGTTTTCTAAGATTGATTTGATTAGTGGTTATCATCAGATTAGGATGAAAGAGGGGGATGAGTGGAAAACAACATTTAAAACTAAACACGGGTTGTATGAATGGTTGGTAATGTCATTTGGGTTATCTAACGCACCTAGTACATTTATGCGACTTATGAATCATGTTTTGAGGAAGCATATTGGATTGTTAGTTGTCGTGTTGTATTTTGATGTTATTTTGGAGTATAGTAGAACTTTTTATGATCATGGGGAGCATCTTAGGGCTGTATTTGAAACTTTGCGAGATGCTAAATTATATGGGAAACTAGAGAAGTGTCATTTCTATCAAGAAAGTGTTGCGTTTCTTGGTTATATCATTTCTAGTAGTGGGATTAAGGTTGGCGAAGAAAAGATAAAAGCAATTAAAGATTGGCTGAAACCCTCTTAGCTGATGTGAGGAATTTTCATGGTTTAGCTTTATTTTATCGGTGATTTGTGAAGAACTTCAGTTCTATAGTTGCACCTTTGACTGAATGTTTGAAAAAGGGAAGTGAGTTTCGGTGAAGTGAAAATGCACAAAAGTCTTTTGAGTTGATTAAAGAGAAGTTATGTACTATGTATGTTTTAGCACTTCCAAATTTTGCTAAGACATTTGAGATAGAGTGTGATGCTTCCAGGGTTGGAATTGGGGCTGTGTATAGCAAGAAAGGATTTTTATGCCTTAATTCGAGCTTTAGAGGTATGGCAGGACTACTTATTACCAAAGGAGTTTGTTGTGCATATTGACCATGAATCTTTGAAGTATATCGAGGGTCAAAGCACGTTGAACTGAAGACATGCTAAGTGGGTAGAGTTTATGTCATCAAGTATAAGAAGGGGCAAGTTAATGTAATTGTTGATGCTCTTTCTAGAAGGTATGCATTGATTTCTATATTGAATGCAAGGTTGCTGGGTTTTGAACAAGTGAAGGATCATTATGCTAATGATTCCTACTTTGCTAAAGTGATTGTTGAATGTGCTAAGGGAGCTTGTGATGGGTTCTTTATGCATGAAGGTTACTTGTTCAAGATAGGCAGAATGTGTATTCCTTCAGGTTCTTTACGGGAGTTGCTTATGCGAGAGGCTCATGGTGGTGGTCTTAGTTGTCATTTCGGTGAAAAGAAGACTTATAAGCTGTTGAAAGAACACTTCTTTTGGCCTAGCATGTTGAAGGATGTTTACAAGGTGATTTAGAGATGTGTTATGTGCAAGAAAGACTAAGGGCAAGGAGAATGGATATGGGCTTTATATGCCATTATCTATTCCAGAGCAGCCATGGATAGATATTAGTATAAACCTTTTGTACTTGGGCTGCCTAGAACACAGCGTGGAAAGGATTCAGTTATGGTTGTGGTTGATCGATTCTCCAAAATGTCACATTTTATAGCCTGCCACAAGACTGACGATGCTGTAAACATTTGATACGGTTCAGCCTTGTGATACGACCTAAGCAAGGTCAAATTCAGATTTTGGCATAAACTTTTCTACCGTCCAGTTTTATGCTATTGAGCATAACTTCAAATCCAATTGTTGGATCGAGCTGAAACTTTACCAAAAGATTTCAGGTGAATCGGAGTTCGGAAAGGACTTGCGATATAGGTCAGAACAGGCTGTACAAATTTTGTTATTTGCTTCCTTTTGATATATGGACTTCTTGTTTGGCAAGAATCCTTTTTCTAAAAGGATGTGGCAGCTTATTTTGGGAATTTCCTAGTTCCACAAGAATCCTTTTCTTATAAAGATTCCTATTCATTCTAGCTACACAAGGAAAGAAGGGTTGGTGCTATTTAATGACAGATTAGTTATTTTTATTATTTTCTTTAATGTTTGAGCTTAATTAAAACTTTGTTTTGAGCTAGGATCCAATGCTTGTTTGGATCAGGTTATGGGCTTTTCAGTTTAGGGTTTTTGGTCAGTTTTGAGTGGACCTCATATAAGGGGTCTATTGGGGTTATTTTCTCAAGAACTATTTAAACTCATGTAACCAAAATTTCAGGAGCCATTGATGAATATTACTTCTAAATTTTTCATTTTAACGTGTGAGAGTGATTCTTGCATTCTTCAGTTCATGAAGGAACTGAATCTGACTTATCGAAGATTAACTAGCTTTGTGGTATCATTTGACTTCATTCCAATAGTGTTGGTGTCTTGGGGCAATCAAAAATCCAATTTACCTTTTTCTCCCACTCCAAATAAGCCTCAGGATCGTTTTTACCTTGAAAGTTAGGAATTTTAAGTTTAATGGTGTCCAAGTCCCCATCCATATCTTCATAACTCCCCATGCCATGAAAATTCACATTCCTCCTAGCCCTGTTTGGTCCAGACCTGATTCCTTGGCTAGCAAATGCAAAATCATAGTCATCTTCACCCACATCTGCTTTTTCGTCAACAAACTCTTCAAAATAAGATCTGACATTCCGTACAGCCATACGAATCATATTTCCTCGGCGATCAGCCTCACTATTCTGTTGCTTTATCGAATTCACCTCATCTTTAGATCCTTTTATGTCCTAGACAACAGCTCAAGCTGGTGGCCTATGGCTCGCAATTGGAAAGCTACGTCAACGTTTTGTGTCGTTGATTCGTTGTTTTCAGACATTCTTTGAATATGCAAAATTTGGTTAGTAGCACAAAATATATCCTCACACCTTTCGTGTATCACAAAAAAAAAAAATCAAGGCTTTTCACTTTAATAAGCTCACTACGCCTTTTACCTCACAAGTTGCTTTCTTTTGGTTCTTTAGGAACTGAAATCAACAAATCAAAGTTAGTAGCCTTCGCAGCGCACTCTGATTATAATTTTCAAACTCAAGAATCAATAAATATACTGAAAACAAAGCAAATCAAAACTAAGATTATGATTTCAAAAGTAACAATGCAAATTCGTATGAATTGTGGACAAGATGAAGACACGAAATAAAACAAAAGCGAATATTAGCGAAAACAATTACTTGACTCCTAGATAACCCAAATATAATAGAAACAAAAATATTTGGACAAAACTAAACGGTAAGGATCACATTTTGAAACTTGATGCAAATTTAACTTGTTACGCAATTTTTACGTAACAGAATTGAAACCCAGACCAAACAATCTCGAAAAGATCTCAAATTCAATATTTAGTACTATAATACTAAAAAAACAACAAAACTAAATTTATAGGTCGTTCTCTTATGTCTAACTACCCAAACCCCTTGTATAACGAAACGACATCAGAATCAATTAAAACATCATATCTTGTCTACTGGGGGTGAGATTGCATCATGTATTAAATTTCGACTTATTTTGATATCGTTGCTTGAGGTTTTAATTCGAGGTTTAATTATGTCACAAACTGATCATACAAGGAGTTTGGGTACCTAGACATAAGAGAACGACCTATAAACTAAGATTTGTTGTTGGTTTGGTATCCGAATACTAAATATTGAATTTGAGGTCATTACAATCATTTGGTCTGGATTTCAATTCTGTTACGTAAAAATTGCGTAACAGGCCGGATTTGCATCAAGTTCAAAAACAGGATCCTTACTGTTTGTTTTTATCCAAATCTTTTTGTTTCTATTATAATTAGGTCATTTAGGAGTCAAGTAATTGTGATGAGGATCAATCCAACCATAAGCGCAATCATGCCAACAACCCATTGAAGGTGTCAATTGGGCCAATTACAAGAGCTAGGGCAAAGAAGCTTAAAGAAGCATTGAATGGGCTTGTTCAGAACGTATGGAGCAAAATTGATACAGTTCAACCTTGTGATACGACCCAAGTAAGGTCAGATTTGGATTTTGGCGTAAAATGCGCAACGGTCCAGGTTTACAACAACAATCATAATTCTCAATCCGACCATTGGATCGGGCTAAAATTTTACGATAAAATTGAACCTCCAATTAAAACCATAAGCAAACCATATCAGAATCAATTGAAACTTCATATTCTATCTAATGGGGGTGAGATCGCATTATATGTCAAATGTAAGCTTATTCTGATATCGTTTGCTTCAGGTTTTAATTTGAGGTTCAATTTTACCGTACAAACACAACTTTTAGTGAACTATAAGAAAATCACCTTAGAATCAATTAAAACTTCATATTCTGTCTATTGGTGGTGATATCGCAACATATGTAAAATTTGGGCTTATTTTGAAATAGTTTGCTTGAGGTTTTAATTTGAGGTTCAATTCTGCCGTAGAAACACTACTCTTAGTGAACCATAAGCAATCCATCTTAGAGTAAATTGAAACTTCATATTCTGTGTATTGGGGATGAGATCGCACCATATATTAAATGTGGGCTTATTTTGATATTGGCTTCTGGAGGTTCAATTCTGCCGCAAACTGATCATACAAAGGGTTTTGGTACTTAGACAAAATATAACGCCCTATAAAGTTTGAGTTGTTGTTGTATGTTTAGTATCAGAATACTATATATTAATTTTGAGGTCATTTGGATATCGGTTTCTTTAGGTTCCCGAATTGGGTCTTGTTTTGTCGTAACGGGTCTGTTCGGTGTTATCTTTCAAAACTTGTTTTGTTTCTGTTGATTTCGATCCTGCCATTATACTATCATCTTATTTTGATATTTGGCTGTTGTTTGAGTCATTTTTGTCACTTTCGCATTAGTTTGTTTTTCGACAAGTTCTGGTCCAAACAAAAGTCAGATTTGTAATCTCGAGTCTAAATCAGTGTTCTTCCTGTTATAAACTCTATTCTTATCTTCGTCTTCTTCTTTGTTTCCCCCTATTTGTGTCATGTATTCACCAAGGGAGAGGGAATAGAGGAAGATTGCAGATCAACGATGTGAAAAAGAGCTACAACGCCAAAAGAATGAAAGACGAAGGAGAGCCGTTGTGGTTATCATTCAAATGTACGCAAGTGGTTAGTACGGCGTGCTTATTTGAAATTCTTGTCAGACACTACTTCTATACAGTGTTGTTGGACCTAGAAGGGCTTGGGACATTTAAGGAGCATCAAGGAGAGCCTTTAATTCATCTAATTCAGGTCCAAGAAGAGCCTAATTGATGCGAACCTCCTAGTTTATTTGAGACTTCTTAAGGGTGACATGAAAGGGGGTAGCAACACAAATTTTCCAAATCAGATTTCTCCTAGTTTATTTGATGAGACTTCTTAAGGGTGACAAATATGATTCTAGCATATTTAGGATGGTAATTTTTGGATTTTTATTATTTTCTTCTTAGTCTTTGGGTTATTATTACTTATTTGGGTAAATTGTAAGTGGGCCTCATATAAGTGCACCTGAGAGAGGTCCATTAGGGTTTATTTAAGTCTAGAGTTAGTATAAATAAAGGCATAACCAGACATGTAAGTTAGACAATTCAGATTAATAAAACATCTTGTTTGTCGCACTTTGTGTGTGAGTTGGTGAGATACTCTCCCTTTCTTGATTCTATAAAGAACTGAAAATGACTTATATAAGAACAACTGGCTTCGTGGCGTCATCCTAATACTTCTCGTTCGCGAATCAATATTTGTTGGGTGAGGGTTTTCCGTTTTTATTAGTGCTGGTGCCTAGGTACAAGTTATCAAACCTGATTTACTTGGCATGCCGGGAATTGATGTCTTTGCGTATGGGTTGCGTGACCATGTGATCACGAGGTTCGCATCAATTGGTATCAGAGCTTGGCTCCACTAATCAGGTTATATCCTTCTGAAATTTTCATTCTTGTTGATTCCGCAAAAATTCTTTAGTATCTAATTTCTTCTTCTCCTTGAATTTGTGGCATATTAAATACAAATTTGTTTTTTTTATTCTGTTATTGTTCAAAATATATCAGTAGAATCAAAAACAAAAAACAAAGAAAATTGTTCAAAAAGACGTTTATTGGTTTCTGCCGCATAAAACTAAAAAAGAGAAACTTGGATCAAATCAACTCGGAATTACTTCAAATTTGATAATCGGATTACAGGGGTCCTAATCGCACCACATATTAAGTTTGGGATCAATTGAATATCGTTTTATATGGTTTTCAATTTCGGGTCCAATGAGGTCTGATTCATGACGATTTTGCGTCAGTATATCAAACCTTATCGTAAATTACTAAAAATTTATATTCTGTCTATTTGGGTTGATATAGCACTATATCTGAAATTTTTGCTCAATTGGACAACATTTACTTTAGGTTCCAGATTTGAACTTAACTCGTCGTAAATGAGTCTGTTTTGCGTCAACTTTTGAAATGCACTTTCTTTCTGTTGTTTTCATTTCTTGCAGTATATGTTCAATATATCCAACATATTTGGTTGTTGTTTCATTTTTTTCTCATATTTCGTTTCTGTTTTTATTTGAGTCTTCAGTTTCGTTTGTATTTCGAATAGATTCTTTTGCTACTCGCGAGAGTATCATCACAGTTTTATTTTTTCTTGTTTTCTGGTTTTTATTGCTAAGATGGTTCTATTTGGTGTTGGTTTCAGTTCCACAAGAACCGCAAGAGGGTGAGACGAGAGGTGTGAGCATGTGAGGATATCTGTTTTACCACTAACCAATTTTTTCAGGTACTATCATGTCAAATAAAAACAACACATCGCCCCGCCCCGCCCCAAGGAGAACTTAAGTTCCAAATGCAAGCCATGACGCAGATGATGGAGAGGATGAATTTTATTATGGGGAATGTGTGTGACAAACTTAATAGGGTGGAGAAAAGTGGTAACGAGACTGGTACAAGCACCCAAGACGTGATGAAGGTTGGGGCTGAACCGAAAGCAAACAGTGGCAGTAGGGCCGAAAGGCCAAGGTGGGCTGATTATCGGGATTTTGAGGAGGACGTTGATTATATTGGTGATGGTGGTTTTGAGGATGAGACCATAGGCGATCAGGAAGGTTTTCGGCAGCCTAGAAATCAAAGGGATTTTGGGAATAGAACTAGGGCCAATTCGGCCAAAGGAAAAATTTATGTAGTGTTAGGGGACATGATGATTTAGATGGTGATTTGGATGCTATCAAACTGAAAATACCTTCTTTTCAAGGTAAAAACAATCCCGAGACATATTTGGAGTGGGAGAAAAAGGTTAATTGGATTTTTGATTGCCATAATTATTCGGAGATGAAGAAAGTGAAATTGGTAGTCATCGAATTCACGGATTATGCACTGATTTGGTGGGATCAGAATGTGATTAGTAGAAGGAGAAGTGGAGAGAGGCCGGTAGCGTTGTGGGAGGAGATGAAAGTGTTGATGAGAAGGCGATTTGTGCCTAACCACTATTATAGAGATTTGTATCTGAAATTGCAGGGTTTGAATCAGGGTTCTAGGTACGTGGATGAGTATTTCAAGGAGATGGAGATCGCAATGATTTGGGCCAATGTGATTGAGGATAGGGAAACTACTATGGCTAGATTTCTAGATGGGTTGAATAAGGACATTGCGGATGTTGTAGAATTACAACATTGTGTGGAATTGGAGGACATGGTCCATATGGCAATGAAGGTATAAAGGCAAATAAAGAGAAGGGGGAGTATGCATTTCCAGACCAATTCAACTTCATCTTTCTAATACGATCCAGGCAAGGTCAAATTCGGATTTCGACGTAAAAGGTGCAACTGTCCAGTTTTACGGCAACAGTTATAATGCTCAATCCAATCGTTGGATCGAGATAAAAGTTTACGCGGAGTCTCCTGACATGTTGTCCTCCTTGGGTTACAATTTCAGGTCAATCAGAGTTCGGGAAGGCATTGCAATATGGGTCAACAGAGGGTGTACGAATTCAACTTCATCTTCCTTTTGACTCGTGGACTTCCTATTTGACTAGGATTCTTTTTCTAAAAGGATGTGGCAGCTTATTTTGGGAATCTTCTAATTGGACAAAGATCTTTAATGGGCTGCAATATAGTTTCCAGGTGTGGGAAGGATTCATAAATATTTCAGAATCATTTTCTTACAAGGATTCCTTATTCATCATAGCTACAAAAAGAAAAGAAGATTTCAGAATTAATTCTACCTTCAGATTTGATTCTCCTAGCTTATATAGGACTTCTAAAGGGCAACAAATCTGATCCTATCATATTTTGAATATTAATTTCGGATTTATTATTGTTATTATTATTTTCTTCTTAGTTTAGGGTTTATTTATATTATTTGGGTTTAATTGTAAGTGGGCATCATATATAAGTCCATATAAGGGGTCCAATAGGGTTTATTTTAGTTTGGAGTCACTATAAATAAGGGCATAACCAGACATGTAAGGAGAGACAATTCAGATTAATAAAAACTTCTTGTTTGCCGCACTTTGTGTGTGTGTGTGTGTGTTGGTGAGATAATCTTCCTTCCATGATTCTCTAAAGAACTGAAAAATGACTTATCGAAGAACAACTATCTTCGTGGCATCATCCTTATACTTCTTGTTCGCGAATCAATATTCGTTGGGTGGGGGTTTCCGTTTCCAATAGTCTGGTGCCTAGGTACAAGTTATCTTTGTATCACACTCCTATTAAACCTGATTTACTTGAATTTTTGGGAATTGTTGTCTTTGAGTGTGGCAACATCGTGACCACGTAGCATAAAAAAAATGAAAAAAAAAGTTGTTCAAAAAGACGTTTATTAGTTTCTGCCGCAGAAAACTAAACAAGGGAAAATTAGATCAAATCAACTCAGAATTAGTTCAAATTTGATACACTTATTACTAGGGCCCTAATAGCATCACATATTAAGTTTGGGATCAATTGGATATCGTTTGCTTTGGTTTTCAATTTCGGGTCTAATCAGGTCTGATTCATAACGTTTTTGCGTCAGTATATCAAATCTTATCACAAATTGGTCAAACTTTATATATTCTGTCTAGTTGGTCTGATATCGCACTATATCTGAAATTGTAGCTCAATTGGATATCATTTAATTTAGGTTCCAGATTCAGACTTAACTCGTCGTAAACGGGTCTGTTTTGCGTCAACCTTTGAAATTCGCTTTCTTTTTGTTGTTTTCATTTCTTTTAGTATATTTTCAACATATCCAACATATTTGGGTGCTGTTTCATAATTTTTTGCATATTTCGTTTCTGTTTTTATTCGAGTCTTCAGTTTCGTTCGTATTTCGGATAGATTTGCTTGCTACTCGCGAGACTATCATCGCAGTTTTGTTTTTGCTTGTTTTCTGGTTTTTATTGCTTCTTGAGTCATATATACAAATTTGGATTGCGCTGCTAAGTTGGTTCTATTTGATGTTGGTTTGAGTTTCGCAAGAACAGAAAGAAGGTGAGACAAGAGATGTGAGATTGTGAGGATATTATGAGTGTTTGAGCGAAACACAAGTGATTTGAGAATTTTTTTTTCCACTAACCAATTTTTTGCAGGTACTATCATGTCAGATCAAAATAACACACCACCCCCTCCCGATGTAGAACTTCAATTCGATAGATGCTCACTCTGTCTCCGCAACAATGAGGATCACAACCACTTGTTCTTTGAATGCTCCTATACTAAAGCGATCTGGTGGGATGTTTATGACAGATGCAACATTCCAAGAATGACAAAAGGCTGGGATGAATGGATTCGATGGGCCACTGTCTCTTGGCATGGCAAGAGTTTCGTCAATTTTTCTCGTAAACTGAGTTTTGCAGCTACAGTGTAT
>Ga0307515_10023071_pt1 | contig 10934 bp, 10 predicted proteins | sample 17_EM_MG_FD_194513 | JGI IMG/M metagenome (GOLD analysis project Ga0307515, IMG submission 194513) | Populus trichocarpa ectomycorrhiza microbial communities from riparian zone in the Pacific Northwest, United States - 17_EM | ecosystem: Host-associated > Plants > Roots > Unclassified | place...
AAAAATTTATGTAATTTTTTTCAACTCTCTAGAACTCCCTGACCGACTTAGTCCGTCGGTAATTTTATCTCTAATTACATTAAAGTCAATTTCATTACACATTGACGTTTACAATTTAATCAAAAATATCTTCTTCTTTAATTTTATCATTGCCATGTCCATCATAATTTTCTTTATTGAATTGATGCTTGTTGATTCAAAACATCATTTATTTCCTCAACATCAAAATCAACATTAACAAAAATATTATCAACTACACGAAAATTTAAATTTTCTTCTACATCGATAGACAGAGTAACTCGATATACATCAACTAACTCATCAATTTGAAAGACATCGTTTACCACATTTAATTCACAATTATCTTCCTAAACAACTTGAACATGACTCCTAAGTTTGATTTTCACTATGGACAACCAATCAACCCTAGAACAATCCTTTCTTAATAAAGGAATATATGTGAAGTCTAGCTTTTGTATTATTTTCGATCACACCATAAAGTTCAAGGCCTCGATTATAGGTTAGCAGATCAACTTAAGTTGACCTGGTTAAATCCAAAATGATGTAGTTTGATTTTTTTAAACAAAATGTTGTTTTTGGGTTTTTTTAGGTAAATTGAGTTTCACTTAGATTTAGACCAGCTCACAAATTAACTGGATCAACTTTCAACCTATTTCGATATAAAATTAGTTTAAGTCCAGTCCTAAATAGATAGGTCATCCTTGCTTTTCAAATGTTGTCCCTACCAACATATCATTTTGTTAACCTGTATGGGTCCATTTTTTAACCAAAATACACCCTCTATTGTTAGCTTCTTCTTGCGATGACCATGAGCCATAAGATGCCTTCCACAATCAAAATTACACAATTATTCTATGTCATTTCTATTCACATGAAATGCATTTAGAAAAAAAAATTATATATAACTCAATAATTTTTTTCTGATGATAATTGATATTCGAGATTCAAAAAACTTAACCCTACTAAAAAAACAATCTAAAGATTTATATTACTTAAAAACTTCAAAAAAAAAAAAAGTTGAATATAGTTTTTTCATTTTTTTTCCTGGGCATGCTCCATCAAATTGGGCCAACCGATGCCACTAGCCTATAGAACAAAGCAAACAAATTCATATGGTTGTGGTGTAGTGCCTGAGTTTTGACTTCTTAAGGGACATTCCATTTGCTAGGAGGCTAGTGTTGTCAGGACTTGGTTAACTAACGTATCACATAATTTATACATAACACAACACTCTTTTTTATTGATATGACTAGGCCAGCAAGCTGGAGAAAATTTTCAGCTTCCTTCTTTTTTAGAATCACATAAACTGAGCGAGTAGCTAGTGATCTTTTGCTCTCTTTTTTTTTCTTCAGAAAAATGAAAGAAGAAGAAAAAAAAAATAAAGGATAGGGAGAAGGGAGTCGATTTCCAGGTTATAACTTAAAAACTACCAATAGATTCACCGATAGATATTAATGACAAGTTTATTTCATATGTAATACTATATGTAATAATGACACGTCATTTTTTTTCATTCCTTCATTTTCAACTGTAATTCCCTCGGTATACACTGACAAAAAATCTTTGTCAATATATATTGAAAGGCATAGTGATGAAATATTCCGTCAGTAAATGTCACTGTAATTTACCGATTAAAATGTTTTTATCGGTATTTCCGCTTGTTTTTGCTAATTTTCGGGTAATGTATAAATGGTGGCAATGATGAGTGATTTGAAGTGCAATGGAATTATGGTCTTGGAGAAAGAAATTAAAGGATCGAGACTTTTTAGAGAATAATTTCCAGATTTCCTCTATTGATTTCTTGCAACTACAATCAGTCTCAACTAGTTTAGGATTGTCTCTTGACAATATCCATGTTTCATCTTCTAGTTATTTGACTTTGTTATTGCTAAAAGATGATGATATTGATATTGAATTACAACAACATGATACGATATGGAGATTGATAAATTGGTTGGGATTTGTTTGTAGATAACAACTTTGATTTGATGCAAAAATTTCACATGTTTGACTCTTATCACTGCGAGGCTACCAAAATGATACTTCATGATGTATAAATGTCACATTGCCTTAGGATTTGACGTCTTTTTGTTGATCATTTTTACTTAGTTCGCACAAGCTTTTCAATATCTAAATCTTGAATCCTTGATCTCTCGTAGGTAATTAGTGGGCCGGATCTGGTCTTTAGGCCCAGCCAGCTCAAATTATGTTTATTAAGAGTGTGTTTGGCAAAACACATCCTTATGCCTTGGCCATAATTTTTATGTCCATTTTAGTTTGATATTTGGCCAAACGAGCCCCTTTTCGATATCAAAAAAATTCCAAAAATATTTGGGGATCTTTGTTGATTTATTTATGAGCCTCTCGCACTTTGATTTATTTTTTTCTTTACATTTTGTTTTTTTTTTTAAGTTATGTGCTCAATCTGTGGCCTATTATTGTTAAATGCAAATATGTCATGTAATGTTTTTTTATTTCCATCTAAAACGGGCAAATAATAATGAAGGATAAATAAGAAAAAATGACATAGAAAATTTCTTTTTCAAATTCATTTTTTGCAAAAATATTCACTGACGCCAGAGTCAGGAGTATCGTATATTTTGGATTTGTGCGATATTTACCAACGCCAGAGTTGGAAATATTCGTAGGAATTGTTCACTGACGCTAGAGTCAGGAACATGAAAGGAAGAATAAAAAAGGGAAAAAGGAGAGCAAATTCTTAGCAATTTTAGACAAAACCAGCAATGCAGCATGCCTCAGGTAGGACGCTTAGGGGGTGATAGCATCTTCCCTTTTGCGTAACCAGTCTCGTACCATAGAATCTCTGTTGACCAGTTAGGGTTCCTAATGACCATAATACTAGGTGGCGACTCCTTGAACAAGACATTTTCCCCTAAAAGAACAAGATGTCAGATATCTGTTTCTTTTTCCATATCGAGAGATAATTTTTGAACAGTCGCCGCGATGTCCGGGTGTGACAAACATCAATTTTTTTTTACTTATTTTTTCCATCTCATAATTTAACATTGATCTTTTTAAAAATTGAGTTTCATGATTTTCTCTGTTTTTTTTCCCATCAGGTTATTCTGATTTCAAACCTGACTCATTGGTTTAGCGGGTTAACATGGGCGGAATCAAGCTATTTTTTGGAATAATGTTTCTTTTTTTTATTTTATTTTTTGTTTTCATCATTTGATATTAATTATTCTTACTCGATATTGGTTTTTTTTCTTTCTTATTTCATAACCTGACTCATTGGTTTAGCGGGTTAACATGGGCGGAATCAAGCTATTTTTTTTGGAATAATGTTTCTTTTTCTTATTTTATTTTTTAATTTCATAATTTGATATTAATTATTCTTATTCGATTTTTTTTCTTTAAAACACTCTTACATCGACAAACATCAATTTTTTTCTTAATTTTTTCTTTTAACCGACTTAATGTTAATTTCCGTAGCATTTACGAAAAAATAAAATAAAATGTAAAACCCCAAACCTTTTCACCTGGCCCATTTCCACAATCTTCAAATAGCACACATCTGTAGAAAGTCCAAAACTAAGCCCATTTCCACCATAAAACCTCAGTCCTGCAAAGCCACCCCAGTACCCCCAGCAGCCGAAGCGGCGACCAGCCTCTTCAACTGACTTCCCTGCATCCCCTGTTGATGCCATAACACTTCCATCACCAGTTATTTAGTTAGAGGATGACTTAAGGGCTCTAATTCGATTTAAGAGACTGCATTTAGGTACAAATATCTTTGATTTTGAAATGCCTTGGAGTAAGTATGGGTGATTGTTCGAATATGATTGGAACTTTCATAAGCATGAATTGAGTCTTAATATGTCATTAACTCAGTTAATAAGCTATAGGGTCGTTTGGGTTTCGGTATCTCTCATTGATGATTTTCAGTTTAAAAGGAACTCGAGAACAGTTAGGGCTCTAAGTAACTAATGATGATTCTGCCGTTTGTGTTTGAAAATGCTTGAAAAGAGTCTGTTTTGTGTTGGGCTTTTGAGAAAATTCCACTTGCTTGTTCTCTGTTTGCTTTATGTTTGGCATAATTTTACTTTTGTTGAAATTTATAATCACTTGGGATAATTTCTTAATAAAAAATCTGTATTAACTGTTTGACGTGGGATTCACACTTATCTATTTTGGATTTCAGAAGCATCATAAATCCCAGCTGCCGCTTTCATTTATATTTTGATTAAGTTGATTAGAAGGATTTTAATTGAAAAATTTAATGATTTGGTTTTAAAAGCTCAGATGGCTTTCTTTTTATTTATTTATTTTTTGATAATAAAATTGCATGCCAACGCATATTTGGTCCAAAATATGTGAATGCAGGCCCAAATGTTGATATATCCCATCACCACAAACGATTTGTTTTCTAGTGTTTGTCTTTGTTTTTATTTTCTGGTTTTCCCTAATTCATTTTCTTGCTCAATTGTGTGCGCAGATATCTGATTTTTCAATCATGTTTTTGACAAGATTTACTGGGAGGACACTCCTTGCTGCTGCTAAATCTGAAACTCCCGCTGCCTCTGCTGCTGCTGCTGCAGCTACAGCTACATCTGGACATAACCCGCTTAAGGACTTCTTTGAGTTTGACAGGAGCCAGGATGAGGATAAACTGATTGTATACGGTATGATATGATGGTCTTATTCTCTTCTTTTATTTTACTAATTGAGTACCACACCACCCTTCATTTCATCATATTGCTGGTAAACAATTTATTGTTTCTTTTCTGATTAGTGAAACGAGAGCAGCATTCAACACATGAAGATTAAGAAATTGAAAAGAAAACAAAAGGAAAAATTGAAGCACAATATCAGTATAATATCCAATCATTTATGTATACGTAGGATCGAACGCCTCTGGTTGTAGCTAACTGATCACCTTTCACGTGATTGATTCTGTCATCAAAGGTGATGCATATATGGTTTTATAAATGCAAGATATTCTTCATTTTCTAGAATGTTTACCAGAGTTATTTCCTTGTTACCATCTTGCCCATTAGGCAATCTGGTGGAGCTCATGGTTCTAAAATATATATAGTGTTACTTACAGGCATAGCTGAAATAGAAGGGCCTTACAACAAGCCATGTGGAATCAAGATAAGATTTTGGGAAAGATTGGGATGCATTTGTTGGACTGGCTTACTCTGAAACCTTTTTTATTGGATGTGTGGGATTGTAATAATGAGCACTATAAAATAAACTGTTGCATGGGCAATTATATATTTTTGCCGCAATTTTTTTATTGTCGATTCAATTTGTGTGACAAAAAGTTCATGAGTCCAAGTGCTTTAAGGTCCAAAGTTTTCTTGGCTTGAACAGTTGAACTGATAAATTAGCAGTACATATTTGCATGACTTGATATTATTTTGAAGCCTGCTATATTAGACTTGTGCACTTGCATGCTTGGTGGTTCTTATACCCTAGTTTTTGTGTTTCCTGAATGAATGATAGAGCAAAGACTCAATATCAATTTATATGATATTAACGTCGCAGATAAATTGCCTCTGAATGTACTGAAAATGCCCCAAGTGTAAATTATTTTCTTTTTGACAATTTTATGGTTTCTTATTCTGCACGTCATGGCATTTTCTTTGCAAGTGTAATACAAAGTACTTTAATCAACTTAGAAAACTTTGTCTTATCTATGAAAACTCTATGTTCTGTTCCTCTCAGCAAAACGAGTTATTTTTACTGAATGTGTTTTCCTCTTAACCTGTACCTTCTCCAGGGCGAAGTTGGAAAGCTTCTGAACTACGCATAAAGGCTTGGGATGATCTTCATAAGTTATGGTATGTTATGTTGAAGGAGAAAAACATGCTGATGACTCAACGCCAGATGCTTCATGCCCAGAACTTCAGATTTCCCAATCCAGAACGCTTACCCAAGGTACATCCAATTTTCTTTGCTTGTATAGTGATATGAGCGTGTCATTATTGTTGCTCTCAGCTCAAATGCTTTCCTTTATCTCCCTGCACCAATACTGACTTAAATATGTTAGCCTTAAAACCAGTGAATCATTAAAAATAAATCTCACCTATTCTTCTTACTAATCAGAAAGACCACGAAATGATTTGGCTTTTCATATGCATGCAAACATGGGCTTATTGTGTTGCATAATCATTTTCTCCCCATTGTTCTCCCTTGCGTTATCTATAGAGAAGCCAATGCATTTAGAAACTAAAAAGCTTGCTTTCATGCCAGATGAATTAGGACAACTATAAGCTGCCTTGCCATGTACTCTCACCTGTGTTTTGATAGTTTTCAAAGACGATCAAGTAAAAGAAGGGTTACTGGAATAATGCCTCTCTTTTAATTTCTTATGTCAGTTTTATGATGCAAACTCATGTTTTGTTTTGCCCCCTTTTATGCTCTAACAAACCTAATGGGAAATTCTGTTCCATGTGAATGAACAATGAAATTCAGGTGAGGAAGTCAATGTGTCGTATCAAGCATGTTCTCACCGAGAGAGCAATTGAAGAGCTAGATCCCATGAGGTCTGCTGAGATGAAGAGGATGATAAATACATTGTGATAACACCCAACTTCTGTTTCTGCTCCCCTGGGCACTGGATGAGGTCTATTTGAGGGATGCGATGCTGCTATAATTTTCCTGGGTATGCTACATCCCTTTTGTTTAATGACCTGGTGTCTTATCATCACAAGCATTCTTATTGTGAACTTCTGGAGTATTTCGTTTCTACGAGAAAGTATAGCAGGAGGTAGTGACTCCTGAACACATAATTAGGAATGCTAATTATGGTGTATCCCGTGGAACATTTGTAAGCAGTTTCTCTTGCATTAAGAAATTACTGTGTTGAAGAGAATAATAAGAATTACAAAGCTCTATGTGGTAGTGTCCTGGAATGAAGGTTGTACTAAAATCACGTAAAAGGGGAGAGAGAGAGATTACACTGATTAGTTCATTGTTCTTTCCTCATTTCATAATCATGCACTCTGTTACAATTTGATGCATATATAATAGCTTGTGCATTCTAGAAGAGAAGAAGAAACAAAGAAAATCAGCCTTTTTTCCACACATGCGCATTTACTAAATACTAAAACATTAAACAAAATGGTGCGTGGTAAGTGAGGTGCAGTGTTTAAGACAAAACGATGCGTTGTTATTTAGTTGAAAATAATAACGGTTATCTCTTTCACTTGATAATTTATGTATGTTTCCCTCTTAAACTCTTGACAGTTCTCTCCTTTTCGATTCAACCTTGTCCTCATGGGAGAACTGAGGAAACCTGAAATTGAATTCTTCCACAAATTCCCAAGTAGCGTCCGATGGGGATTGGTTCTTCCAGTGAATCAAAACCTGGGTTGCTACCTTATTACTCCTTTTAACCATTCTGCAGTTGAGAACAACCTGAGGTTGAAGAGTTGGCGCCTTGGGAAATTGGGGTGGAGAAGATTCAACCACTTTGTTGCCAATATGCTTCTTCAGTTGTGACACATGGAACACCGATTGTATTGCTACGGAGGGCAGGTCCAAACGATATGCCACAAAGCCAATTCTCTCCAAATCCAAGTATTGACCCTGGTGTTTTGATGCCAATTTCTACGAAATTTTGTGTGCTATAGTTTTTTTATCGATATGGTTGCAATTTGATATAAGACAAGGTCTTCTGCTTCATATGTTCTTTCACTCCTTTTTCTGTTTTCCACGTGAACCATCATATGCTGAGCAGATTGTACATTGGTCTTAACATTTCTTCTCTAGTAGTCAAGTAATTATCATCAGCCTCCACCATATAATCTTTAGGGAAATAGGGTATATGAGTTGGTGGAGTAAGCCCATACAATACCTTATAGCGAGTAGCCTTAGTTGAGGTATGGAAATTGGTGTTATACCACCACTCCGCTAAAGATAACCATTTGATCCAGTTTGTTGGTAATTCACCTCGTAAATAATTCTCTAGAAACTTGTTAATTATCTTAGTTTGTCCATTAGACTGAGGGTAATAGGCAGTAGAGTAGTGTAAATCAATCCCTTGGTGGATGAAAAGTTGTTTTCAGAATTGACTGAGAAAGATTGGATCTCGGTCACTTACAATGATAGCTGGTAAGCCATGTAACTTGTAAACACCATCCATAAAAACCTTAGTTTCTGATGAAGCAGTGTGGAGATGAGTTAAAGACCATAAAGTGTGCATATTTGCTAAATTAGTCCACCACCACCAAAATGATTTCATTTTCATCATATTTAAGCAAGCCTTCGATGAAATCCATACTAATGTCTATGAATGGTGCTTGTAGAATGGGGAGAGACTGTAATGGTTTTAATGGAAGTACATTTTCACCCTCGTTCTTCTAATATACATGGCATTTTCTCATTAACTGTTTAATATGCTTCTATTGCTCCTTCTAGTAGAATAACTTTTTCACACTCTTACTAGTAACAATGACACCTGGATGCCTTCCCATAGCAATATCATAATAAAATGATATTAGTTTCTGATGCAATATAGGATCATTACCAACCAAACCTTCCCTTCATGTTAAAGTGGTTATTGACCCATTTATAGTGAAAATAGAATGTAGGATCCTAGTGAAGGTCTTGGATAATAACCTATACTATCTTATCCTTCACTTATGAGGCTTTGATTTCTTCTATAAGATTGGTTGAAATGGTAGATAACCCCAAAGTACATAGCTTTATACAAGTGATTCTAGAAAGTGTACCAACGGCTATATTTTCTCTTTCTTTTTTATACTCAATTTCATAGTCATAACCCATCAATTCAGCTAGCCACAAGTATTGAGAGGGAAAAGTTACCATTTGGTCCAATAAATACATCAGGATGACATGGTTTGTCTTGATTTTGAAATGTCTGCCCCATAAACAATGTCTTCACTTGGTTACAACATGGAATATTGTCAGCATTTCCCTTTCATACACAAACAATACTTGTTGCTTGGGATCTAGAGGCTTGCTATAAAGTCTATAAGTCCTTTTTGCATATGAACTACCCTTATACCACACTTGAAGCATCAAACTTTACCATAAATAATTTATTCAAATCTGGCAATGTTAGAACAAGTGGTGTTTAGTCATGACTTTCTTAAGAAGTCTAAAGGCTGGAGTAACTTCTTCATTCCTATTCAAACCCATATTTTTTAAGTAACTTAGTTAAGGTTTTATATATAAAACCATAGTCTTTAACAAAAAATTTATAGTAACCAGTTAGCTCCAAGAACTCTCTAAGTTGTTTGATGGTGTTGGAAATTTATCAGTCCACTATTGCCTGTATTTTTTTGAGGTTAGTAGCCACCCTTATCTTAGAGATAATATGCCTAAAGTACTCTACTGTGTCACTACAGAAAATACATTTACTATTTTTAGCAACCAATTTATGGGACCATAGCAACTCAAACATAATTTGTAGATGTCTTAGGTGGTCATTGGAAGTTTGGTTATAGATTAAAATATCATCAAAGTATTATTAAGACAAACTTCCTGAGATGTTCACGAGAGACTTCATTCATTAAATTTTGGAAAGTGGTTGCAGCATTGGTTAAGCCAAAATATATAACAAAAAATTCATAATGGCTATTATAGGTTATGAATGCAGTCTTAGAAATATCCTCGTGACTTATTCTAATTTGATGGTAGTTAGCCCTTAAATCAATCTTAGAAAAGATAGTTGTGCCTACTAATTATTCTAGTAATTCATCAATCAGAGGTATATAATATTTGTTTTATTGATTATGAGTTTATGCTTTGTAATCCACACAAAGTCTCCATGAATTGTCTTTTTTCTTCATTAAGACAATTAAGGAAGCAAAAAAACTATAACTTGGCTGTATAATCCTATATTCTAACATTTCAGACACCATCTTCTTTACCACATCTTTTTGGAGTCTAAAGTGTTTGTAAAGCCTCAAATTAATTTCATTTTTCAGAGGAGTTGAATGATCTTGTAGCCTTGGTGGTGATAAGCCTCTAGGTTCTTTAAATAGGTTTTGATATGTTTTCAGTATTAGTTCTAGAGCAGGGTTCCCTTCGGTGTTAGGTGAGAAAGTAACAAACATCAAATGCAAGTCATCACCCACTTCTGAAATTAGTCTTAGGCTGTAAAAGTTGACCTCTGCTATTCGAGTAGAATTGTCTAGTAGACTATTGAACTTTTCAAATCTAATAATCTGTAACTTGATGGGATTATCCCTCTTGATCATCACTTCCTACCATTACCAATTAAGAGACATCCACATCTCATTGTAATTTGATACAATGTCTTTTAAAGTTGCTAACCATCACAACTATTCAGTTCAACAATGAATATATTAGTTATGAAATTTTCCCCCTGTATTTTCCACTTAAAATTCTTGTAAACAATTATAAACAACATTGTTCCCCCATTAACTGCCTCTATTGTTTATAGCTTGATTATTCTAAGGTCGCATTACAACTTGATGGCTATGTTGGAGTCAATGAAGTTATGGGTACTTCATGAGTTTACCATAATAAAAAAAAAAAATGGGTGTTTATCCACCTTACCAATCATCTCGAGAGTGTGGAAACTAGTAAATCATTTCAATGTATTGATAGATATGTGAGGGGTCACCTTTTCAAGACTAGGTTCTTCCTCAATAATAATCTTACCGTCACCTACCTCCTTACCATCACCATCCACTATACACAAGGAATATAGTTTCTTATTTCTACATTTATGGCTTGGTACATACCTTTCATCACACCAAAAACACAATCCCTTGGCTTTCCTCTAATCTAACTCATTATTCCTCACAAATTTAATGGGTTTCATGGTATGTTTGTATAGGAGATGTGGGTTAGAAGTGGGTAATAGGTTGTTTTGTGATTGTTTAAGATTATTATAGATTAACATAGGTGAAATTTTATAAGGTTTATTATTATTATTATTGCTAGGC